>SMVA01175217.1_pt1 | contig 24899 bp, 24 predicted proteins | sample 2456451 | NCBI WGS metagenome assembly SMVA01 (sample SAMN11095933, study PRJNA526329) | marine sediment metagenome | biome: Marine sediment; feature: Surficial sediment; material: Deep marine sediment; isolation source: Hadal surficial sediment | place: Pacific Ocean | collected 2014-05 | depth... | reverse complement strand
TTACTCTGCTGGGGAGTGTCACCTTCGCCTTCGTATGGGAAATCGTGCAAACAGCAGGCAACCTTACAGCGACTAAAATAGCCTTCGGTCTCTACATCTTATTCACTACGTTGCTCTTCTGTTCCGTTCGCTGGTCCAAGTTAGCTCATATGTTCTACAAACCCGTCGTGGCCTTCCAGCGAAGGCTGGAGGAGGCGAACGGTTCGTCGTCCCTGCCGACGCCCTCAACCCGCAACGAATTGAGATAATCGATATGCCTACCTTTGTTTACATGTCCAGTTGTGATGGCTGCGGGGAGTGCGTGGATATATGCCCGTCCGACATCATGCACATAGACCCGACCACCAGGCGGGCTTACAACATCGAGCCAAATTTCTGTTGGGAGTGCTACTCCTGTGTGAAAGCATGTCCACAGAATGCGATAGATGTCCGAGGCTACGCGGAATTCGCGCCACTGGGCCACAGCGTCAGGGTTCTCCGGGAACCGGAAAAGCGAACCATCTCCTGGAAGATCAAGTTCCGGGACGGCCGCGAGAAGAATTTCGTGTCCCCGATCCGGACCACGGAATGGGGATCGATCAAGTCGCCGTCAGATTACGAGCCGCCGAGCCAGGATGACTTCAAGACGCAGGAACTCGCGCACGAACCGGAAGCGCTGCATGTCGACAGTTTGCCGATCTGGTCTGCGGACATAATCAAGACGGGGGCCTAATAATGGGCCTGTTCGGCGGAAGAAAAACGGTATTTGTGGATTCGGACGTGCTGGTGATCGGCGGCGGTATGGCCGGTTGCGGAGCTACTTACGAAGCCAGGTATTGGGGGCGCGACCTCAAAGTCGTCTGCGTCGAGAAGGCGCATATTGATCGCAGCGGAGCCGTCGCTCAGGGCCTGTATGCCATCAATACTTATATGGGCATGCAGTGGGGCGAAAACCAGCCGGAGGACCATGTGCGCTACGCGCGAAACGACCTGATGGGTCTCGTGCGCGAGGACTTAGGCTACGATATTGCCCGGCATGTCGACTCGACTGTGCACAAGTTCGAAGAGTGGGGCCTGCCGATCATGAAAGATCCGGAAACCGGGCGGTATCAGCGCGAAGGCAAGTGGCAGATCATGATTCATGGCGAAAGCTACAAGCCGATCGTCGCCGAGGCCGCGACCAAGGCCGCTACCAAAGTCTACAACCGGATCATGGTGACCCACTTGCTGATGGACAAGACGAAGGCCAAGCGTGTCGCCGGGGCTGTCGGGTTCAATGTGCGAACGGGTGATTTCTATGTGTTCCGAGCGAAGGCCGTTATCATTTGTGCCGGTGGCGCATCTCACATCTTCAAGCCGCGTGCGGCCGGTGAAGGCATGGGGAGAACATGGTATGCCCCTTGGAGCAGCGCCTCTTGCTATGCGTTGCCGATACTCGTCGGCGCCAAGATGATGCAGATGGAGAATCGGATCGTACTTACCCGATTCAAGGACGGCTATGGTCCGGTCGGCGCCTATTTCCTGCACCTGAAGACGTACACCGAAAATGCGTATGGGGATGAATACGAGTCCAATTGGTACGAGCACACCAAAGAGATAGTCGGGGACTACGTTGACCGGCAACCGATGCCGACCTGTCTGCGGAATCATGCCATTCTGGAGGAGATCAGGGCGGGTAGAGGTCCCATCCGCATGGTTACGAAGGAGGCCTTTCAGGATCCCCACAAGGAGAAAGTCGGCTGGGAGAACTTCCTTGGCATGACGATCGGGCAAGCGGTCGTCTGGGCGTCACAGAACATCGATCCCAAGCATACCAATCCCGAGCTGACTACATCCGAGCCTTACGTCATGGGCTCCCACGCCACCTGCTCCGGTGCATGGGCGAGCGGGCCGGAGGACTGTGCCCCCGACGATTACCAGTGGGGATACAACCGCATGATGACCATCGACGGACTTTTTGGCGCCGGCGACACGCTTGGCGGTGCGGCCCACAAGTTTTCTTCGGGATCCTTCACGGAAGGTCAGATTGCCGCAAAGGCGGCGGTCAACTACGTCAACGACCTCGGAAAGGATCAGCCTCAGGTCAGCGAGGCCGAGTACGAAGATCTCAAGAAGACAGTCTTCCAGCCCCTGGAAAACTACGAGGTCGGCCGCAACGAGATCGTTGCTGGCACCGTATCGCCGAGTTATCTCCTGCCGCTTCACGGTCTGCAGCGTCTCGAACAGATCATGGACGAATACGTCGGTGGCATCGGCGCCAACTACCTAACCAACGAACCGTTGCTCACCCGCGGTCTGGAATTGCTGGAGATGCTCAAAGAAGACCTCGACCATCTCGGGGCCGAAGACCTGCACCAGCTGCAGCGGGCGTGGGAGCTTCAGCACCGGGTCCTTGCCTCTGAATCCGTGACCCAACACACGATGTTCCGGAAGGAAACGCGGTGGCCGGGGTATTACTATCGGGGCGATCATCCGAAGCTGGATGATACCGACTGGCATTGCTTCACCTTGTCCCGCTACGACCGGGAATCCGGGGACTGGAATTTGGAAAAGGCGCCGGTACATCACATCATCGATTAAGCGCAGTGACTCAACCGCGGCAAAATGATTCGGTGACAAACCGCCAAATAAGCTTTGTGCGTGCAACGCAATCTGGATGGTGTTGCTAAGGCTGCCGTCCTGGCAATGCCTGGAAGACGTATGGAAATATGAGTAACCCGAATAATCCTTGTCGGTTTTGCAGCCCGCGGGCGGTGACCCGGCGCAACGATCAGGCCTACTGTGAGCGCGACAGCTACCCGGTCAGTCCGGGCCACTCCCTGATTATCCCGTTCCGGCACTGTGCCAGCTTCTTCGATCTCAGCCCAGAAGAAGTGACCGCCTGTATGGACCTGTTGATGCAGGAACGAACAGCACTGGATGACGAATTCAATCCCGACGGCTACAACATTGGCGTTAATGTAAGTGCGGCCGCGGGGCAGAGTATCTTCCACGTCCACATCCATCTGATTCCCCGCTACACAGGTGATTCCTCGCGGCCGCAGGGGGGCGTGCGGCAGGTTATTCCCGAGAAAGCCGATTACTCCCGGAACGGGCAGGGCCAATAGCTGTTGCTTTCGCTTCATCTCGGTCATGTTTTTCAGGAATTATTGTTTTTGGCGCCGCAAAAAACGGGCCTCCGGCAGCATTTGCTAGTAATATGGCGGCTGCTCTGCCTTCGGGGGAGTTTGCATGAGCGCCGGCTACGGCTGGCAAGTTTTTTTAACGAGGTAGATATGTCAGGCGAAAGAGTTTCCGGGACCGTTAAATGGTTCAACGATGATAAGGGATTTGGTTTTATTGAGCGCGAAGGTGGACAGGATGTATTCGTGCACCACAGTGCAATCCAGATGGAAGGATTCAAATCTCTTAAGGAAGGACAAAAGGTTTCCATGGAAGTAACCCAGGGCCAGAAAGGACCCCAGGCGGAGAACGTTATCGCCGAGTAACGAGTTACAAGCGGGCTGGCTGTGCGAAACCCTATCGCGCCAGGCAGTCAGTCCTCGACGGCAGCACCCGAGTCTCAATCGAGGCCCTATGAATCCACCAAGACTGTGCAGCCGGTGAAATCCGCGATGTTTGTATCAAGTATTGCGACAGTTCCTGCGCGCGCGCCCTTTGGTAGTTGGCGCCAGAGGTGCACAAACATGGTCAGATTTTCTTGCGCGATGTTATTGCTTTCGCTGGCGGTAGCCTGCGACGCGCCGCCGCAGACCTCGTCTTTGCCGGTGCCGCTTACTTTTACCGGATCGGAAACTTGCAGCGAGTGCCACGCGCCGCAATTCGAGCTGTGGCAGGGATCGCATCACCAGCTGGCAATGCAGGAGGCGACGCCTGACACCGTTCTGGGCGATTTCTCCGGCGTCGAGTTCGAGTATTTCGATGTGGTGAGTACATTCTTCACACGCGATGGAAATTACCTGGTCCGCACTGACAATGCAGACGGTGAACTCGAGGAGTTCACGGTCAAATTCACCTTTGGCGTTACGCCGTTGCAGCAATACCTGGTTGAGATGCCGAATGGTCATGTGCAGCCGCTGCCGGTCGCATGGGATACCCGGAGTGGCGCCGATGGTGGACAACGCTGGTACCACCTGTATCCGGACGAATTCATTGCGCATGACGATCCGCTGCACTGGACCGGTCGTGAACAAAACTGGAACTACATGTGCGCCGAGTGTCATTCCACCAATCTGCAGAAAAACTACACGCTGCAAACGGATTCCTTCGCGACGACCTGGACTGAAATCAACGTCGGTTGCGAGGCCTGCCATGGCCCGGGGTCCCGTCATGTTGCTCGCGCCAGGTCCGGCTCCGGCAGCAGCGGTCTGGCGGTCGACCTCGACGACAATGGCAGGGCCATCTGGCAAATGAATGCGGCGACAGGAATCGCCGAACGCAGCGAACTCGTCATGCGCCCACCGAAGCAACCGGACGCCTGTGGGCGTTGTCACGCGCGCCGCTCGCTGGTGACAGGCGACTACCAGTTTGGCAAAGTTCTGCACGATACCCACAGGCCGGCATTGCTCGACGAATTCTTTTATTACCCCGATGGGCAGATCCTGGACGAGGTGTATGTATACGGCTCGTTCCTGCAAAGTCGTATGTACCAGGCCGGTGTCAGTTGCAGCGATTGTCATGATCCACATTCGGCGCGGCTCAGAAGCAGCGGTGAGCCCAGTGAAATCTGCAACACTTGCCACCTGCCGGAGAAATTCTCGAGTACAGACCATCATAAGCATCAGGTTGACGACGTGCAGTGTGTCGATTGCCACATGGCGTCGCGCACTTACATGGGTGTTGACGATCGGCGCGATCACAGTTTTCGCATCCCGCGGCCGGACCTGACCGTATCAACCGGTTCACCCAATGCCTGCAATCAGTGTCACGACGACCGGGATACGCCGTGGGCGTTACGTGCGATAGAAGCATGGTATGGCGACAATCACGAGACACACTATGCGACGGCAATCCATGCCGGCCGCAGCGGATCAACTTCGGCAAATCGATTGTTGATCAGCGCTATCGGCAACAGTGACTACCCGGGCATTGCGAGAGCTACGGCACTGTCACTGTTGCGGCCGCCTTATTCCGCGGCAATATTCGCCGAAATCCGCCGCAACCTGTCGAACCCCGATTCCCTGATTCGATCAGCGGCGCTGTCCGCACTGGGTGCTGCTGCGCCGGAGCTGATTGTCGAACTGGCTCCCAAATTGCTGTCGGATCCGGTCCGGTCGGTTCGCATCGAGGCAGCGCGAGTCCTCTCACGGCTGCAAGGGTCGCTGCCAGGCGAGCAACTGCTTGCATTTCGCCGCGCGAACGATGAACGCGTCGCCGCGCAGCTCGCCATTGCCGAGCGACCGGAGGCGCATTTGGATCTTGGCAACGTGCACGCGGATGCCGGCAATTTGGATCTGGCGGAGGCGGCTTTCCTGCTGGCGCTCAGGCTCGAGTCACGCGCTGTGGCGGCGCGTGTCAATCTTGCGGATCTGTATGCCCGCAACGACAGGCGAGAAGATGCGGAACAAATATTGCGTGACGGCATTGATATGAACGCGGATGAAGCGGTACTGCACCATTCGCTCGGGTTGATGCTGGTTCGTGGTAATCAGCGGGACGCCGCGCTATCGGAACTCGCGATTGCAGCCCGCCTGCAACCGAACGAATCCCGATTCGTTTACGTTTATGCAATCGCGGTGAATTCGCTCGACCGCCCCGGCGAGGCGGTCGCATTACTATTCGATGCGACGGAGCGGTTCCCATCAGATTTCGATATTCACTGGGCACTTGCGACGATGCTGCGCGACCAGGGAAGGCTTGAAGAAGCGAGGGAGGTCGTCACCAACTTGCTGGAAATCTATCCGCAGGAAGAGGCGGTGCAGAATTTGCTGCAGTCATTATGATCGCCCGCTGGGGCGAGCTCCTACGACACGCCGTCATATTTTTTGACATTGGATTCGCCCGCTGGGACGAGCTCCAACAAGTTGCTGGCTATCGTTGCGAAATTTTTGTAGGAGCCCGCCCCAGCGGGCGATTTTGCACTTACAGGCTGGTGATGCCGTCGACCATCAGCTTGAGTCCGACGACAAATAACATCGCGTAAGCGACGCGGAAAAAGAAACGGTCCGTTACGCGATTATGCAGCCAGACTCCGATACCGATGCCTACCGGCGCGAGCGGCGCAAGTATGAGCGAGGTTTTCAGGTTGCCGGCATCGAACTGCCCGAGCCACGCATAAGGGAATAACTTGACGTAATTGACGACCGCGAAGAAAACGACGGTCGTGGCCACAAATTGCGTACGGTTGATCCCGCGTCGCAATAAGTACATCGTAATTGGCGGACCGCCGGCATGTGCGATGAAGCTCGTAAATCCCGCAACGGTTGCTGCGCCAATACCGACTGCCGGCCCGAATAGTTTTTGCTCCGTTACTTTGCTGAGATACGACTGTAGCCAGTGATAGAGCGTGAACGCGACGGCGATGACACCAATGAGCAGACGCAATCGTCCCGGGCTCATGTGCTCGAACATCAGTGTGCCGACAGCGATTCCGGCCAAAGACGCCGGTAACAGAATCCGAAGTTCGGGCAGAATCCATTTTCCCCGGTAAGCCCAAAGCCCCACCAGGTCCATGACACAAAGGATCGGCAGAAGTATTGCGGCCGCCTGAACCGGCGGGACAACCATGGCGATCAGGGGCACCGCGAGCACACCCAGACCGGACCCGAAACCACCCTTGGCAATGCCGAATAAGATGACCGCTGGCACGGCGGCGATATAAAAATAAGGTTCGGTAATCAATATTGCTCCTGCAGCCGCTCCTACAAGTCATTAAATCATGATTAAATACGGGATAAGAAGAAACAAAGGCAATACCCTTGAAACTCCGTGTCCGTGACAATTCGATTCGCCTGCGGCTGACTCGATCCGAGGTTGAGTTGGTGCGCAATGATGGCCTGGGCCTGGGCCTGGGCCGGGGCAGGGTGCCGTTGGCCGGTCGCAACAATTTCGATTATGTTCTGGAGAGCTCACCCGCGACCGTAAAACCGGAGGCACATATCTCGAATAACGTACTAACGGTGCGAATTCCCGAGGCTGAAATTATTAGCTGGTCGGAGTCCGATGAGGTATCGATATCGGCCAGTCAAATTCTGGATGGCGGAGATCAGCTCAATATCCTGGTCGAGAAAGACTTCGCCTGCCTGGCGCCACGAGAAGGCGAGGACGAGACCGACATGTACCCGCATCCGGAGGCGGGCACAGAGAACGGCTAAATGGACATGGCAGCCACTCGATACGCAACTTTCAAACCTGAGAGCATCGAGTTTCTCCGCCAGTTGAAGAACAATAATAATCGCGACTGGTTTAACGAAAATAAATCACGATACGAAGAAGATGTGCTCGATGTCGCATTGAACTTCATTCAGTCCATGCACGATCCATTGCAGGAGTTTGCGCCACACTTCACCGCGGTTCCAAAGCGCATGGGTGGTTCGCTGATGCGCGTATACCGGGATACGCGCTTTTCAAAAAACAAAACGCCGTACAAAACCAATATCGGGATTCAGTTCCGGCACGAGCAGGCGAAGGATGTACATGCACCGGGTTTTTATGTGCACATAGATCCCGACGAGGTATTTCTGGGAGTCGGTCTGTGGCGCCCGGAGCCCGCAGCGCTCGCGGCGATCAGGGACAGAATTTCGAATAAGCAGGCGGAGTGGCTGCGAGCACGCGATGACAAGGCGTTTAAACGGCACTTTCATCTGGGTGGACAGTCACTGACGCGGCCGCCGCGCGGCTTCAACAAGGAACATCCGCTGATCGTGGACATAAAGCGTAAAGACTTCATCGCTACAAAAACCATGGATCTGGTCGAGGCTACTCAGCCGCGTTTTCAGCAAAAGGTAGAGACGGCTTTCAAAACGGGCATTCCCCTGATGCAGTTCTTGTGCAAGGCAGTCGGCGTCCCGTACTAAAATTCAATGGGGTCAGAGCCACTGCTGTCCCACAAAAAGAATGTGCGAGGCCCTGAGGACAATTGCTATCAGAGCGCTCAGGTAAATTGATGCGCATGGAAACATGCTTATCGCCCGCTGGGGCGGGCTCCTACGAAACCATCGTAGGAGCCCGCCCCAGCGGGCGATAGCTGGTCTTTGTATTGTCACTATGCGCCGTGTTGCCAACAATCTTGAGTTTATGGGACAGCAGTGGCTCTGACCCCATTGACGTTTGCTAATGTTCATCTAGGGACGATCCGCATATGACCACGACAGTGGTCGGTGCTAGAATCCGCGCGCCGTCGGAACGTATTGAAAAACCAAGGGATCACATGGCTGTTTTCGAAGACTCTGCATTTGATGATCATGAGCGCGTCATCTTTTGCCGCGACGCCCATACCGGGCTGCAGGCGATCATTGCCATTCACTCAACGGCACTCGGCCCGGCTGCCGGTGGCACTCGTCTGTGGACCTATGAATCGGATGATGCGGCGCTGCATGACGCACTACGTCTGTCCCATGCCATGAGTTACAAGAATGCGATGGCAGGACTGAAGTTCGGTGGTGGTAAAGCTGTGATTATCAAGGCGCCGGACTTCAAGGGCACGGACGCGCTGTACGAAAAATACGGCGAGTTTGTCGACCAGCTAAACGGCAGCTACGTTACTGCCGAAGATGTCGGCATGAGTGTCGAGATCATGGAGACTGTCGCGCGAAAAACGAAATTTGTGTCTGGACTGCCGGCGAAGGAAGGGCATGCGGGTGGCGACCCGTCTCCTAAAACGGCTTACGGGATCTTCAAGGGCATCGAGGCGGCCGTTGCGTTCCAGCTTGGCCTTGATACTGTGAACGGAATAACGGTTGCCGTTCAGGGTGTCGGGAATGTCGGCTATCACCTCTGCAGGTTCCTGGCGGAAGCAGGCGCAAAACTGGTTGTTGCCGATATTGACGAGAGCTGTGTTAGGCGAGCCCGTGATGAGTTTGGCGTAACGGTAGTCGCAATTGATGAGATCGTGGCGTACAAGGCAGATGTGCTTGCGCCCTGCGCACTTGGGGCAACAATAGACGCGCAATCCATTCCATCCCTGCAGGTGGCAATCGTTGCAGGCGGCGCCAACAATCAGCTCGAGACACCGGAGGATGGGCAGCAGCTGGCCGCTGCCGGAATCTTGTATGCGCCGGATTACGTCATCAATGGTGGCGGCATCATCAATGTGGCCAGTGAATATTACGCTGACGCCGACGACGATGAGGTCATGCGCCGTGTTGCCGAAATCGGCCCGCGACTAACGGAGATCTTCGAGGTCGCCAAAGATTCCGGCAAACCGACCAACGTGGTCGCTGACGAAATGGCGAGGAAAATTATTGAATTAAAGGGACAGTGACCTTAATTCTATTAAAGGTATTAAAGGGACAGTGACCTTAATTCAGCATGAGGCACCGAGATAGCGATCAGAATTAAGGTCACTGTCCCTTTAATTCGTCTACAAACCTTTCACTACCTTTAGAAGTTTTTCGGGATTCGGACGATCCGCGATGAATCTCGACAGTTCCGTAAATTTAATCACGCCATTCGCGTCGATGACCAGTGAAGTCGGCCACAAGGTGTCTTCACCGTATTCCTTGCGGTAGTCATCCGGAACCCCTGCTTTCACGACCAGCCCCAATTGCTTCGCGATCTCGAGTGAGTCATCGAGCCAGAACTGGAAATCGACTCCAAACATTTCGGCCACCCTGCGAGTCATACCCAGCGGTTTCGGCGTGACCAGGATCAGCTTTGCGCCGGAATCCGTGATCTCTTTGTAGACCTTGGTCAGGTTGGCGACCTGTTTGCTGCAGAACGGACACCATGACCCACGCACAAACAGCAGGATCGCCGGTGCGCCGGCAAGCTCCGCTGAGCTGACGCGATTGCCGTCTTCGTCAACCGCCTGAAAATCGGGTAACGGCTGGCCCGGTTTCAATTCGTCAGGCACCGGCCTGCCACGCGCCTTGTCGCGCAGCGCGTAAAGCACGCCGGCAACAACAACGACCAGAACGATGCCGGCACTCCAAAAGATTGTGTTATCCAAGGTGATCTCCGAATTAAGGGGACAGTTTACTTAATTGCCCCCAATGTGATTTCAGTCAATCGTTATTCGATCAATTAAGTAAACTGTCCCCTTAATTCGAGAACAATTTTGCCCATGTGCTGGCTGCTTTCCATCAATGCGTGCGCTTTTGCCGCATCATCAAGAGGAAACGTGGCGTCAATGATGGGCCTGACCGCACCCGATTCAAGCCATGGCAGTACATGGTTTTCCAGATCGGCGGCGATTTTCGCTTTCTCGGCGGTCGACTGCGGCCGCAGTGTCGATCCCGTGATCGTGAGTCGCTTGCCGAGTACCTGGCGCATGTCGAGTTCTGCCTTCGGGCCCTGCAGGAACGCGATGATGACGTAGCGCCCATCGCGACCGAGCGCGTTCATGTTCTTCTGCATGTAAGGTCCAGCGACCATGTCGAGGACCAGGTCTACGCCTTTGCCCTCAGTTAGTTGTTCGACCCTCTTTTCCCAGTCGCAGTTCCTGTAATTGAGCGCGTGATCGGCGCCAAGGTCCACGCAGAAATTGCATTTTTCATCTGTTCCGGCGGTGGTAATGACGGACGCGCCGCTTGCCTTCGCCAGTTGTATCGCCGTTGTTCCTATGCCACTGGACCCGCCATGGACGAGTAATGTTTCACCCGCGTTGAGACCGGCGCGCATGAACACGTTGTACCAGACGGTGAAATACGTTTCGGGAATGGCGGCCGCCTCAACCATTGACAGGTTTGCGGGTACCGGGAGACAGTGATTTTCGTTTACGCGACAATACTCCGCGTAACCGCCCCCATGACAGAGCGCCATGACTTTGTCGCCAGATTGCCAGCGGGAAGCATTAGCGCCGGTTGCCACAACCTCACCGGCAACCTCCAGGCCCGGCAAAGGATCGGCATCGGCAGGTACCGGATACATGCCGAGCCGCTGCAACACGTCCGGTCGATTGACACCCGCCGCATGGACCTGGATGAGGACATCTGACTCACCAGGTCCGGGAACCGGCACAGATATCTCTTGCAGGACCTCGGGGGCCCCGGGTTCCCTGATACCGATAGCGCGCATTTTTTTGCCGGCGAGTTCCTGCGACATCATCAGATCACGACCGGTACGCCGAATAATGCTGCGTGAAAGTAGCGTACGACCCAGAAAGCCGCGATGCCGATGACGAGAACCAAAGCATCCCTGGCCAACGACTGTCTCGCCGGCGTTACGGCAGGCGAGCGGCGATTTACCGAGATGATGTCAACGATTGCGAACAATCCGAATGCACCGAACAACAGTATGGACGCCAGGTCGCCATTGGCGAGCACGTGAACAAGCGCCCAGATGAGTACGCCGGACAGCATTGGATGCCGAATAACGCGGCGAAAATTGTTCGGCGCATAGGCGGCGACCAGCAGGCAGAAAGCGACCGGCATTGCCAGTCCCGCAACCATTGCCGACCACGACGGTGGTGAAAACACGGGGCGAAATTCGGCGCGGGACATGCCAAGCAGAATCAGGGCAAATCCGGTCAGGGAGACCAGCGAGTAAATGCCCTTGAAACGCATCTCACCGAAACGAGACTGAAGCGATCCTTTGAAGTCCGGGAACATCGGAACTACGTGTATCCCAAAAAACACGACAAGACCCGCTATCAATATCGTCATGATCGTTCTTCTTCTAATCAATCGCAGGAACGCTCAGTATGAACCTTCGCCTTGTCGCGGTACAAGATGCATAATCGAAAAAACAATCTGGAGACAAGAAAGAATTGAGCGCCAACCCCATCCTGTGGAGCCCAACTCGGGAAAGAATCGAAAAATCGGCCATGTTCCGTTTCATGACGGAGCAGGGGCACGCATCCTATGACGAGCTGTATCGCTGGTCGGTTGATGACGTCGAAGCGTTCTGGCGGGCGCTTTGCGAATTCTGCAATATTGAATTCACGACGGTTGCAGACATGGTGGTCGAACAGCCGGGCGACATGACAACGGCAAAGTGGTTCGCGGGCGCCGAGCTAAGTTTTCCTGCGCACTTACTACGAAGTAGCGGCGAGCGGGCGGCGATTATTTTTCGTGGCGAAGATGGTACGCGTCGCGAGCTTAGCTTCGATGAGCTGCGGGCCCAGGTTGCCGCGGTCACGGCGGGGCTGAAATCCGCAGGCGTGACCAAGGGCGACCGCGTTGTCGGGTTCCTGCCGAATTGTCCGCAAGCAATAATTGCGATGCTGGCTGCCACCAGCATCGGCGCGATCTGGTCGTCCTGCTCTCCGGACTTTGGCATCAATGGCGTTGTCGATCGCTTCGGCCAGATCAAACCGAAGGTATTGTTTTGCGCGGACGGCTATTTCTACAACGGCAAGCGCATTGATTCACTTGATGTTGTTGCCGGCGTCGTCAAATTGATCGATTCGATAGCTCACACTGTCGTCGTACCCTTCACGGGCGATGCCGTGGCGTTGCCAGATCTCGTTGGCGCAATTATGTGGCAGGACTTTGCCGAGCCAGGCGCAGAAGCCGAGTTTATTCCCGTGCCATTTGATCATCCGCTGTACATCATGTATTCGTCCGGCACGACGGGTGTTCCCAAGTGCATCGTTCATGGCGTCGGCGGTACCTTGTTGCAGCACCAGAAAGAACATGTGTTGCATTGTGATATCGGGCCGGACGACCGGCTGTTCTATTTCACAACCTGCGGCTGGATGATGTGGAACTGGCTGGCCAGCGGACTCGCGTGCGGCGCAACACTCATTCTCTATGATGGGTCACCGTTTTATGAAGACGGACGAATCTTGTGGCGTATGGCACAGGAAGAAAATATAAGCTTTTTCGGGACCAGTGCAAAATTCATTGCAGCGCAGGAAAAAGCCGGTATTCGGCCAGGTGAAGAATTTGACCTGTCGTCGATCAGGACGATCATGTCAACAGGCTCGACGCTGGTTCCGGAAAGTTTCGATTTCGTCTATGACGCGATCAGCGAGGATGTGTTGTTGTCGTCCGCATCCGGCGGGACCGACATCATCAGTTGCTTCGCTGGCGGCAATCCGACGAAATCTGTTTACAGGGGTGAATTGCAGAGCCTTGCGCTTGCGATGGAGGTTCAGATTTTCTCGGCGGAAGGTCAGCCGCTCATCGGTCAGAACGGAGAACTGGTTTGCACCAATGCGTTTCCGTCCATGCCGGTCGAATTCTGGAACGATCCTGATGACAGGAAATATCATGCAGCGTATTTCGAGCAATTCCCCGGCGTCTGGGCGCACGGCGACTTTGCAGAAATAACGGACAATGGTGGCATGATAATTCATGGCCGCTCAGATGCGGTACTGAACCCGGGCGGCGTGCGCATTGGTACGGCGGAGATCTACCGCCAGGTCGAAAAGCTGGACGAAATCCTGGAGAGCATTGCCATCGGCCAGAAGTGGGACGGCGATATACGGGTTGTGCTGTTCGTTGTTTTGCGCCAGGGGTCGGTGGTCGACGATGATCTCAAGGCAAAAATCAACAAATTGGTACGCGAAAACACGACACCGCGGCATGTGCCGGCAAAAATTATTGCGGTGCCTGAAATTCCACGCACGATCAGCGGCAAGATTGTCGAATTGGCGGTGCGCTCCGTGGTGCACGGCGAAGCTGTCAAAAATACGGATGCGCTTGCTAATCCGGCGGCACTGGATCACTTTCGGGACCGGCCCGAACTGGCTGTCGAGTAATCACTGCCATGTCGAAAAACGAAATTCTCGGTGCACGGGTTGCTGATGGCGTCGTAAAGCCGGAATGGATCGATGCCAACGGTCACATGAATGTTGCGTATTATGTGTTGGCGTTCGATCTAGCCGTCGACGCGTTATGGGAGGCTTTCGGAATTACGGCGGAGTATATTAAAAGGTCGTGCGGCTCGACCTTCGCGGTGGAAAGCCATATCACGTATCAGCAGGAACTCATGCAAGGTGACCCGTATATCGTAACGGCACAGATACTCGCTTACGACGGCAAACGCATACATCAGTTTCAGCGCCTGTATCACGCGGAACAAGAATTTCTCGCAGCAACCGGGGAATGGATGAACCTGCATGTCGATCTGGAGAAACGCCGTGTGTGTCCGTGGCCGGAATCGATTCTGTTGAAGCTTGCAGCGTATTCGGCTGAGCAGGCCGAGCAGGCGTATCCTGAGGAGGCCGGCAAGCAAATGAATATCCGGCAACCGATCTACACGATGCAGTCGGAGGCCTGATACATGAGTGCTGCACAGCACCTGATAGCGATCGATCAGGGGACGAGTAGTAGCCGTACCGTTATCTTTGATCAAAACGCGGCGGTCGTCGCAAGCGCTCAGCAGGAGTTTCCGCAGGAATATCCGCAGCCCGGATGGGTCGAGCACGATCCCGAGGCAATCTGGAATTCGGTGCTCGAGGTTACAAAAAAATCCCTGGCTGCTGCTGATGCCAAAAACTATGCGGGCCTCGGTATTACCAATCAACGAGAGACGACGCTGATCTGGGATCGCAACACCGGCGAATGCGTACACAACGCGATTGTGTGGCAGGATCGCCGCACGGCTGACTACTGTCAAAAACTAAAGGATAGCGGCGTCGAGGAATCGGTCACGCAAAAAACCGGGTTGCGTATTGATCCCTACTTTTCCTCAACCAAAATCGCCTGGATTCTCGATCATGTAGCGAATGTACGGGAGCGGGCCGAGAATGGACGACTGGCTTTTGGCACCATCGATTGTTTTCTGCTGTGGCGCCTGACCGGCGGTCGCGTTCACGCGACCGACGCAAGCAATGCGTCACGTACATTGCTCTTCAATATTCATACCCAGGAATGGGACCGGGAATTGCTGGAATTATTCAATGTCCCGGAATCGCTGTTGCCGGAGGTCAAAGATTCTGCCTGCGATTTCGGCGTCACGGATCAATCTGTCATCGGCGTGGAGATTCCAATTTGCGGAATCGCGGGTGATCAGCAAGCAGCATTGATCGGCCAGGCAGGATTTCAGACTGGCGCAACAAAAAGTACCTTCGGGACCGGATGTTTCGTGATTGCCAACACCGGCGACCAAGCTGTGCAGTCCAGGAACAATTTGCTGACAACGGTTGCCTATCGCCTCGATGGCAAAACAACCTTTGGCATCGAGGGCAGTATTTTCGTCGCCGGATCAGCCATTCAGTGGTTGCGCGATCAACTCGGGATCATCGAGTCTGCGCGGGACAGCCAGGTGATTGCGGAGGCGACCGGTATCGTCGAGCATGTGCATGTGGTGCCCGCATTTGCCGGACTCGGCGCGCCGTACTGGGATCCGCGTGCGCGCGGCGCGATCCTGGGTCTGTCCAGGGACAGTGGCATTAATGAAATTGTCACGGCGACGCTACAGGCGGTTGCCTATCAGACCAAAGACCTGATCAACGCAATGTCTGATGACGGCCTGGATCCCAGCGTCATCCGCGTCGACGGCGGCATGGTCGCGAATGACTGGTTCCTGCAATTCCTGGCGGATATGGTCAATGTGACTGTCGAACGCCCTGTCAATGTCGAGTCAACGGTGCTCGGTGCGGCGTTCCTGGCCGGACTCCAAAGCGGCGTGTTTGCATCCACCGATGCCATCGCAGAATTGTGGTCCAGCGACCGCGTGTTTGAACCGCAGATGCCGGATGATCAACGTGACGCACTCTATCGGGGTTGGCAGGATGCGGTAGAACGGGTTCGTGTTTCCGCATGATTTTCATGCTCGGGGTTTTCCCAACTTCTGATCTCCCTGTACACTTGGCAACCCGCATTCGGAACAAGTTCAATCGTCATGTTGACGGTATCCAAAGAAGAATTACAGGAATACGTCGATAAACCGCTAGAGCCATCGGCATGGGTTCGCATCGATCAAAAAATGATCAATACGTTCGCAGACGCCACGATGGATCACCAGTTTATTCACGTGGACAAGGAGCGGGCGGCGCAGACACCATTCGGCACGACCATCGCGCATGGCTATCTGACGATGTCGCTGATTTCTCATTTTCTTGGAGAATGTGCAATCGGTCCGAAAAATGCGGTCATGGCGCTGAATTATGGATCCGATAAGGTGCGGTTCCTGCAGCCGGTCAAGGTCGACAGCGAAATCCGGGCGCAGGCGACATTGATGTCGGTCAGTGAAAAGGCGCCCGGCCAGATCCTGGTGAAGACCGGGATTGCGATCGAAATAAAAGGCGAGGAAAAACCCGCGCTGGTCGCAGAAATCCTGAGCCTCTATATTCTTCAATAAATAACGATAAAAGGAATCAACATTGAGCATACGATTTGACGATCAGGTAGTGATCGTTACCGGTTCCGGCCACGGTCTCGGCAAAAGTCATGCACTGGAATTCGCACGCCGCGGCGCGCGCGTGGTCGTGAACGATCTCGGCGGGAGTCTCGATGGCATCGGCGAGGGCAGCGACGCCGCCCGGGAAGTCGTTGCGCAAATTGAAGCGGAGGGTGGCGAGGCGATGGCGAACGGCGCCAACGTCACGGACTACGGCGAGGTTGAGGCAATGGTGGCCGGTGCCATCGACAAATGGGGGCGCGTGGACGTACTCGTGAACAACGCGGGCATCCTGCGCGACAAGACCTTCGGCAAAATGGATCTTGCTGACTTTGCTGCCGTCGTCGATGTGCATTTGTACGGCTCGGTCAATTGCACCAAGGCGGTCTGGGGCAAGATGTGCGAGCAGGAGTATGGCCGCATCGTCATGACATCGTCATCGAGCGGCATCTACGGCAATTTTGGTCAGACAAACTATGGTGCCGCAAAAATGGCTGTTGTGGGATTCATGAACTCGTTGTGGCTCGAGGGCCAGAAATACGGAATCAAGGTCAATGCGTTGTCGCCGATTGCTGCAACGCGCATGACCGAAAACCTGATACCGGAGCATATCCTTGCGATGTTGCAACCTGAGGCGGTTACGCCGGCGGTCATATTCCTGGCAAGCGAGGGCGCGCCGAATCGACAGATCATCGCGGCGGGCGCCGGTGTATATGCAAGGGTTGTCATCCAGGAAACCCCCGGAATATTTCTGCCCGAAGACCAGCGTGACGCCGAACATGTAGCTGCAGCCTGGGAGCAAATCGCGAATACCGACGGCCAGGTCGAGTTACAGGTGGGCAGCGAACAAACCCCGAAACACGTTGGCAAGGCTGCCGCGGCGCTCGGCATCAAATTTGAATAGGAATTCGAAGTGAAAGAAGCAGTCATTGTATCGACCGCACGTACGCCGATCGGCAAGGCATATCGTGGTGCTTTCAATAACACCGAAGCACCAACCCTTGGGTCACACGCCATACGTCATGCTGTGGAGCGCGCCGGTGTGGCGCCGGAAGAAGTCGACGACGTCATCATGGGCTGCGCGATGCAGCAGGGGTCGAGCGGACAGAACGTTGCGCGTCAATCTTTGCTGGCAGCTGGTCTGCCGGTCACGGTGCCCGGAATGACAGTCGATCGCCAATGTTCGTCGGGCATGATGGCGATCGCGATTGCCGCCAAACAGGTGCTCGAAGACAACATGCCAATCGTCATCGGTGGCGGAATGGAATCGATCAGCCTGGTGCAAAACGAGCACTACAATCGCTATCGCGCAACAGATCCCAAGGTGCTCGAGGCCGCTCCTGATATCTATATGAGTATGCTTGATACCGCCGAAGTAGTGACGAAGCGATACGGCATTTCGCGCGAACAGCAGGACGAGTTCGGGCTGCAGAGCCAGCAACGCACGGCCGCCGCTCAGGAAGCCGGCGCGTTCGACGATGAAATCGTTCCCGTCACCACGACAAAAGGCGTCATGGACAAGGAAACGAAAGAGATCAGTTTCCATGAAGTTACGCTGGAAAAAGACGAGGGTAACCGACCGCAAACCTCATTGGAGGGTCTCGCCGGTCTAAAGACAGTCTTTGAAGACGGCAACATCACCGCTGGCAATGCCAGCCAGTTATCGGACGGCGCTTCAGCCGCAGTCATCATGGACAGCAAGCTGGCGGAGAAACGCGGTCTCGAACCGCTAGGCATCTATCGTGGCATAGCGGTTGCAGGTACTGAACCCGATGAAATGGGTATAGGCCCGGTTTTTGCTGTGCCGAAACTGCTGGAACGCACCGGTGTTGTGATGGATGACATCGGTCTGTGGGAGTTGAATGAGGCGTTTGCCGTGCAGGTGATTTACTGCCGCGACCGGCTTGGGATTCCGAACGAAATCCTGAACGTCAACGGTGGTGCAATTTCGATCGGCCATCCCTACGGCATGTCGGGGGCACGGCTTGTCGGACATGCATTGATCGAGGGAAAACGACGCAACGCAAAATTCGTGGTGTGCACGATGTGCGTTGGCGGCGGCATGGGCGCTGCCGGATTGTTCGAGGTAATTTAGAGGCTGCCCCAATTGTTCAACCATTTCTCCGGAGCCTGAACCTTGTTACGCGCCCGGCAAAAGCTTGGTAAATATCGAATTCTTGGACGGATCGCGTCAGGCCCGCTCGCGGACGTCTATCGAGCGGCGGACACAATTCACAAAACACGGGTTGCATTAAAAGTTCCGAAACTGGGCAATGGAATCAGTTCTGAGGATTTTCTGCATGAAGTGCAAGTTGCATTCAAGCTCGATCACCCGAACATATTGAAGGTGCAGGACGCCAGTATCATCGACGATAAATTCGTCATCGCGATGGAACTTGGCGCCGAGTCACTTGCAGATCGGATCGTGCGGCGCATTTCGATTGCAAGCGCACTGGAGATCGCGGAACAGGCACTTGCAGCACTCGCGCACGCACATGAGAGGAAGATAATTCACTGTGATGTGAAGCCGGAGAATTTTATTCTGTTCGAGGGCAACCGTTTGAAAATGGCCGACTTCGGATTTGCCAAAATCAGCCTGCGAACATTGAAAGCGTCCGGTTCCGGGACGATCGACTACATCGCGCCGGAGCAGGCGATGGGCCGGCCCAAGTTTCAGTCGGATGTCTTTTCGGTGGGGCTGGTGTTGTACCGGCTGTTCTCCGGCAAATTGCCCGACTGGCCGTACAAATGGCCAATGATTGGCAACGACAAATTACAGGCGAGAATCCGGCCAGAGCTTGCACAGATGTTGCGCAAGGCCATCCAACTCGATCCGGCCGATCGCTACAGGAACGCGATCGAGATGTATGCGGAGTTCGAAAAGCTCCACAGTCGCGCACGCCGGCAGCGAAAAGGCCGCAAGCGCAACGGCGGACGAAAATCGGCCAGGTCCGGTTCATCCTGGCGGCAAATGCAATGGCGGGAGTTCCAGCGGCAGTTCAGGTCTGCACTGGAAACGCGGCACCAGTGCCGTCGCTGCGAAGGCCCGGTATCTGAAAGTATGCAGGCGTGTCCCTGGTGCGGTTTTGACAATCCGGCACGCGGCGCGGTAACCCGAATGCCGGCGCATTGTCCGCGCTGCGAGCGGGGTGTCAAAGCCGATTGGGATTACTGCGCCTGGTGCTACGGCCGTGGCTTCGAGGCAGAGACCAACCGGCAATTCCAGGACCAGCGTTACGTCTCGCGTTGTGCGAACAGCCGCTGTCGCGAACCTCTCATGCGGTTCATGCGCTACTGCCCATGGTGCCGCATCAAAGTCAAACGGCCCTGGAAGTTACCCGGCAGCCAACATAAATGCCGCGCCTGCAATTGGGGGATCGCCAAAGAATTCTGGAATTACTGTGCGTGGTGCAGAGAACCGGTGCGGCGTGAATGACGCTCGCATGACCTCGTCAGGCGACGCAATGATTTTTCTGGATGGCACTGATGCCCCGGAGAAGCTTGACATTTCTATCGGTGGTGGCTCGCTGGTCGCATTTTCCTGTCCTGCCCCGGATAAGGAGACGCCCAACGAAGATGCTGTCGCCGCCATTCCATATGGGCCTGATGCGGCGGTATTGATCATTGCCGACGGGGCCGGCGGGCTGCCAGCGGGCCGGCACGCATCACGGTTGGCAGTGCGCTCGCTCGAGAAATCGTTAAATGAAGCGATGCCTGAAACAATGTTGCTGCGTACTGCGATTCTCAACGGCATCGAGGCTGCGAACCAGGCGGTATTGTCGCTGGCCAGTGGCTCTGCAACGACGATGACGGTCGTGACCATTGAAGGTCTGCTCGCACGCACCTACCAGGTCGGTGACTCCGAGGCGATGGTCGTCGGACAGCGCGGCAGGATCAAGTCACAAGCGATGGCGCATTCGCCGACCGGTTTTGCCGTTGAAGCCGGGTTTCTCGATGAACGCGCCGCGTTGCATCACGAAGAACGCCACCTGGTGTCCAATTTTATCGGCACTACCGACATGCATATCGATATGGGAATCGATGTCAAACTTAAACCTCGCGACACTGTTCTTCTCGCGAGCGATGGTCTGACCGATAACATTCATGTGCATGAAATAGTGGACATGATTCGCAAGGGCCCGCTGTCCGCCGCCATCGATTCGATGTCGAGCCTGGCGCGACGCAGAATGTCGGTGGAGTCCAGGCATCAGCCGCGCAAGCCTGACGATCTGTCCGTAATCCTGTTTCGCAAACCTTATAAGGGCACAGTAATCCGGACGAGCAAACCGCCGTCCGCATGATTTCGGGCGCTAAGCGTGCCGCCGTTAACGCCGACGGCGCGCTCGGCAATCGCAAGTCCCAATCCGGTGCCACGGGCATTTTTTGACGCTTCAGACTGGCGTGTTCTAAAAAACGGTTCGAACAATCTGCGCAGATCCTCGTCGTCGACGCCCGGCCCGCTGTCCCTGACGTCAATCATTACGTGTTGATCGTCCTGGCTCAGGTGCACTTTTACCTCGCTTTCAGGCGGACTGTGATGAACTGCATTGCGCACGATGTTTTCGATCGCACTGGTCATCGCATCGACGTGCCCAAGGGTAACCGGTGATGCGTCAATCTGTGCCACGACAGAAACGCCGTTGAACCCTTCGGCTTTGCACTCGTAGTTGACGTTTTCAACGACTTCGCGGATCAGGTCGGCGAGTTCAATCGGCGCGGGATCTGTTTCGGGGCTCGCATCGAGTTTCGTGTAACTCAATATTTGCCCGATCAGGGCGTCGAGCCGCTCCGCTTCATTATCGAGGCGTTCGAATTCGGGCATGTCCCCGTGTTTTTGTTTGGCCAATTCGACTGCGACCCGCATGCGTGCCAGCGGCGACCGCAGTTCGTGAGAGATGTTTCTTGATAGTTCGATTTGCCGTGTTGCGGCCCGCTGCAGATTTTCGGCCATCGAATCGAAGTCCCGGCCGAGCATACCGAGTTCATCCCGTCGCTTGCCGACAGATTCCGCGACGCGAGCAACAAGATCCCCACCAGCAAGCGCGACCGTGGCACGCCGAAGTTTGCGTACCGGGCCGGAGATAGCAGTCGCCAGGAAGTAGGACACGATGCCGCTGACCAGCAGGGCGATGGAGAACAACAGCCAACGGGCGTCAGCCGTCGTCCAGACAGAATGCGAGGCGCGGGATGGAGAAACAAAAAATGTGTATACGCTGCCGTCCGCGGCGACCAGTTGCGGATGCGGACGCGAGCGCCGCAAATTGCGCGGTTCGCGGTCGTCGAACCGATGCGGTCGCCGGTGTTCGCGAAATCGGCGAAAAACCCGCATCAGGCCGAATGGCACCTGTCGATCGAGGATATCGTGACCCCGATCATCAAGAATAAAAATCGTTATTGCGCGCGATGTCGGATTGTCCTCGATCCAGTCCTTAAGTCCTTCGCGACCGCCGGACTCGAGTGCCGTGCTGGCGCCCAGCATCGAGTCGCCAATTTCAAAGCGCTCAATCGCATCACGCATGCTTTCTGCGTACAAGAATCCGGCAACGCCTGCGGTGCCGATCGTGACCACAATGATCAGCCAGAAAGACAGGAAGATTCTGAGTAACAGGCTACGCATGCTTCATTCGCCGGGAATCAACAGGTAGCCGACGCCACGCTGGTTCTGAATGGTTTCGTTTTTGTTGCCGGCACGCTCGAGCTTGCCCCTGAGATTACTGATGTGCGTATCGATGCTGCGGTCATAGGGGAGCAGCCGGCGGCCAAGCGCACGCTCACTGAGCTGTTCCTTGCTGACAACGTCACCCGGTGTTTCGAGGAGACTCTTCAGAATTTCAAACTCGGTACCCGTCAATCGCATTGGCGTGCCGTCAACACTAGCGCGGTGGGTGCGCGTGTCGACCTCGATTCCTCCAAGCTTCCAGTGGCGCGCATCGGTATCCTGCGGCTGGGCCCGTCGCAGGATTGCCTTGATCCGGGCAAGGAGTTCTCGCGGATTGAATGGTTTTGGCAGGTAATCGTCGGCACCGAACTCAAGGCCGATAATTCGATCGATATCATCGCCTCTAGCGGTCAGCATAATGACCGGCACCTGGCTGCGTTGACGAATTTGCTTGAGCACTTCAAGCCCGCTCATACCTGGCAGCATGATGTCGAGGATCAGAAGATCGAAGTCATTCTCGGCGAATGATTCGACCCCTTCCTCGCCGCTATTGCAGACCGTCACGTGCAGGCGATCCGTCGCCAAATAGTCGGACAACATGACGCCCAGTTCCTGATCGTCATCGATGAGCAAGAGTCGGGATGTTTGCGGCAGATCAGTCATAACGATGACCATCGTCCGCCAAAGCAGCGGACCGCGCAACGATACCGCGGGAGTCCTTGACAATTCTTGGCAATGCCAATGTGTATGCTGACGTTCATGCACATCCGTAGCAGTATTCTGTCTGCAAGCTTAAGCGCGGTTGGCTGAGCGATCCTGGATATAACCCGACAGCGGAGGCAATCTGATGATGAAAATAATCGTGGCTGCGACACTAGCAGTGATGATGTCCACAGTGGCAGGAACCGGGGCTTTTGCCCAGGATTCTGAAAGTGATGAGGGTGAACGCCAAATGCGGGGTGAACGCCATCGCATGCGTCACGATGGATTCGGTGATCCGGCTCGCATGCTGGAGAGGATGACCAGGCATCTTGACCTAACCGACACTCAGTCACTGAAAATCGGAAATGTCATGGAGGCCTCGAGACCTGAAATCGATGCATTGCGCGAACGTGCGCAGGCAACTCGCAAGGCAATGGATGAACTCGATGTCGACGATCCCGACTATGGAAGCAAGCTGCAGAATCTGTCTACACAGATCGGTGCACTGACTTCGGAGGCGACGCTTTTGCATGGCAGGTTACGCGCCGAAGTTTTTGCCGAATTGACGCCGGAGCAGCGTGAACGTGCGGCGGAAGGACGCGGCAGAATGCGTCATCGGTTTCGTCATGGTGGTGTTGACGGGTCCGAGTCTGATTCAACTGAGTAGGAGCGGCTCGTAGGAGCCGCTCCTACGTCCTATGTCAAGTAAGGCCTTGACTAACGATCCAAACGGCTGACTACGCATGCCGGCGCTTGTTGCGCCGGCCTTATTTAAGGCCAATAAAAACAAAAAGATAGATCGCCTCATTTCACATGCCCCTGGCGCCCGGTTTTTGTCGTCCCGAAGCAGGGCCAAAGCGGTTGCGAGCATGGTTCTGGCGTATTATGGTCAGCGTAAGTTGGGATCTTGGTGACCGGCCTCCCGGTCCCCGAATACCGATGGAACTTAACGGTTCGACAGGCCATCCAATCAGACATAATTCGATTGCGGTGACGAGATTCTGAAACCGGAGTCGAACGGGCAAATGAACAGGCATTCAAGGCGGTAGGGCTATGAAATCGGTTAGCCGAAAGAGCACAATTTTTCCCCGGATTTACACGGGCGCAGTCGCGCTCGGTGTCGTTCTCGTTCTCGGCGGCTGCGCAGTTACTGTCTCAGGCAGTAGCGGTATGTCTGGCGGAATGTCAGGCGGATCATCCGGTGGCATGTCTGGCGGTTCTTCCGGTGGTTCCTCGGGTGGTTCCTCGGGCGGTTCTTCTGGTGGTTCCTCGGGCGGTTCTTCCGGTGGCTCATCGGGTGGCATGTCAGGCGGTTCTTCTGGTGGTTCTTCTGGTGGTTCTTCTGGTGGTTCTTCTGGTGGTTCTTCTGGTGGCTCATCGGGTGGCATGTCTGGCGGTTCTTCCGGTGGTGGATCTTCAGGCGGTTCCTCGGGTGGCATGTCTGGCGGTTCTTCCGGTGGTGGATCTTCAGGCGGTTCCTCGGGTGGCATGTCTGGCGGTTCGTCTGGTGGTTCCGCAGGTGGTGGCTCCGCGGGCGGCGGCATGGACGGTGGTGGTGCCGGCGGCGGAGGCGGCGGAATCCAGGGCGTCAGCGGACCGGTGCGCGGTGCCGATGGACCTGGTGGCCTTTACGGCGAAAGCGAATGCACAGACACCTATGGCGGTACCGACGGTATCGGCGGTCCGGCCAGCAATTGTCAGGGCCAGGGTCAGAGTCCTGCAGGCGGCATTGGCCAGTATCCCGGTGAAAGCGATGCCGAACGCAAAGCCAGGCTGGAAAAAACTCTCGAAGAATCAGTGGGTGGCTTCGACGAAGTCCTGGCTGACGAACAGCGTGAGATCTCGACTGTTGGGCGCAACACCGAAGGGTTCGGTGGCTCCGGCGGTGGCGGTTCAGGAACCGGCCGCGTGGGCCTCGGCAAGCAGGCAACTGGCGGCATTGAGGGTGCCGGCGAGGTCGGAACCGTTGCACAACCGCAGGAACGGCGCGAAGCATCAATCGGCGCATTGAGCGAGGAAGAGATTCGCAGTCGAACCCCGGAAGATATTCCGGATCTCGTCAGTGAAGATATCGTTGCGAAGCAATTGCGCGAAGCAGCGCTTAGCGAGGATGATCCGGCATTGCGTGAGCGCCTTTGGGAAGAATACCGCTTGTATAATGATCTTTGAG
>SMVA01356542.1_pt1 | contig 24933 bp, 16 predicted proteins | sample 2456451 | NCBI WGS metagenome assembly SMVA01 (sample SAMN11095933, study PRJNA526329) | marine sediment metagenome | biome: Marine sediment; feature: Surficial sediment; material: Deep marine sediment; isolation source: Hadal surficial sediment | place: Pacific Ocean | collected 2014-05 | depth... | reverse complement strand
TGGCTAAAAAAATTCTCTAAAACCACTTGCATCGCGTTGGATAAACTCGATTGCAAAGACACTTATTGGCCGTTAGTTTTTTCCCAATGAAAGTGAATTTGGGCTTTACACAGGCGATTGGGGTTCTTAAACTTCGTTCAGCTTTATCAGGACTGGCCAGCTGACCTCAATGGGACGTAAAGTTAGCCTTAGAGAGGGCGATAAAAATACTGAATAATCAGTAAGTAAGGCCTGCATCTGACAACCCCGATAAACACCGGGATAAGGGAAATATGCCGAGGCCGTTACCCAGCGTTATAAAGGGCTTGGCCAGATTATTATGCTAAAAACCAGAATAATGATAAGAATTGTTGCACTAATCTGTTTTTCCATAAGCGCCGGTTCTGCCCTCGGGCAGAACCCTGATCTGTTTCCGCGACCGGTAGAAATTGAACCCGCCGTTCAATTCTGGATCAAAATCTACACCGAAGTAGATACTCAAAGCGGCTACCTCCATGACTCACGCAATCTTTCTGTAGTTTATGCGCGATTACCCCTGGATCGGCCTGAAATTGAATCCAACCGAACCCGGATCCAGGATGACTTGCGGGTTCTTGCCAGCGGCAAACGATCCCAGCTGACGCCAAGCCAACAAGACATTCTTGACCTGTGGCCAGCGGGCGTGAGTAACGCTACGTTGTCTGGAGCCGCATCGAGTGTACGATGGCAATTGGGGCAATCCGATAGATTTCTTGGTGGATTGATTCGCTCAGGGGCTTATCGGGCGCACATCAATCAGGTGTTAAGGGAAAAGAACCTACCTATTGAGCTGGGAGTGTTGCCGCACGTGGAGTCCTCCTTTAACCCTGGAGCCTATTCGAGTGCGTCGGCTGCTGGTATGTGGCAATTCGGTCGGGCGACTGGGCAACGCTTTATGCGGATTGACCATATTGTAGATGAACGAATGGACCCTTATATCGCAACAAATGCCGCCATGGGATTGCTGGAATACAACTACAGTATTCTGGGGACATGGCCATTGGCGTTGACGGCGTACAATCATGGCGCCGGTGGTATGGCGCGTGCCAAACGTGATTTGAAGACAGATAAGATCGAAGTAATAATTGCGAATTACCAAGGAAGGTCGTTCGGTTTTGCATCGCGAAATTTTTATCCACAGTTTCTGGCGGTTAATGAAGTTGAAAAAAACGCGCGTCGCCATTTTGGCGATATACGCTTTAATGAACCCCCAGAATTCACTGAGGTGACGACTGACGCTTACATTGATGCGGAAATTTTTGCTCGTTCAATTGGTGTAAGCCAGGAGCAGCTGCAAGTAGATAATCCCGCGTTGCGGCCGATCGTTTGGGAAGGCACTAAGCGAATCCCTAAAGGATACGCGGTTAAAGTAAGGAGCACTGTTTCAGGTAATCCAATAACGCTACTTGCTCAGATTCCGATTGACTATAAATTTGCTGTACAAACCCCTGATATTGCTTACGTGATCGAGCGAGGTGACAGTCTTTCAGTGATAGCGAATCGTTTTAATACTTCGGTATCAAAGTTAGTTTCACTCAATCAACTAGCCAGTCGTCACCGTATTCAAATCGGACAACGTTTGTTATTACCACAAGACAATGTTAATTCGCTCGCATTAATCGGTTCAGGTGAAACAGTAATACCCGATGACGGAATCTACAATGTTACCCGCGGGGATACACTCTCCTTGATTGCAGCACGCTTTGATGTGGGTGAGTCCGATTTGCTGCGAATCAATAATTTATCCGACCCGCATCGTATTTATCCAGGACAACAACTAACCCTGCCGGGATTCGAACTTCCCGCATTAGCGCTGAACCAGATCCGGGAAATTTTACCGACGCCTGCCGGACCGAGTAATAGCAATGATAGTCCAACACGCGTCAATGAGAATGACCCAGACAACGAATCACCCCTCGAGACGGTATCAACCAAGGAACTCGTTCCTGATGTTATTGCAGAGCCGTTGGTACAACTGGCCCAACGGGAAGATATTTTGCCACCGGCCGCTGTATTGCCAGACAATCAGCAATTGGATTTACCCGTTACTGAAGCCGATAGAGAGGCAGTGGCTGTTGATGCTGATTTGAACTTTGATGAAACCAATGAACAACTGGTGGAGGCGCTTTCTGCAGATCCTTCTGACTATTCAGTTGCCAGCAACAAGTCAATTGAAATCCAGGCAACCGAGACTCTTGGACATTATGCGGATTGGCTGGGTATAAGGGCCCGGGATATTCGAAGCTTGAACAATATGTCTTTTACCGAGCAGGTAATTGTCGGTAAGAGGCTGACACTTGAATTCGCCGCTGTTTCGATCAGTGAATTTGAAGTACGGCGCCGTGATTTCCACCTGCAGTTACAACAGGAATTTTTTGCTAAATTTCGCATCCAGGACGTAGAACGCTACCAGGTAGCGGCCAACGACAATATTGGATCAATTGCCAGAACCCGTTACTCAACACCCTATTGGCTATTACGCCAATACAATCCCGAGCTCGATTTTAATCGAGTACAGATTGGTCAAGAAATTATTTTTCCCTTACTGGAATCAGTTGAGTAGCTATTTATTTACCTCACGATGACTTGAAAGCATTATTGAATAGTGCCAGGTAGTCCTTTTTGAGGCGATCCGGGCTAAAGCGTGTTACATCAACCTTGGGCAATGCGGCGCCGCTTGCCTTTAGCTTGGACCATTCCTTAAGTCTCTGTATTATCTCATTCAAAGAATCGAACTCATTCAGTTCTCTCCCAACTGTGTAGGTGAATTTTTTATCAAAGTATTCAGGATAGACAAGAGCGGAAGGAGTCAAGGGTGTACAGCCAAGCGCGCAGGCTTCCAGGATCGACAATCCTTGAAAGTCATGGAAAGAAGTCGATAACACGACGTCACAATCACGCAATCTAGAAAAATAGTCATGCTGATTTTTAACCTATCCCAAATGTGGCTTTAGGTGAGGGTATTTGGCGCCATAATCTTCAAGTAGTGCCTCAACCCGGACAAATTCATCAGGCTGGTTTCGAAATTGCTGCCCGAAAACGGAAAACTTTATCGGTAGTTTTCTCTGACAGACTGCCTCTACAAGTTGCAATAGAAGTTCAGGGCCCTTGTCATATTCCCGACGATGGTTCCATGCCACGTTTAGAATTTCTGACTGGCCTAAAGAGTGAGTTTCCTTTTCATGAGGTTCTAATAAATTGCTTGCTAGTGGAACCGGGATAACTATTGCTCGCTTAAGCTGTTCCATTAATCCGTCTGGAACAAAGTCTGGGAGCTTGCTCAATAGATGCTGTGCACCGGTCAGAAACGATTCCTTATTGTATTGGCTGTTGAACACGATGCTGTTAGCACACAAGGCACTGTATATTGAAGTTAATTGAGCATCCACTAGTGATGAGGGTTGATCTTGTTGAAGACGATTATTCTGCGGATAGGCGAATTGGTTTTCATGGAAATAAACAATCGAAGGTATCTGTGCAAGAGAGGGAATAAAGCCACGCAAACTTGACAGATCAACCATGGATGTGGCTATAAGCAAATCATAGTTCTGTGCTAAACAGGCGCGGTGGCCAAACCCCCAGCTCAAGCTGTTACCACGGACTCGCCAATTGAAATGACGTGGTGGTAAAGACAATTGAGTCCAGTCGTAGTCAGCAAATAGCTGTTTCAAGGTAATACGCCATTGAGAGTGGCTTTGGGCATCGTAGGCGGAAAGAAGTAAAAATCGTTTGCTCATGACATTGAAGCTGTTGGGTTGGTCGACATTCGTTATCACAATTGATTTTGCAATACTTGCGGTAAACCGCTAGTTTTCCCATTCAGAAGTTGAGTTTAATGAATCAACAATGAAATCTGCGACGGAGTGGAGACGAGGATAATGATAAAACTGCATGGCATGACTTACAGTAATTACTACAATATTGTTAAAACAATATTGCTTGAAAAAGGAATAGCGTTTGAAGAGGTTCATATTCTTCCCAATCAAGAAGCGGATTACTTGCTCAAAAGTCCGATGGGCAAGGTTCCATGTATTGAAACTTCCGAAGGCTTCATCAGCGAAACATCGGTTATTATTGATTACCTTGATGAGTTGGGTACCGGCCCATCGTTTTTCCCAGAAGATACTTTCCAACGCGCCAAAATCCGAGAGTTGATGACTCATATGGAACTTTACATTGAATTACCGGCGAGAAGACTCTACGGCGAAGTTTTTTTCGATAGGCCCAGCAATGCTGAGGAAAAGAAAGCGGTAAAACCTCTGCTCGAAAAAGGTTTCAAGGCTTTAGCCAAGCTGGCCCGATTCAGTCCTTATCTCAATGGTGATTCAATAACCTATGCAGATTTCTATTTCCGTTTCACTTTGAGCCCGGCACGCATTGTCGGTAAAAAAGTATTTGACTGGGACGCCTACAACGAAGTGCCCGGGGTAAAAGGTTTAATGGAATTGATTGATCAACGCGATTCTGTAAAGCAAGTTTTGGCAGATCGGGCGGCGGGTTCCTGATAAAGAGGTTAAACGTATGGAAGCATTGTGGCAGTAGTTCAGCCAAGTCCCGCCGCTACAGTAGTGCTAGTGAGGGATTCGGCAAAAGGCATTGAGGTATTAATGCTGTTGCGAAATTCCCGTTTGGCATTCAATGGAGGTCATTGGGTTTTTCCCGGCGGTAAAATTGATAGCAGGGATTATCAAACAGGTTCTCAACAGCTGGAATATCCGGCAGCTCGGAATGCCGCTGTACGAGAAACCCATGAGGAAACCGGAATCATAATCGATCATAAGGACCTCATTCACACAGCGCATTGGACCACACCAGAGCATTTACCTCGTCGCTTTAGCACCTGGTTTTTTTTGTGCCCTTTGTATAAAAAAGTAAAGGTAAATGTCGATCAAGGTGAAATTCTAGACTATCGGTGGATTTCACCTGCGGATGCCCTTACAGCACCCCAAGACGGCCATTTCAAGGTGCCTCGTCCGACCAGGGTCACCTTAAAGGACTTGTTGGTCTATTCCCATGTTGATGAGCTACTTAGTGGTATTCGTAAACTAGATATTCGGGTATTTCCAGCAGGCTCGGAGTTCTATCGACCCCTTGAAATGGGCTTTGACAGCAATGCTGATCTTAGCTGAGCAGTAACAGGAATTGGCTCCGCGAATTTGGCCATTTTTAGCGCGAAATTATGTCGATCTTCGGCCGATTAAAGACTATATGAGGGTTTCGGCTCCCCGTTGACGCATCATCTGATAATTGCCTCTATTTATCTGCCTGTACAGGGATAATTACTTGCTTTTCGGGGTAAGATAATGGGATAGTTAGGCCCGCTGTATTGAAACGAAAAAGTAGTGATAACGGTCTATAAGACTAATACAATATACGTCTGGGAAGCCCGTAAGTGTTGATGTTGCCCCTTTCGAAATGTCGGTGTAAACCCCTAGAGAGATCCTCTGGCGTATTTGCTTGGAAACAGCAACCTACTCATTTCAACTGACAGAAGGCTAAATAATGTCGTCTCCCACATTTTCTACTCTACGCCAAACTCTAGCAAATATTCGCCGACGCCACAGTCGGCTGTACCTGCTTAAGCATGTCAGTTTAGCGGCCATTGTTATCGCCGTTCTGGTATTCGCTATGACAGGTGTCGAAGTTTGGCTTGATCCAGACAAAAACGGCAGCATAGCGCTTTTCTTTGTGATTTTAGTTGGCATTGGGTTGGTGTTTTGGCGTTTTATTGTCGGGTTGAGACAGAAGCATACTGATGATCAAAATCTTGCTCAGTTCGTAGAAGAACGAATTCCGGACTTAGAGCAGCGTCTGCTGACCTCACTTGAATTTTCCGATGATGAGTTGATACATGGCCGACGAGGCGTGTCTTATCAATTCATTCAGCAATTGTGGTTCGATGCGCAGGAACATGTTCAAAAGCAACAGAAACAAGTTGAATCAATAATTCCGGCCCGCCAGTCATGGCTATCCTTTGGTTCTGCCGCCGGGGTGTTGACGGTATTAGTGCTGTTGTTTGTGAATTCCGAAGTTTTATTAAATGCCGGAAGTAAGTTGTTATGGCCATTTGCCATTTATGAACCCGTGCCGCTTGCAGTTGTGCCTCCACAGCCAATTGAAATATCTGTTGAACCCGGCGATCTTGAACTGCAACGAGGCAGTAGTGTCACGATAATCGCGAGAGTGGATAATGCAATACCTGCCATAGTGAATCTCCGCTTACAAGATGACAATGTGAATTGGCGTGATTTGACCATGGCCAAAGACGGGAGTGGTAGCGACAGCGCCACCTACAGTTATTACATTCCAGCGTTGCAGGAAGATACAACCTATTACATCACCTTTAATGAAGCGGGCGAATACAACTCCCAACAATACCGCATCAGATTGTTTGATCTGCCACAAGTAGAACAGATAGATATCGCCTATGATTTCCCTAGTTACACCGGGTTTGAGGATACTATTGAGGAAGACAGTGGCGATATGGTAGTTCCGGAAGGAACCGAAGTAGAGCTGACGGTCACGTTTAACAAGGTGATAGCTGGGGCCAATCTTGAGTTTGACCCAAGTTACAACGAAGAAGGTGAGGAAGTCATCGTATACCAGGATCTGACATTGGATATAGATGGGAATGTTGGACGAGTGCGCTTTACTGTACAAAGTGATGGAGTTTATCGGGTAAGGGCAACTGATTTTGAACAGTTGGAGACTAGAAATCCACTAGATTACTTTATTCGTGCAATCGAAGACACACCTCCGGAACTGGTATTAAAACGCCCAGGTAATGATCAGAATGTGATGCCGCTGGAAGAAGTGGTGTTAGAGGTTGATGCCAATGATGATTATGGCATTAGCGAGTTTTCTCTACACTATAGTGTAGTAGGCCGGGATGAAGTCAATGTTGAATTTCTGTCAGATGAGAATGTGACCAGTATCGTTGGTACTGAGCTTATTTACATGGAAGATCTTCAGGTTGAACCGGGAGACTTTGTCAGTTATTACCTGACACTGGCGGATAACAATGGCCTGGAAGGACCCACAGAGATAATTTCAGACATCTACTTTCTTGAGGTCATACCGACCGATCAGGAATTCCGTCGCTCCAGTGGTGGCGGAGGCGGTGGTGGTGGAGGCGGTGGTGGTGACAGTAGCGCCCTTGTCAGTATTCAAAAAGATGTGATTGCTGCAACCTGGAAATTACGCAACCGGCAGGAGAAGGTATCAGCCGATGAGTTTTCCGGCGATGCCGAAATAATCGCTGAGTCCCAACGTGACGCTACTGAACGAGCTCGAATGTCTATCGATAGGCTGGCTGAGCGGTTGAATTTTTCTGATGATTCCTACAATAAGGCGGTCGAAAATCTATCCCTTGCAATTGAACAAATGAATCTGGCAGCAGTGGAACTGGATCAGGAACAGATTACTAGTGCATTGACACCCGAACAGCTGGCTTTGCAATTCATTTTAAGAGCGGAAGCTAACATCAACCGCACCCAAATCAGTATGCAGCAGGGTGGTGGTGGCGGTGGAGGTGGTGGTGCGCAACAAGAGCGGGAAGATCTTCGGGAATTATTTGAAATGGAATTGGGGCGCTTGGAAAATCGTTACGAAACGCAGCAAAGTGCTGGTGGTGGCCAACAGAATTCTGAGGAAGCTAATAAACTGGAGGAATTGGCACGACGTCAGGAAGGGTTAACACGTGCCCAACGTAATCTTGCACGACGTGAAGAGCAAATGACCGAAGAGCAAAAGCGCCGTGAACTCGAACGATTAATGCGGCAACAGGAGCAGCTCAGTCGCGAAGTAGCGCAGCTGTCGCAGGAGTTGTCTCGTTCACAACAAGGTTCACCGTCAAGTTCCCAGTCCCAGCAATCACAGTCCAGCTCGGGAGGGGGGCAACAACAGGCTCAGAATCAATTACAAAGAGCTGCCGAGCAGATGCGTCAGGCAGCCCAGAGTGATTCAGCATCCGTAGCCGCTGCATTAAGCCAGAAAGCGCTGGAGAATTTACGAGAACAACAACGAGAGATGAACAAGCAGTCAGAGCGCTCAGTAAATCAACTGGCACAGAATATTGGCCGACGTGGCCAACAATTATTACAACAACAACGACAGCTTCAACAGGAATTACAAAGTACCAGTCGACAACAGGGACTCGGTCAAACCCGTCAATCGGTGCGCGAGGATGAAAAATTACAATCTTTAGTTGAAGATCAGCAAAGACAGCAGCGCGAGCTTGAAGAAATTGAAGATATGTTGCGGGCCATCATTGCCCGTGGTGGTAATGAGGATCAGCGTATGATGTCACAGGCCCAGGCTGCAACGAGGGAATTGCGACCGATCCGCGAACAGATGCAAACCAGCAATAGAGTGTTACGTAACGGCATGGTAAATCTTTCTGTGGATATAGAAAAGGAGATCGAAGGGCAGTTGGAAGATTTAAGCAATTCTTTACTCGCACTGAACCCGTCTCGAAATGATTCACCTTCAGATCAGATTCAACAGGCAGCTCAAGATGCGGCGCAGCTGGCGCAACAAATGCAGGAATTGGAAAGAAAAGCTCTGGCATTCAACGAAAATGCAGGGCAGGATGGCGCGCCCACTGTCAGGGAAATGCGCGACCAATTGCAGCGAAGCCAACAACTGGCGCAGCAACTGAGTGACCAACTTCAGCAACAGCAGCGAAACCGGGCTAGAGGTCAGCAACCAGGAGGTCAGCAACCAGGAGGTCAGCAAGCAGGAGGTCAACAGACCGGTGGTGCCCGTGGTGGTGATGCGAATAACAGCCGTATCGGTGGTGGAGTAATCAACACCGATGGCAATAACTCTCCATACGGCAATGCAAGATCAATTCGACAGCAGTTGACCCAGCAGGATATCGAAGACTTTTTGAATCAGCCGGAACTGTTCAAAGAGTTATTGCAGCCCATTCTCGAGCTTGAAGGTCAGTTACGTGCCCAAGCCGAAATGGATAACATTAATAATAAGCTGTACGCCACCGTGGATGAAGATATCCCAGACCAGTACAGGGACTTGGTTGAAGAATACTATCGCGTGTTATCGGAAAACCAGGGGTCAGCCGCCACGGTTCCATAGCAATGCAATTTATTGATCAAAACCTGATTACAGCGATAGAGGAAGGGCGTTTCACATTCGCCTATGGCGTAAGTCCGTTGCTGTTTTTTACTGTAGTTGCGGTACTGATTACGGTAGTTTGGTTTACCTATCGTAAAACTACCAGACCACTGACCACCCCCTGGAAAACCTTCTTCATTTCAATCCGTTCTGCCATCATGGTTTTGTTGCTGGTTTGTTTGCTCAGACCAATCATTACCACTACCCAGATAACCCCGCAGGAAACTTATCTTGGAGTCTTGATAGATGACTCCCAAAGTATGCTGATTGAAGATCTCAATGGGCAGCAGTCACGTCAAAATGCAGTGAAAGAATTGTTATTTGAAAATGGCGGCTTTCTTGAACAATTATCGAAAACTTTTCAGGTTCGAACTTTTCGTTTTGACAAAGACACTCGTCGTGTTGGAGGTGTAACTGACTTAGATGGCAGTGGCACATCCTCCTCAATAGAGCAGGCTCTTCGTTATGTTGATGATCAACTAAATGGTTTGGCTCTGGGGGGTATAATACTTATATCAGACGGCGCCGATAATACCGATTCCGATCCTCTGGCCGTTGCCCAATCACTGGGTGCTCGCCAAATTCCGGTTTTTACCATTGGCGTTGGCCAGGAAAACATTCCCCGGGATATAGGTATCGTCGATGTCAGTTCTGCGAAGACAGTGTTAGAAGGTTCTGTCTTTGATGTTCAAGTTGCAATAAACCACCAGGGATATCAGGGACAGCAAATTGAATTATCCATTATGGACGGTGATGTTTTAGTTGTGTCTGAAACCGTTACCCTTGGTGAAGAAGGTGTTACGAGACGGTTCGACCTGGAGCTGACACCGGAGCGACCTGAACAAATAGTCTATGATCTTCAGGTGGCATTGCAGGATGGTGAGATAATTACTGAAAACAATAGCTACAGTTTTTTAGTAGACAACAGTGAGAAACCACCTCTGGATATCTTGTACATCGAGGGGCATCCACGCAACGAATACAAATTCATTCGCCGTGCAGTGCAAGGTGATAGCTCGCTTCGCATGGCTACCTACCTGCAGACCGGTCCTGAAAAATATTATCGACAGGGAATTGAGTCTCCGACCGAATTAAGCGCTGGATTTCCTGACAACAAGGAAACATTGTATCGGTACGAAACGATCATTCTGGGGGATATAGAGGCAAGTTTTTTCAATGCCGACCAACTGCAAATGATCGATGATTTCGTTGCCGAGCGAGGCGGAGGCTTTCTATTTTCTGGAATGGTGGATGAGGGGTTTGTAGGCACGCCTGTGGCGGATATTTTGCCGGTCACCATCGTAGAAGAAAGCTTTTTACCTCCCCATCTCCGCGGTGGTATACGGCGTGGTACGCACCCCACCGGTGAGCTGTACTTTCCCCGATTAACCCGCAGCGGAGAGTTTTCTCCATTGCTTCGTCTTTCCACTGACGACACCATCAATCGTCGTCTTTGGCAGGAATTGCCTGAACTACAGGGGGTTCATGTAACCGGTAGGGCCAAGCCAGGGGCAACAGTCTTACTGGAACACCCTTTATTGGTATACCAGAATCAGGCTTTACCGATTATTGCGTCCCAACGTTACGGCAGGGGACGAAGCATAGTTGTGAATACGGCCAGTACCTGGCGTTGGCAAATGATGATGCACTCCGAAGATGAATCACAGGAAACCCTGTGGCGACAAATGCTTCGCTGGTTAAGTGTATCCGCCCCTGAAAGGATAGATGTTGAATTTGACCAGGAATTTTACAATGTTGGGGACGAAGTCAATATCAGCACAACAGTACTCAATGACGAGTATCAACCGGATAACGATGCAACATTGTGGATACAGATAACTGATCCATTAGATCAAGTCCTCGATATACCTATGGAGTGGGATATCGAAGACGACGGTGTGTATCGGGCGAGTTTTATTGTGGAGAATGAAGGTGTTCACGATCTACTTGTCGATGTGGCCAGTGCGGCGGGTAATGCCGCTATTGACAGTTCGGAAAAAAGTGCGGCCTTTGTAGTAACACCATCGCTTCGCGAATATTCCAATGCTGGTATGGATGCCGGGTTACTGGAACGAATTGCTGCCAGTAGTGGGGGCAACTATTACAACCTATCTCAAGCCGATGATTTGTTGGCTGAGATTGAATATGTACCCAACGCCTATTCTAAAGAGGTTCAGGAAGATCTTTGGGATACCCCTTGGTTATTGGCTCTACTTATTACCTTGTTATGTCTGGACTGGATAGCAAGACGATTGAAAGGATTGTCTTGATGATTACTCGAATAATCAATCAGTTGTTTTGCAAACCGATGAGGATTTTATTCTGGGTTGGGGTTTGCGCTGGATTAACTCAGACTGTAATTGCCCAGGATGCAGATAATGCAAATTTAGGACAAACACCGGGACAAGTTCCGTTTGTTGATGCCAGTAACTTTTTCCTGGAACGACCCAATACAACCAAATACGTGGTAATTCTCACCGGGCCATCGGTCGGTGACGAAACTACTACTAGATTCAGGCAGTGGTCATTCTCGTTGCACGATATTTTGATCAAGGATTACGGCTATAGTTCAGACACGATAACATTGCTATTGGATCGGGGCGGCGAGTTGTTAGCCGATAACACTCGTATTGATGGGGCCTGTGATCGAGAGGGTATAGAAAGTCATCTGGCGCTTTTGAAGGACAAGGTGAATGATGGGGATCAGATAACCATCTTTCTTATAGGTCATGGCTCAGGCCGAGATAATGAATCTAAATTCAATATTGTGGGCCCCGATATTACTGGTGAAGAATTCGCCATCCTGCTGGATGATTTTTCCGGTCAGGATATTGTTATTGTAAATACTACCAGCGCGAGCTATGGGTTTTCTGCATCGCTGTCGAGCGAAGGGCGGGTGCTGATATCTTCTACTCGGTCCTCGGCTGAAAAATTTGATCCCATATTTTCACGTTATTTCATCGAAGCCCTGGAACAAAGAAATGGGGATCGAGACAAAAACAACCGGGTTTCAATGCTGGAGGCTTTTAATTACGCCAGGCAAAATGTCGATTTATGGTACGAAGAACAGGGCAGGTTAGCATCAGAGCACGCCAGTCTTGATGATAACGGCGATGGCCTGTTCACAATGAACCCGACTCCGAATGAAGCAGACGGGCGGCTTGCCGAAATAGCCTTTATTGATACACTTAGTTTCGACGATGAAAATCTTTCTGCTGAGGCCGTGGCGCTTAAATCCAAGGTACAGGAAATCGAACGTGCCGTGTTTATATTGCGTGGTCGCAAGGCTGATTATCTTGAAGATGATTACTGGGCACAAATGGAAGTACTTCTTATTGAACTGGCGCGAACTACAGGACAATATAATGACCAACTTTAGTTTCAAGCTGTTATTTAGATCCCTTCCTTTATTGTTATTGTTATTGCTTTCGGTTTTGCTGCTATCGACAGTGTCGTTAGCGGCTGAAAATACCACCGTAACGGGCAATGAGTCCCCATTGTTCAGGGGTGAACAGCTGTTTCAATCGGGCTCCTATGTCGCTGCAGTTGATATATTCAAGTTAGCAGATGGTCTTAACCGTAATGAAGGTATCGTTGGGGCCAGCCGTTCCTATGCAATGCTTGGCAGGTATGATGAAGCGATTGACATTTGTGAAGAAATTATTGATGGCGGAGACTATGTGGATTTTCCGCTTGTGGCAACCCAGCTGGCTGAAGTAAAAAGAATGGTAGGACAATCTGCTGAGGCATTGGATATTTTCTCGGCTATAGCGGATGACGATATTCAGGGTGCCCCAGTGAGAACCCTGGTTCAATACGGCAGCCTGCTCAAGTTTGTCGGTGAAAAAGGTAGAGCATTCAATTACCTGGAGTCAGCAATTCAACGTTACAACGATGGCTTGGTGTTTGCATCAGAAGATGTAGCGATGATTGCATTGGCTAACTGGTTACTAGATCGATTTCACGATGCCAATAGTATGTTTAATGAGGCCATTAGAGCCAACCCCAATAACCTTGAGGCTCACGTGCTGTGGGGAGACTTATTCCTGCAAAAGTACAATGCTGCAGATGCTGAACAATCCTATCAGGAAGCACTGGAAATTAACGGTCGGTATGTGCCAGCCCTGGTTGGTCTGACCAAAGTAAATGGCGATCAGCGTGCGCTGCAGAGAGCCATGGCAATAAACCCCAATTCAGTGGATGCAATGCAAACCTATGCACTGGGTATGATTCGTTCAAATCGCAAAGACGAAGCCAGATCGTTTCTGGATCAGGCATTGACTATCAATCCGGAATCTTTACCTGTGCTTAGCACCTTGGCTGCTGAAGCGAAACTTTTTGAACGGGAAGCTGAGTACCAAGAATTGCTGGCCACAGTGGAGAGCTTTACTCCTAATAACCCCATTTTCTTGGGCAATATTGCTGATGCTTACGGCAACAATTACCGGTTTGTCGAAGCCGTTGAATTTGCGCGGGCTGCTTTAGCGGCGGATCCAAGTTACTGGCAGGGCTATACCTTACTCGGTACCAATCTAATCCGACTGGGGGAAGAAGCTGAAGGGAAGGAAAATCTCGAAATCAGTTATGAAAATGATCCATTCAACGTCTTGACTTCGAACATGTTAAAAGTATTCGACACGCTTGCAACCTACGAGACACGAGAAAGTGAGCATTTTAAAGTCCATTTAAGTGAAAATGACGCCGACATTCTTTGGCCCTATTTGGAACCGTTACTAGAGGAAGCTTGGGATACACTTACCGATAAGTATGGATTCGAACCCGAAGCTCCTGTGCTGATCGAAGTGTTTGAGAACAGCGAGGATTTTGCGGTTCGTTCGGTTGGATTACCTGATATTGGCCCTCTAGTCGGTATTTGCTTTGGAAAAGTAATAACACTCATTTCTCCGGATACACTGACTGCCAATTGGCAGGAAATTGTGTGGCATGAATTTGTGCATGTAATTACTCTGCAGATGACCGGCAACAAGATGCCGAGATGGCTGTCAGAAGGTATTTCTGTGTGGGAAGAAAGCCAGGGTCGCCCCTATTGGGGTAGAAGGCAGGGTCTTGACCTGGTACGTGCCATTGAAGACAATAAATTGTTCCCAGTAGCAAATTTAAACTCCAGTTTTTCTGGTGCACAAAACAATGTTGACCTGGGTTTCGCCTATTTTCAATCTTATTTGGTGGTGGAATATATTACTGACGAATTTGGCTTCGAAAAGCTGGTCGAGTTAGTTAAACAATATGCCCAGATAAAAGAGGAAGATGCCATATTTGTTGACGTGTTTGATCAATCACTCGACACATTTAATGATGGATTTGTCGACTGGATAGTAGGCCGGGTCGAAGAAATAAATGTATACGTACATAACGAAGATGTTCCCGATGAAGGTGAGGGACATGGTCACGGTATCCGCGAAAATTCAAGTGCAATATTGGCCGAGCTTTATAACAATGCTTCCCTGAAACAGCATATGCGTGCCCGGATCGAGAGTGAACCTCGGGACTTTCAAGCCTATTTGCAATTAGGTATTGTCCTATTCAAGGAAGAGAGTTTTGATGAAGCGATAACCTATCTGAATATGGCTCATGAATTGTTGCCTACTTATACCGGATACCCGAGCCCACCCTTGGTTTTATCCCAAATTTATGACCGCGATGGAAATACGCCTGCACAGCTAGAACAATTGGAAATATTGCTCGAGAATCAACAACACGACTATGAGTCTGCTATGACCTTGGCCAATGCTTCAGTTGAAGCCGGAGATATTGAAAAAGCTAATTACTATCTCGACCGTGCATTGCAAATTGATCCTTACCGCATCGATGTACACCGATTAAAGGCCCGGTACGCCGAGCTGATTGAAGACCCTCAGTTAGCCGTGACAGAACATGAGGTTTTGGTGAAACTGGAGATCAACGATCCTGTTGAAGCTAAAACTAATCTTGCTGAGGCCTATCTCAACAATGGCCAAATAGATGAGGCCAAACGAAATATATTGACTGCATTGGAAATCGCGCCAAGTTACCTACGAGCTCAACAAATTCTATTGCAATCGGTAGACCGCGCTAATTAATGAGGCACTTGGCATTACTATCCGTTCTCCTTTGACTCCACTTCTAACCAGGCTCCTGAATGTTGTCAGTTTGACAATGCTTGTCACGGCGGCTTCTAGCGCGTCAGCCCAGGTTGATCCGCTGGTATTCCGTGATGGTGAAGATATGTCTATTTATGGCACCGATGTTACGGAATTTACCTGGGTTAGGGGGCGTTACGCAAACTATGGAGGTGGTCGACGGGGTGGTTCCGCAGGGTTTGGCCGGCGAGGAGGTTGGTGGGATACAGATTACCCGGAATCCGATGAAAACTTTCTTCGCGGGGTACAAAGATACACCAATGTGGATACAAATCCCCGGAATCATGCCTGGCTTGAATTGACGGATCCCAAGCTATTCGAACATATGTTTCTTTATATGAACTGGAAGCGGGTGCCAATTGGATCTACTTTCAGCGGTCCCAATTTCACCCCCGAAGAAATAGAGGCACTACGAGAATTCATGTTCCGGGGCGGATTCGTGATGGTCGACGATTTCTGGGGTGTCCCACATCTTGAAGACATGCAAATGGAAATCGGGAAAATTTTCCCTGAAAAGGAGTTGGTTCTGCTTGATACTAGCCACGAGATTTTTCATATCTTTTTCGATATTGATGAAATTGCCCAAGTGCCAGGTCGAATGGTTACCTGGGATAGAGGTGGGTATTTTAATTTAGATGACCCGAATTACCCGCCTGCGGTCTACGCTATCTTGGATGATGACGGGCGAGTAATGATGGTTGCGAATTACAATACTGACCTCGGGGACGGATGGGAGCACACTTTTTACGAACCTTATCCAACACGGTACACCAATGAAGCCTATAAGATAGGCATTAACTATTTGATATATGCGTTTAGCCATTAACAACAACGGGAATTACTCATGGCAGAATTAGAAGAAAACTTAGCTGGTATCGAAGATCAGGATGATCTCTCACTTGTAAAAAAGATGCAGGAAGGCAAAGAGCTAATAGTTGGTGAGATCCGCAAGGTAATTATTGGTCAGGAAGAAGTTATTGAAGAACTTCTAATCGCATTGTTTGCTGGGGGACACTGTCTTGTTACGGGTGTTCCCGGCTTGGCGAAAACCCTGCTGATTAAGACAGTAGCTGATATTTTGCAAGTGGACTTTAGCCGGATTCAGTTTACCCCCGACCTTATGCCAGCGGATGTTGTGGGTTCAGAAATCGTGACAGAAGAGAATGGAAAGCGAGAATTAAAGTTTATAAAAGGGCCAATTTTTACCAATATTCTATTGGCAGACGAAATTAATCGTACACCGCCAAAGACACAGTCTTCGTTACTCGAAGCCATGGAAGAGAAGCAAGTAACCGTCGCTGGAGTCACCCATCCAATGTCGCATCCCTTTTTCGTTCTGGCCACCCAAAACCCAATTGAATTGGAAGGAACTTACCCGTTGCCTGAGGCGCAACTGGACAGATTTATGTTCAAAATTGAACTTGACTATCTGTCAGAAGCAGATGAGGTGCAGGTAGTAACTAATACAACCCAACATTATGACGAGGCATTGTCACACCCACTTGGTGGTGAGGACATCCTTGAGTTTCAGCGTATTGCCAGACAGGTTCCGGCAGCTAAGGCTGTAATTCAGTATGCTGTACGTCTAGTGCATGCGAGTCGACCACAAACTGAAGGTGTGGCTGATTTTATAAAGGACTGGATAAGTTGGGGGGCAGGACTACGGGCTTCGCAGAATTTAATTCTTGGTGGCAAGGTCAGGGCATTATTGCTCGGGCGTTATAACGTTTCCTACGGTGATGTGCGTGCTCTGGCACATTCTGTGATGCGTCATCGAATAATATTAAATTTCCATGCTGAAGCGGAACGTGTGACCACGGATGATGTGATAGAAAGATTACTTGAAACTGTTCCTGAACCTACTTCTGATTTGTAATTCGAAAAGCCTACTAACTCATGGTAGATAGCCTAAATTTTCTTGATCCCAAGGTGCTCGCCAGTCTGGATAATCTTGAATTGCGCGCTCGTGTAGCAGTTGAAGGATTTTTGTCCGGTCTGCATAAAAGCCCACATCGCGGGTTTAGCGTAGAATTTAATGACTACCGGAATTACTATCCTGGCGACGATATGCGCCACGTGGACTGGAAGTTGTATGCCAAAAGCGACAAGTTTTACATCAAACAATATGAAGATGAAACCAATGTCCGTTGTTTTATCTTGGTAGATATCAGCGCCTCGATGGAATATTCCTCAGGTGGAATCACCAAACTGGATTATGCAAGAACTCTGGCGGCCGCACTTGCCTATTTTATTAACCGACAACGGGATGCTGTTGGTTTAATTACCTTTGATGATCAGATACGGGATTTCATCCCGGCCAAGTGCCGACAACTTCATCTGATTCGAATTCTGCGGGTTCTGGCTAATGTTGAATCCGGAACCAAGACTGATACAGTAAAACCTTTGTCAGATCTGGCATCCCATCTCAGGAAAAAAAGCCTGGTGATTTTAATTAGTGATATGCTGGACGATGAAAAGCGAGTTATCAATGCGCTGCAAAATTTACGTAGTATGGGCAACGATGTGATAACTTTTCAGATAATGGACAATGCAGAATTGAATTTTCCTTTTACTGAGGCATCGGAGTTTATTGATCTTGAAAGCAATGAATCTTACATTACGTCCCCAGCAGCAATAAAAAAGGCCTATTTAGACAACATCAACGAGTTTCTTGAATATTGTCGCAAGCAGTGCCAGAGTAGCGGTGTGGATTATTGCTTAATCAATACCGATAGTCCTTTGGATGAAGCCTTGTCATCTTATATGGCAAAACGAGCCAAGAGTTTTTAAATGGTATTTCTCTCTCCTATATTTCTTTTTGGTTTATTTGCAGCACTGATTCCGATTGGTATCCATTTGATTCGAAAGGAAAAGCCGCCCAAAATAATGTTTGGGACTATACGGTTTTTGAAGAAAACCTCCAAGAAACTGATTCTCTTTCAGCAAATTCAGCAATGGTTACTGCTATTAATACGCGCGTCATTAATCGCCTTACTGGTATTTGCTTTTGCTCGCCCCTTAATTAATCAGTCAATAGCGAGGTTATTGGATGCAGACCCCGCCTCCGTTGTCTTATTGCTGGATAACTCAATGAGCATGCGATACGGAGAACGATTTAACAATGCCAAGGAGGCGGCGGCTGACATCCTCAATGAACTGGATCCGGGAGACGAAGCTTCCCTGGTTTTATTTTCTAATTCTGTCGAGTCGGTTCAGGAGTTGACTACAGACTTAGAGAGTATCCGATTATCAGTTGAAAACCTTGAAGAGCCCGGTTATGGAGGCACTTCCTTTATGCCAATCCTGCGTCTGGCGGACCAACTTTTAACTATGTCCCGTTATGATAATCGTATGATTTATTTGATTTCGGATTTTCAAGAGATAGGATTAGACGAAACGGATGTTGACTGGAAGCTTGCACCCGGCGTAGCTTTTTCCGGCATTAATGTTGCTGAGGAAGAAAGCAGCAACCTGGTGTTAACTGAAGTTCGCTCACCCCAACAGCTATTGGAAGGCTCTGAAGAACAATCCATCCTGGCGCGGGTTCGCAGTACCGGGTCAGTCTATGTTAGTTCAGCCGAAATAACTCTTACTATTGATGATGTCTTGGTGGATAGTCAACGTGTTGACTTATCTGAAGCCTCTGAAGCGGTGGTCAATTTTAGTGCAAGTTTTGATACCATCGGGACCCATAAAGGCCAGGTAACTGTCAATGGAGACAATTTCAGGGTAGATAACGATTATTATTTTACCGTTGAGGTGGCGCCAAGAATCCGTGTGTTACTGGTTAACGGAGAGGCTTCAGAAAACTGGTATGACGACGAAGGACACTGGTTTGGTTTAGCTGTTAGCAGCACTGACGTCTCACCCTTCGAATTGGACTCCATTGTATCATCCGGTTTGACATCCGAGTTACTGACACAACACGACGTGGCGGTATTGTTAAACGTTGGCGATCTGAGTCCGACTCAGGCTTCTTCTGTAAACCAATATGTTATTAATGGTGGCAGTCTTCTATTCGCCCCGGGTGACCGGGTTGATGCGCAAAAATTTAATCAGCAGTTTGGCGAAATTTCCCCTGCTACGCTGGAAGGGTCAAGCGAGCCGTTTATTGATGACTACCTGGTAATTGCTGATTACGACCGTCGTCATCCAATCTTGAGACCTCTTACTTCTGATTGGACAGCACGGTTTCAACGGCATTGGCATTTGCAACCCCATAGCGAAGCAGATGTATTAATGCAATTCGATAATACACTTCCTGCATTGGTAGAGCGTGAAGTGGGCAAGGGTAAGGTTATTTTGTTTGCGTCCACTATGGACCTTGAATGGAACAACCTGGCTCTTCAAGGGATGTATTTGCCCTTTGTACACGAAACACTAAGGCATTTAGTTCAATCGGAAATCAGGCAGAATGCTTACACTATAGGAGACGTAATCAGCATTGGTACTGGTGATGAAAATAGTCAGTTCGAAATTAGAAGGGCTGACGGAAGCCTTTCATCCTTGACTTCTAATGAACCATTACAAGCAGACTCGCCAGGATTTATAGAAGCCGTAAGTAATGATTCAACCAGAGTCTTTGCAGTTAATTTGCAGGCTGAAGAATCTAATCTTTTGGCAACAACCGTTGCGGCAATCAATGATTTGATTATTAATCCCGAAACCAGCCCGATTCAATCCAGGGAGGTGAGGACAGCACAAATGGCCGCCGAATTGGAACAGCCTCAAAGGGTGTGGTGGTGGATATTGGGCCTGGTTATTCTGTTACTGTTGGCGGAAGCGAAGATCGCAAACACCACCTACCGATAGTGCCAAGCAAGCTAAAAACCCCCTTAACATCCTGATTTTAAAAGAAAAAAATGAACTCTGTCACAGTGTTGCGAGTTTGCTGCGGGTTAACTGCGACTTTCTGATTATTTTTGGTTGAGTTATTGCTTCGATTAGTGGATATTTAGAGCCTCGAAGGAATGTCGCGGTATGAGAATTTCGGCCCATCTTAAACAGCATTATTTTTCAAGGTTACTCGCTCTTAGTCTCGTAACAGTGTGCCCTATTGTCCAAGGGGACCCGCTGGCACTTGCTCCTTCAGCACTGTCTCGTCAACTCCCAATGTCCGTAATTGAAAAGCAACGCGAATCAATTCTGCAGCTTGAGTTTAACTACGGTCCTTATGATATTCGTCTGAAAGAAGCCTTAAAGGGGCTTGGCTTTCAATTAAAAAATTCAGGGGACTTTTTTGAATCAAGGAATGCCTATAATCGGGCGTTACATATTTCGCGAGTTAATGAAGGCCTGTACAACGCATCACAAGTCAGTATTGTTGAACGATTGATAGAACTTGATTTTGGTTTGGCTAACTGGGAAGAAGTTAATAAGCATTACGGTTATCTGGAACATCTTTATAAACGACTTTATCGCATTGACGACCCTAAGTTAGAAGAAGGACTAAAAAAAGTTGTGGCATGGCACATTGATGCATCTAACATAAATTTGGGTGGCAACAGGGTAGAACATCTTCGAAAAGTTTACCTGTTATTCAAGCTAAGGCTCAAAGTGGCTGAGCTTACACTAAGCGGGGAAGACCCAATGTTTGATTTTCTCAAATATAACATTGCCCGGAGTGAGCGCTATTTATACATGGCATCTGATCTTAATAAGGAAATGCGGAGACATAGATATAGATATAATTCGTTATCTCGCAACAATTGATTAGCAATCAGATTGACCTCTTTATAACTTCCTCGAAAATAAACCCACAAAGCCAGTTCTTAATCAGGCTTTCTGTCTGACTAGTGTAGATAGACATAACTCCGTTCCCTAGTACGATCTAAAAGACTATAGAACACGCTAGTTGTGTATCGAATTTCAGTAAAAGGGGAGATAAACGCGAGTTGGGGAATTAAGGTCGCCAAAGTGGAAACTTAAAGGCCACTCAATGCTATTGAAAAGGGGGGAACAAAGAAAAACCTTTAGGCCCCAGCTTTGGCTATTTGAAGCTTTCAGACCATATCCTTTATGGGATCCAGCTAAAAAGTGAAGAAAATATTAGCACAGCATCTGCAAGATTACACACTTGTTACAATTTGTTGCAACAACCGTTCCTTTGCTCGATAGCCCCATTTCAAAGTGGTTGGTCCTGCTTCCGAATGGGATAAATAAAAAATAAGCTGGGTAATTCTGGCCAGGCTTTACAGTCAGTGTGACTGGGTTTTGCGCTAATGACTAATTGCTGATTTGACCAGTCCATTACGAATGATCTCGGGTCGAAGCCTGTAGAAGTAAATGCATTTCTGCTACATTTAGCCGACAGTCGCTAAGGCGGCTACTCAATTTACATTTATTGATTAACACGATTAAGGGTAGGTACGTTCATGAAGGATTTTTCTAATCAGGTTGCGATTGTCACGGGTTCAAGCAGTGGTGTTGGCGCAGCAACAGTCAAGCTATTAGCGTCACTTGGCTGTAACGTGGTTATTAACTACAATTCTAAAAAGGCCGCTGCCGAGACAGTAGCCGAAGAATGCCAACACTCTGGTGTGGAAACCTTAGTCTGTAGAGCCAATGTGGCAGATGACGCGGACTGCTGCGAATTGGTCAATCAGGCAATGAATAAGTGGGGCAGGGTGGACGCGCTGGTAAACAACGCCGGTACTACAAAGTTTGTTGATCATAAAAATCTTGATGGGCTAAGTAAAGAGGACTTTCAAAGAATTTATTCGATCAATGTTATTGGTGCATACCAGATGACACGTGCCGTCAATGAAATTATGCAATCTCAGGAAACTGGTGGCGCCATAGTCAATGTGGCTTCCACAGCAGCTATCACTGGAATCGGCAGTTGTATCGCTTATGCCGCATCAAAAGGGGCCTTGGTTACCATGACTCTTTCACTAGCCAGAGTGTTAGGTCCTAAGGTTCGGGTAAACGCGATTTGTCCGGGATTTATCCAGGGCGATTGGCTTCGCGACGGAATGGGCGCTGAGCGCTATGATTCTTTGATGAAGAGTCACGAAGAAAACGCACCATTGGGTGTAACAGCAACGGCTGAAACTGTAGCAGAAGCAATTCTACATTTTATAGTAGGACCGCAGGTGGTTACCGGTGAAACTCTGATAGTTGATGGCGGCCGTCATCTTAACCAGGTCCCTTTAACTCGCCGGTAATTCTGCTTATCGGACACTTAACTCGTGACAGGTTTTTTTGTGGTTTGCGCCGCCATAAAGCCCGACGCATTATTCTGGCAACTACCGGGTCGTCTTCAACAAGTACTAATCTTCTAGAGTCCACTAATCGTTATCCATGCCAGATTGAACTGTCTTCTTTCAATTCATTACCGCCAACTTCTTCAACGCTGAGATTGTCCAGGTCAGTTAATAGAACAGACATAGTCGGCAGAGGTGTTACCAGGGTATAACCAGTTCCTACAGCAAGAGTGCCAATTGCCACTAATTGTTCCTTTCGCATTTCACTTTCTCTAACTTGAGCGAGTGTCAATTCTCTTTCCCGGAGGGTGTTTGCCATCCGGGTAACAAAGGCTGAGGTAGGAATAGCGCTAACAATAAAAATTGCCCGGATTACGACCAAATGCAATTGAAAATTAATCAATGAATTACACGGCTGTCCGGCTTACTTTCAGGACATGAATTTGGTGTTTATTGATGCGACCGTCGCCAGCATGGCAGAAAAATACTCCTGCATTTCCTGCATTCCCGCCATCCATGGCGGTCCGATGCTGGCGTCTAGCCCCCACGGATGGGTTTACGGCGTGTCCCATCAATAAACACCAGGTTCATGTCTGTCACAGAAGGTTAAGGTCTCAAACTCTTTTGTTACAAGACCTTAGGCTATAAATGGCTTGAGTTAACGGGACAGCAATGAATGAATTACTGTCTGTGTTGTCAGTTCGCAAACCAACCACAATGAATAGGGTATAAATCAGTAGGCTGCCAAGGGCAAACAGGTTGTTCAGTCTGTTTTGCTTTAACTGGTTTAGCATTGATACATTTTACCTGATTCGGGTTGTTAGTGAATCAACGGCGGTAATTTGTCGCAAGTAGAGGATCTGGGTTATATTGCTTGCCCTGATTTTTAGAACTGGTAGATTCCCGGTTAAGGCCAATTACCGTTTTCCCCCGGGGCCTTTGGAAAAAGTGATGTTAAAATCAGATGCGATTAACAAAGTAGCAATAGCATTGGTCAGGCGTACCTTAAATTAATTCCGGACATAATAATGAATACCCATAATATTTACGAACAATCACTTAATAAAAATAAAGCCAACTTTGCGCATTTGACTCCTCTCACTTTTCTAGAGCGCGCAGCCAGTGTATTCCCAGAACGTACAGCCATAATTCATGGTGAACTTCATCAGAATTGGTCAGACACTTATAAGCGATGTTGCCTGCTTGCTTCTGCTTTGAAAAAACGGGGAATAGGCCAAGGCGATACTGTGTCATTCATGGGAGCAAATACTCCAGAAGTATTTGAAGCGCATTTTGGCGTGTTGATGACTGGCGCCGTACTCAACACACTCAATACACGACTGGATGCCAAGACTATTGCCTTCATGTTGGAGCATGCCGAAACCAAAGTGTTGTTCACTGATCGGGAATTTAGTGACACGATAAAGGCCGCCTTGGACATTTTACCTTCAAGTCCGATCGTCATAGATATTGATGATCCTTTGTTTACCGGAGGTGAACTACTTGGCAAGCAAACTTACGACGAATTTATTGAAACCGGTGATCCTGACTACGCCTGTTTTCAAATAGACGATGAGTGGCAGGCCTGTTCCCTGAACTACACGTCGGGGACCACAGGAAACCCCAAAGGAGTAGTATTTCATCATAGGGGCGCGTATTTGAATGCTATATCTAACGCTCTATGTTGGAATATGAACGACCATCCGATTTATTTGTGGACACTTCCTATGTTTCACTGCAATGGTTGGTGCTTTCCTTGGACTCTGGCAGCTATGACCGGTACCAGTGTCTGTCTACGACATGTAAGGGATAAAGCCATATTCGATGCGATTAAGAAACATAAGATTTCCCACTTTTGTGGCGCGCCCGTTGTGCTAAACACCTTGATAAATGCAGACGAAGAGCTAAAACAAGGGATTAGTCATGACATAAGTGTCATGACGGCTGGCGCTGCACCGCCAGCAGCAGTCATTGCTGGAATGGAGGCAATGAACTTTAAAGTCAGCCATGTTTACGGTTTGACAGAAACCTACGGCCCGTGTGTTGTCTGTGCACCTCAAGAATCCTGGAATGAATTAGAAATAACAGAACGAGCAGAGTTACTGGCACGTCAGGGTGTTCGTGCACCATTACAGGATGAGTTGATGGTAGCTGACCCTGAGACACTGATACCGGTTCCAAAAGACGGCAAGACTATGGGTGAAATCTTTATGCGGGGTAACCTGATCATGAAAGGGTACCTTAAGAATTCCTCTACAACACAGGAATCTTTTTCAGGTGGCTGGTTTCATTCTGGTGATCTAGCAGTCTGGCATGATGATGGATATACCCAGATCAAAGATAGGTCCAAGGACATTATCATTTCAGGTGGTGAAAATATTTCTTCTCTTGAGTTGGAGTCAGTGTTGTTCAAGCACCCGAAGATTCTTGAGGCG
>SMVA01351545.1_pt1 | contig 24975 bp, 28 predicted proteins | sample 2456451 | NCBI WGS metagenome assembly SMVA01 (sample SAMN11095933, study PRJNA526329) | marine sediment metagenome | biome: Marine sediment; feature: Surficial sediment; material: Deep marine sediment; isolation source: Hadal surficial sediment | place: Pacific Ocean | collected 2014-05 | depth... | reverse complement strand
CTATGGCCTGTATCCGTACGCCGAGTCCGTCGCCGAATTGACCGTGTACCGCGTGATCTATGCCGTCGGTCTCGGCGCCGCGACCGGCATGCTGCAGACCATTGTCGCCGATTACCCGCAGGATCGGTCGCGCGGCAAGATGGTGGCCCTGTCGGGCGTATTCAACGGTCTCGGTGTCATCTGCGTGACCGTATTGTTCGGCCGATTTGTGCCGCCCGCGCTGGTCGCGGCCGGATATGACTCCGTGACGGCGAGCCGGATCGTGCACGGCATCGTCTTCGCGGCCTGCGTGTTTTCGGCGGTGCTCTATATGATCGGTCTAAAGAAGGGCACGCCGGGAAAGAAAGAGGATCGGCCCCCGTTCAGGGAACTCGTCGTCGCGGGTTTTCTTGAAGGCCGGAACCCGCGTATAGCGTTGAGTTACGCGGCCGCGTTCGTCGCGCGCGGTGACCTCGTCATCCTGGGCACATTTGTAGTGCTGTGGGGTAGTGTTGCGGGCATTGCGCAGGGCATGGAACCCGCCATCGCCGTGGGGCGCGGCGCCGGCCTATTCGCAATAGCGTCCACTGCTGCATTGCTCTGGCTCTTCGTACTCGGCGCTTTGATGGACCGAATTAATCGCGTGACCGGCGCGGTGATCTGTATGGGCCTGGCGGCCATCGGTTATTCGTGCATGGGATTCGTCGATAATCCATTCGAGCCCGCGGCCCTGCCGTATTTCATGTTGCTCGGCGTCGGTCAGATCAGCGCGTTTTTCGGGGCCACCGTGCTGATCAGCCATGAAGCGCCACGCTTGAAGCGCGGGGCCGTCGTCGGCATGTTCAACATGTGCGGGGCGGTCGGGATTTTTATCTCTTCAGGCATCGGCGGCCGGTTGTTTGATTCCATCGGACCGCACGCGCCGTTCGTGCTGGTCGGTGCGATGAATGCCGGCGTATTCTTATTGGCGATCGTGGTCCGAATTTTGTCGCCGGGGCAGATGCCGGCAAAGGTGCCGTCCTAGAGAAAGGGGGGGTCTGGAGAAATGGGGTCAGACCCCATTTCTTGCTCGGGGGGAAATGGGGTCTGACCCCATTTCTCTAGGCCGCTACGCTGAATCCCGCGTCTTTGATCGCTTTTTCGATAGCCGATTGGTCGATCGCCTTGGCGTCAAACTCGACCGCGACCATGCCCGAATCGAGATCAGCGCTGGCTGCCTTGACGCCATCGCGGCTCGTGAGTGCTTTCTGGATGCTTTTCACGCAACCGCCACAGGTCATTCCCTCGACTTTCAAATGAATTTTTTCCATCTCTGCTCGTCTCCCGTAAGCGCTGTTTGAATCGTTACGATTTCTTTGGTTTCGTGAAGTCCGGTCGCCAGCGCCGCAACAGCAGTGAATTACTGACGACACTAACGCTGCTCATGGCCATCGCCGCACCGGCCATCGTCGGTGTCAAATACCCTGTGGCGGCCAGCGGAATGCCGACGACATTGTATATGAAGGCCCAGAACAAGTTTTGCTTTATCTTGCTGAAAGTGGCGCGGCTCGCAGCGATGGCGGCGCCGACGAGACGCGGGTCGGAGCGCATGAGGGTGATGCCGGCGGTTTCCATGGCGATGTCGGAGCCGGTGCCCATCGCGATACCGACATCAGCGGCGGCCAGAGCGGGCGCGTCGTTGATGCCGTCGCCGATCATGCCGACCGTGTAGCCCTGGCTGGAAAGTTCTTCGACAATCGCGGCCTTTTCGTCCGGCCTGACCGAGCCGCGCGCGTCATCGATGCCGATTTGCCGGCCGATCTCCTGCGCTACGAGTTCCGCATCGCCGGACAGCATCAATGTACGGATGCCGAGGTCGCCGAGTGCCGCAACCGCCGCCGGCGATTCCGGGCGCAAGGTGTCGGCAATTGCAATGATGCCGATCACGCCGTCCTTATTCGCGACCCAGACGACAGTTCTGGCCTGCGCTTCCCAATTCCGGGCGCGCTCGCGCTCGGCGCCGGGGTCGAGATTCCAGTCGGCCAGCAGTTTCTCGTTGCCGATCATGATTTCCCGGCCGTCCACGACACCGATCACGCCTTTGCCCGTATGGCTCCGGAAGTCGGTTACGGCCGGCAGTTCGAGGCCGAGTTCGGCCGCGCGGTCGAGTATCGCCCGGGCCAGCGGATGTTCACTGCCACGCTGAACACCTCCGGCGAGTCGCAGCACCTCCTCTTCGCTGCCGCGCAGAGTGTGCATCGACACGATGGCGGGTTTGCCCTCGGTCAGCGTGCCGGTCTTGTCAAATATGATCGCGCTGAGTCGATGGGCATGTTCGAGCGATTCGACATCTTTGATCAGAATGCCGGAGCGTGCCGCCGCGCCAGTGCCCGTCATGATGGCCGTCGGCGTCGCGAGGCCGAGCGCGCACGGACAAGCGATGACCAGCACCGAAATGGCGGCGATCAGCGAAGGCTCGAACTCGCCGGTCGTGAACAGCCATATCGCGAAAGTCACCGCTGCGATCGCGACGACGGTGGGCACGAAGATCTCACTGATGCGATCCACGAGTCTCTGCACGGGTGCCTTGCCGGCCTGCGCATTTTCGACAAGACGAATAATCTTCGACAGGGTCGAGTCCGTGCCGACTGTCGTCGCCCGGACCTCGAGCAGGCCCGTGCCGTTGATCGAGCCGCCCGTGACGGTATCGCCCGGGCCCTTATTGACGGGCAGGCTCTCACCCGTGATCAGTGATTCGTCGATTTCCGTTTGCCCGGAAATAATGTTGCCGTCCACCGGGATGTTCTCGCCGGGTTTGACGATGATAACGTCACCCGTGCGGACCTCGCTGATCGGCAATTCGAGTTCGACGCCGTCGGATCGTTTGACGCGCGCGGTCTGGGGCCGCAGATCCATGAGCTGCCGGATCGCGGCCGTCGTGCCGCGCTTCGCGCGCGCTTCCATGTATTTGCCGAGCAACACGAGCGTGATGATCACGGCCGATGCCTCGAAATAGAGTTTGCCGGCGGCATCCGGGCCGAGCGTTGCGATCAGGTACCAGCTGTAAAAATACGCGGCCGACGTACCCATGACGACGAGTACGTCCATGTTCGCCGCGCGCGCTTTCAGCGCCTTATACGCGGCCTTGTAGAACCGCGCGCCGATGATGAACTGAATCGGCGTCGCGAGCAGAACTTCCATGAACGGGTAGTGCACATAGTCGAAGCCGAGAAACTTGGCGATCATGTGCCCGACCATCGGCGCTGACAGCGCCACTGCCAGCAACAACGTGTTTCTCTCGCGGCGCAGCTTCGCCTGTTCCCGCGCCTGGTATTCTTCATCCGCGCGCGCCTGATCTACAGCCGCGGCGGCAAAATGCGCTTCATAACCCGCGTGTTCGACGGCAGCGGATAGCGCATCGGCCGTGACCGTCCCGGTCACGGCTTGGATATCGGCGCGTTCCAGCGCGAGATTGACGTTCGCCTCGGACACGCCCGGGATCTGGCGCAATGCTTTCTCGACCCGGCCCGAACACGCACTGCAGGTCATGCCGCCGACCTGGAAGGAAAAGGATTCCTGGCCAACCTCGAAGCCGGCCTGTGTGACGACCTTGGCAATTGCCGGAACGTCGGTTTTGTCGTGATCGAATTCGACGCTGGCGCGTTCGAGCGCGAAATTGACCGACGCGTCGACGATACCTGAGGCTCGGGCCAACGCCTTCTCGAGGCGAACGGCGCAGGCGCTGCAGGTCATGCCTCCGATCGGCAGTTCGGTGCTTTGCATGGTGGGATTGGCGGCTGATGCACTCACGATGATTCCTCTGTTGGGTCCAATGGGGCCGGATTATCCGGTTTTCAAGTTCTCACGGCCTTTGAGTTTAGTGGTCCTTGCGCGATGAAAACGAGTCAATGTTCTTCGGTCGCCAGTGCTTCAATAATCGGGCAACCTGCGATGTCACCCGATCCGGAGCATTCCTGCGCCAACTGCTTAAGTACCCGGCGAATACGAGTAAGGTCATCGATCTTCGCCTCTATCTGCACCAATTTATGGTTGGTCAGTTCTTTGACTTCAGATTTGCGGCCACCCGAGTCCTGTAAATTCAGCAGGATCGCAATTTCGTCCAGCGTGAAACCCAGGCTTTTGGCGCGCCTGATAAATCGCAGTCGAGCGACGGTATTTTTGGAATAAACCCGATAACCCGAAGGCGTCCGGGCAGGCTCCGGGAGCAGGCCACGCCGCTCGTAAAACCTGACCGTATCGATACCCACCTCGGCCCGTTCAGCGAGCCGGCCAATCGTCAATGTATTTGTCATTTGAACGTCCATGGCCCCGATGATACACCCTGGACTTAGGTCCAGAGTCAAGGGTTTCAGGCGCCGGGCGCAGGCGCTTAGCGCGACGGCAATGCCCGGCGCCGGGTGCGCGAATGAAACAGGCGGATGAATTCGCCGAAAATCTCATCGCCGAGGCTCATCGACCGGGCGATATGGGCATGCGTTTCCTGTTTGACCTTGTCGATGAACGCCTGCCCGCCGAGCGATTCGATTTCGCGATCGTTGACGGGGGTGTGCAGCCACCGGTTAATCATCGGTTCATCGACCTCGAGATGAAATTGCAGGCCGTAGACGTGATCGCCATACCGGAAGGCCTGATTGCGGCAATCCGGTGAGGTCGCCAGATGGATGGTCCCGTCCGCGATTTCGAACATGTCGCCGTGCCACTGGAAAATCATCTGGTGGTCGGCGAGTTTGGAGAACAGCGGATCTTGTGACCCGGCTTCCGTCGGGCTCAGATCATACCAGCCGATTTCCTTGACGGGATTCTTCGTCACGCGCGCGCCAAGTGCGCGCGCAATCAGTTGAGCGCCCAGGCAGATGCCGAGTACGGGTTTGCCTTGCTTGATGGCGTCCTTGATGACTTCAATTTCGGTAAGCAAATGAGGATGCCGGTCCGTCTCATCGCAGTTCATGGGCCCGCCGAGAATGACGAGGCCGTGATAGCGTGAAATATCGGGGCGTGCATCCGGATGGCGCCCGAAGTTGACGTATCGAATCCGGAATCCGGAGGCGCGCAACAGCGGGTTGAGGTGACCGAGAATTTCGTGTGCGACGTGCTGGAACACGAGCAATCGTTTCATGCTTTTACGATCCCTCAGTATGAGCCGGCTGTCAACGCGCGTTACACTTCAGCTTCAGGATTAAAACCCGCTGGTCGCGGTTTATTTTTTTATCGTGAAGGTGTCGGCGTCGAGGTAGGCCGGGAATTTCTGCCGGTAGCGTTCGAGGGCCGCACCGCTTAGCGATATAGTCTCGGTGCTGTCTGCGTCTGCGCAACTGAGCAGGTTTTTGCCGTGGAAATCGACGACGACGCTGTCGCCGGTATAGCGGATGTCGTTCCCGTCCGTGCCGATACGGTTCACGCCGGCCACATAGCACTGATTTTCAACGGCCCGGGCGGGTAGCAGCACCTGCCATGCCGATCGTCGTGCTGCCGGCCAGTTCGCGATCACGATCATCAGGTCGAATTCATTGACACCGCGGCTCCAGACCGGGAAGCGCAGGTCGTAGCAGACGAGCGGCAGGACTCTCCAGCCATTCAGCGCGAATATCGGTTTTTCCGTGCCGGTTGCGAAGTGCTCATGCTCGCCGGCCATCCGGAACAGGTGCCGCTTATCATAGGACTTGCATTCACCGTCGGGTGCCATCCAGACCAGGCGATTGTAGTAGCGGCCTTGTTCCTCGATGATCAGGCTGCCACACAACGTCGTCCGGAAATCCTTCGCGACGAGTCGCATCCAGGCGACGGATTCGCCGTTCATCGTTTCGGCATGCGCGGTCGTGTCCATGGTGAAACCGGTCGTGAACATCTCGGGCAGGATGATGAGGTCTGTCGGCCCCTCGATTCCTGCGATCACGCCGTCGAAATGAGCACGATTGGCCGCGGCGTCGTGCCACTTCAGCACCGTTTGAATAATCGTGACCGTCAGATCTTGCACAATATTCCCGCCGCTTTTTCGAGCGTGTCAGGGTGTTTCGCGAAACAGAACCTGAGCAGGCGCTGCTCCGGCGGCGACGCATAAAAAACCGATACCGGGATGCAAGCGACGCCGTGCTCCGTCGTGAGCCTGCGCGCGAATTCGACGTCGCCTTCGGTCGAGATCGCCGTGTAATCGACGAGTTGAAAGTAGGTCCCGGCCGACGGGACGAAGGTGAACCGGGAGGGTTCGAGCAGTGCGCAGAACCGGTCCCGTTTTTCTTCGTAGAAACGGGGCAGGTTCAAATAGTGTTCCGGGTCCGAGGCCAGGTAATCCGCCAGCGCGAATTGCAGCGGCGTGACGACACAGAATTGCACGAATTGATGCACCCGGCGAAACTCGTCCATGAGGCCGGCGGGCCCAACGCAATAGCCGATTTTCCAGCCGGTCGCGTGGTAGGTCTTGCCGAACGAAGAAATCACCAGACTGCGCCGGGCCAGTTCCGCGGACCGCAACAGGCTCGCGTGCTGGCGTCGATCGAAGATGATGTGTTCGTAAACCTCATCGCCGAGCAGGATGATTTCGGTATCGCGCACGAGTTCGTCAAGCTTGCGCATATCCTCGGCGTCGAGTACGGCGCCGGTCGGGTTGTGCGGCGTGTTGAGGATGATCATCCGCGTATTGGCGTCGATCGCGTCGGCGACAAGATTCCAGTCGACCTTGAATTCCGGAGCCAGCATCGGGATGTGTACGGCGCGGCCGCCCGCCAGCGTGATGGCGGGCTCATAAGAGTCGTACGCCGGATCGAAGATGATGACTTCGTCGCCGCCGTGTACGAATGCTTCAATAGCCGAGAACAGCGCCTCCGTCGCACCCGACGTGACCGTGACCTCCGTGTCGGGATTCGTCTTGCGCCCGTACAGCCGCTCCGTCTTCGCCGCGATCTGTTCGCGCAGTTCGGGGATGCCCGCCATCGGCGCGTACTGGTTGTTGCCGGCCTGCAGGTGGTGGGTGACGCGGTCGAGCAAACCTTGCGGCGCCGAAAAATCAGGAAAGCCCTGGGACAGATTGATCGCGCCGCTGTCATTGGCGAGTTGCGACATGACCGTGAAGATCGTCGTGCCGACGTCGGGAAGCTTGCTCTGCGTGGAAGGCATCGCCGTGAGTTTAATGAACCGTCAAACTATTGACACCGTCGCGGGATGACATAATATGGGCCCCGTTGTTTGTTGTGTGCGTAAACCAGTTTAGCCGACCCATTGCCGGTTTGTCCGCGCGCCTTGCGTGCAGGCATTCAGGCACGGCACGAGGGCATAGCCATGGGCCAATCCACTAATCCCATCTCCTTACACGAGACGATCCGCGACAATACCGTCGATTTTTCCGGCGCCGCAGGCAGCCTGGTGGTGGCGACCCCAGTGCGCGCGGACGCCGGCGGCGAACAGGCCCGGTATTTTCCGATCGGCTGCAGCGCCCGGATGGAATACGTCCGGCACCGGATCGAGGAGGTCACCGGCTCGCTCGCGCCGGTTCTGATCACGGGGGAACCCGGTACGGGCAAGGAATGGACGGCGCGATACATGCACGCGCGGTCGCCGCGCCACGATCAGCCGTTCGTGTCGGTGGACTGCACCGCAATCGCCGCCGATTCGCTGGAAGGCGAATTGTTCGGGTATGAAAAAAGCGCTGTTTCAGGCTCGTTGTCGTCCGGATCTGGGTATATCGAAGCGGCCCAGGATGGCACGCTTTTCCTCGATGATTTCACCGGCATGAATTCACGGCTGCTCGGCAAATTGCTGAATGCGCTCAGGCAACGGTCGTATCAGCGGGTCGGCAGCAATCGGAGTCGGCCATGCGATGTACGCCTCATCATGGCCGCGGCCGACGAAGGCGAGCAGGGCCGCGAAGCCTATGAAGAGATATTTTTCGGGGCGCAGGTTGCTCAATTCGAGCTTCCGCCGTTGCGCGAACACATCGAAGACCTTGCCAATGTCGTCGAGAGCATCGCGGCCCGCAGCGACGAATTCGGTCTCGAGACGATCCGGTTGACGCCCGGCGCGTTGCGCATACTAAGGCATTACGACTGGCCCGGTAACATCCGGGAACTGGCTAATCTCATGCAGCGCCTGTCACTCCTGTACCCGGAGCACCTGGTCGATATCCCGGACTTGCCTGCACAGTTTACCGACAAAGTGCCCCTGAGGATTGCCGATCACGAACGCGTCGTGACCACGCGAGTCACAGGTCCGCGGCCGCAGGATATCGACTTGCCGGCCGGGCGAATTCCGCTGAAGCGCTACCTCGAAGATATCGAAATTGCGTTGATTCGACGGGCACTGCACGAGACCAATGGCGTCATCGCCCATGCGGCGACCTACCTGCATTTGCGTCGTACGACGCTCGCTGAAAAAATCAAACGCTATGGTCTTCGGGCCAACGACGCCGCTGATTTGAACGTCGAGAGCTAGCGGGCAGGAAACCTCAGTCCTGGTAATCGCGCGGCGAGGACCCGGTCCACCGTTTGAACGCCCGCGAGAAATTGCTCTGATCGGAAAAGCCGAGCATATAAGCGATCTGACTCAGCGAGAGATCGTGATCGTGCACGTATTCCGTGGCCAGCGCCTTGCGCGTTTCATCGCGAATCTGCTGGTAGTTCGTGCCTTCACGGTTTAACTGGCGCTGCAATGTGCTCAGGCTGCGGTGCAGGCGCTGCGCGATCAGTTCCTGATTGGATTTTCCGGACGGCAATAAGGTCACGAGGAGTTCCCTTACGTCGGAGGCTACTTTGCGCGGATCCAGCGACTGCAGATAATGTTCCGCAACTTTGTCATTGGCTCTCGCCAGATCCGCATTATTGCCGGGTAGCGGCGTCTCCAGCGATTCCTTTTCGAACGAGAGCGTGTTGCGTTCTGCGCCGAACGTGACCGGGGCGTTGAAGAACCTGATATATTCGTCGGCCTGGCCAAAATCTTCGTGCTGCAGACCGACCGCCGCGGGCGCGAAAGTATTTTCGGTTGCGGCCCGGCAGAGTTGCACGACGCAGGCGAGAAAAGCGTCTTGGGAAGCGTCTTCGGCGCGCAGCGTCGGGTCGCCGAGTTCGCCCGCGAAGACATAGTAATTGCCGTGCAGCTCGACTTCGATGGATACAGGCGCCGTCGTGATGACCTGATAATAGCGGCGGAATCTCTGCAGCGACCCGAGCAGCGTGTGGCTGGCCAGCCAGGAAAAGCCGAGTGCGTGGAAACTGGTCGGCCGGACCCTGCGGGCGACGTACAGCCCGAAGCACGGGTCGCCGGTCTCATCGACCGCGCATTTCCATAGCCGCTGCATCGTCTCCCAGGGATAGCGCGCCCCCGCGACCGCGAGCTGTTTGACATCGAGCCCCAGGCTCCGGAATAACGGTTCCGGATCGACTGCATAATGCTTTTCGAGCGTTTCGGCAATGAGCCGGGCGGCCGCTGTCAGGGTGGTGGGCTCGAATAACATCGCAGGATTTTTCCGCAGGATTCACCGATCGTGAATCGCATTGAATCGAACCTGACCTGAATTGACAAGATCGATCTCCGGGGCGCTTCTAGACTGGCCGGTTATGGATTCCAAGGACTGTGCGCCGGACCTCGCTGATCTCGAAGCGATCGACAGGGTGGCCCGCGCGGCGCACCTGTGGATTCGTCATGGACGGGCGTTCGGTCAATGGGTTGACGATGACGGCCCCGAGTACGGTGCCGATGGACCCGGCCACCATAATCTCGTCGCCGGCGTGATATCGGGTCTCTGCGAGGCGTTCGAGCTCAATCATCGTTGCGCTTTGTTGTCGGCCTATGCATATGCGCTGATCGAAAGCGAAACCGGACATGCGTTGGCGATCGCCTCTGCGTTGCATCACCGGCCGATAGAAACGCGATACCTATCCGCCTTCGAAGCCGGGCGCGCCGCCGCTGAGAACTTGATCGCGATGCTCGTTGCGGTGGAACCGGCCCCACGAAACCCCTGTTTCCGGGGCCCACATCACTGACCCCGATCATCGACCCTGATACCGAAGTCCCGACGTTGCGAACGGCGCCCAAAAGCGGCATAAATAGGCTCTGTATCATTGATCTGATCAGAGGTCGAGCGGATGGCGGGCCAGGGCATCATCATACTACCGACCGATTTTTCGACCGTTTCGATGGCTGCCGTCGAATGGGGTCGCCGCATGACTGCCGTGTTGAACGCCCGGTTGCACGCGGTTTATGTACTCGAGGAGCCCCACATCTACGGCACGCTCGAAATGGGTCCTCTGCCGATACCCACCGGCGAGGAACTGACCAGCAGCGCCGAGGCGCGCATGCGGAAATTTGTTGAAAAGCATTTGAGCGACCTGGACGAGCCCGCGGTCGGTAAGGTTCTGATGGGGCGACCGGCAGAGGAAATTGTTCAGTATGCCGACGACGTCGGTGCCAGTATGATCATCATGGCCCTGCATGGTTATTCCGGTGTCAGGCATCTCGTACTCGGCAGCACGACGGAATCGGTATTGCGGGACGCCAAATGCCCGGTTCTTTCTATTCGTTCCGAGCAGGTCTAAATCTACGGAGAATTAGGAATGGTGACCTATATTGCGACCGTCTTCGCCAAGCATGGACACGAGGACGAAGTGACCCAATTCTACCTCGAGCAGGAAGCGTCACTCTCGAAGGCGGAGGGATTTCACGGCCGGCAGATCCTGCGCGCCCGGCCGGGCACGATGGTCGCGGCCGTGAAAAAGGTGATATCCGAAGAAGAAATGGCGCGACATGCCGAGGCCGAAGGGCCTGCGGGGGTGCATTTCGTCATCATCGAACAATGGGACAACGTGGACATCAAGACGGCCCATTCCCGCGCTCAGGACAGTGACCGCATGCGGGACCTCATTCCGCACCTGCTGCCCGAGCATACCCACGAATACTACGAGGACATCACGCCGGCCTAGGCGAGGTCGACCTTAAATGGGGTCTGACCCCATTAAAAAGGGGGTCAGACCCCATTTATCAGACGTGTTCGATAGACGCGCCGGGCCGATCGACCTATCTTCAAAACCTGTCGAAAATCTGACGATTCTTCGACACATCAGTCTGAATCGGTCGATAGCATCGACACGTTTCAGTAATATGTCGATAAAATGCCATAATTTCGACATATTCTGCAAATGTGGGGGGCAAATCGACACGATTCGACAATATGTCGATAAAACTAAGTTTTTTCGACCGATCTGGATAAAGTGTCGATCACGAGGGAGTTTTGGCGCATGACAGACTTCGACCCCGGGGTTCCGTATAACAAGTTGCCGAAATTGCCACCGTCGCCGGCGGACCTCGAGACGCCGGCGGTCCTGAAAAAGTGCATCTCGGCGCGGGTCGCGCTTGCGGAACTCAAGCAGGCCGCCGAGTTGATCCCCAATTCGACGGTCCTCGTCAATGCGTTGCCGATGCTCGAAGCGCAGGCGAGTTCGGAGATCGAGAATATCGTCACGACGACGGACAAGCTGTTCGTTTATGCCGACGTCAACGAGAAGGGCGCCGACCCGGCGACGAAAGAGGCGCTGCGGTATCGTCGTGCGTTGTTCGAGGGCTGCCGCGCCGTGCTGAAGGGCCCGCTGACGACCGCGATTGCGATTCGCGTCTGCCGGACGATCAAGGGCGAGGCGCTCGATATCCGGGATACGCTGGGCACCAATCTGCGCAACAGCGCAAGCCGGGAAATTATCTATACGCCCCCGGAAGGTCACGCGCTGTTGCTGAACTTGCTCGCGAACTGGGAAGAATTTTTGCATGCCGATACCGATCTCGATCCGCTCGTCCGCATGGCGATTCAGCATTATCAGTTCGAGGCAATCCATCCATTCAGTGATGGCAACGGGCGGACCGGCCGGATTCTGAATATCCTGTTTCTGGTCGAGCAGGAACTGCTGAGCTCGCCGATCCTGTACCTGAGCCGCCATATCATCCGCAACAAGCGCGATTACTACGAGCGCCTGCTGGGCGTCACGCACGAGGGCGCCTGGGAACGCTGGATCATGTACGTACTCGACGGCGTCGAGGAAACCTGCCTGTGGACGACTGAGAAGATCAAGGCCATTCGTGAGCTCATGCAGCACACGAGCGCTTTCGTTCAAAAGCATCTGCCGAAGATCTACTCGCGCGAACTCGTCGAGCTGATGTTTATGCAGCCCTACTGTCGCATCGGCAATGTCGTCGATGCGGGGCTCGCGAAGCGCCAGACCGCATCGGTCTACCTGAAACAGCTCTGCGAAATCGGCGTGTTGCGGGAATTTAAAGCCGGGCGCGAGGCGATTTTCGTGCATCCGAAATACGTCGACCTGTTGACGGTCGATGAAAACGTCTGGGTCTACTATGCCGGCGTGGAAACCGAAATCGCAATGCTCGACAAAAATGCCAGAGCGCCAGCGGCTTAATCTTCGCACAGAGTGCTGAGTTATATTCCAGCAGACGCGACGCAAAGACCGCTCTGGAAATAACTCATGCGGAGTCGGATTACCGCTCGTCGTCGGCGTTCTCGATCCGGTTCACGGTGCCGTCCGGCTCGAAATGGACGAGAATCTTGAATTCGGACGGCCCGCGATCGTAGATCCAGGTATAGCCGCCTTCGCGGCTGGTCGGCTCGCCGCAATGTTCCAGCACGTCATCACGCGCGTCGCCAACGTCGATCAGATGCGTGCCACAGCGGAACCCCACTTCCGCGAATGCCGTGGCTGAAAAGAGCAGTAGCGTGCATGCCGAAATGATTTTGAGAGGGTGATTCATCGATCTTTCCTTGGTCGCCCGTGTCCGGCTAACGTCTCGATTCTAGGCTTTTGATATGCAGTAATAAACGAGGTCCAACGGGAAATTAGTTGTCTTAACACGGCAATTCCCACGGGGATCGGTGAGGTGCCCAACGATGCCGACCGAGCGTTCGATCTGGGTGTTCGGTTTGCGTGGCCGACTCGCTTTATAGAACCTGCCGCGTCAGATGTCCCGGTTCGCGCGCCGGACCATCCGTGCCAACGCTTCCAGCGTGGCGGCGGTCGTGATCATCTGCTGTGCGTCCCTGGGGATACCGGCTTCCCAATCTTCCTCATAGCCGCCGTCGACAAAAGAGCCGAAGTACATGTGCAGGCCGCCCCGGATCGGCACCCACTGGCTGTCGGGCGGGAACAGGCCTCGCTTATCCAGATATTTTTCAGCCGGTCGTCCGTCCGGTGTCGCGCGGTGTATACGTGTGACCGGTAGCTCGGAATCCGCAAGGCTGTTCGAATCGGCTGGGTGGGAATCCCACAGGATCAGCCCGGCGAGTTCGTCCTGGTGCAAGAAGGCATACCGGGCGGCCATCCCGCCGCCCATCGAATGGCCCGCGATGATCCATTGCTCGATTTCCGGAAACGCGTCCCGGACCTCGCTCGCCCGGTTCGGCGCGAAGATCGCAAAATCGAATGGCATGGAGACGGCCACGACGAGGTACCCCTGCGCCGCGATGTTCCGCAACACCGGCGCATAACCGCGAATATCGCAATGTGCGCCGGGATACAGGATCAGTCCGGCCGCAGGCTCCGTGGTCGCGGGACGCATGATCAACCAGTCGCCCGATTCGATCAGGACCGATTCATCCGCAACCAGGGCGGCCAGCGCATCCTCGGCAGGTGAGGCCAGGTTTTTCTGTGTCGAATACGAGAGCCAGCCGAACGCGAGGAGTGGGATGAGCACGACAATAGCCGCAAGTATTTTTCCGAATCTTTTCATATCGCGCGTCCCGGCCTGGATTGCAGGCTTTCTTTCCCGGAATATATTACGTCGCGGCAACCGGAGCGGACGTTCGTGTGTTCCGCGATACAATGGGCCTCAGCTGGCACCTTCAGGGAGCGAATGACATGTCCAAAGAACGCAAATCGAATAAAGAAGCCAAGAAGAAACCGGCGGTGACGCCGAAAGAAAGAAAGGCATTGAAGAAGGCCAAGAAGGAAGCCGCGAAGTCCTTGTTTCGCTGAAGAAGCGCCGAACGTCCGCTATCGGCAGGAAGAAGACCCTGAACCGCCGAATCTGGCCATCCCGGCCGGATGTCTGCTGACGACACAAAGTGGCCGTTAGTCCATGATTTAACTTATGAAACATATTCAGGCTCAAATATAAATTTGAAGAATCACCCTTAAGTATCAGATAGCCGTTACTCAGAACGTTTCTAATTCAAGAATCTTGTGTATTTTCGGGTCAAGGGGTAAAGTAGATTCCGTACGCCCCGACCGATGACGCACATCCAGAAGGGCGCAAACAATTAGAACAGAGGACAGAGCCGGCAGGATCATGCCGAGACTGACCGTTTCGGTGTGTATGGCAGGGCCAGCTGACAATAAAGGGGTTTCTGATGACACGCTTTTTACGCTTCCTGTTTGCGCTGACCGCGCTGTCGTTGTTGGCGATTACCGCATCGGCGGCATCACTCACCATCGTCTCGACGCCGACGGAGACAACGGGTCCATTCCGACACAATGTCTTTCATGCGGCCAGCAGTGGCGGCGGTACCGCCGGTTCCATCTTTGCCTGGCTTAACCTGGATACGAACCAGGCGAGTAGCTGGGATCCCGCCACCGGTGCTTTGACGCTGCATCTCGACGTATTCAGCGATCAGGCACAAACGAGCCAGGTCGGTAGCGTGACCGCGACATCCGCGAATCTGCTGGGCGCCAATATGAACACCTCCGGCAATCAGGACGGCGGCATTATCGGCAACATCGCCTGGGCGTTCGACGCCGGCGCCCTGGCCCACATGCAGGGCCAAAATGGCGCCATCGCCAACAATACGAGCCAGGTATTTATCGACCATAACTATGCAACGTCGACATCCGGCTTCCAGGCCAATACCTTCGAGAACGGTTTTGCCACGCTGTGGGGTGCCGATACAGCTGCGTTGATTCCCGCGGCCGGTCCCAGCTTCAATACGGGCGCGACGACGTTCGGCACCGACCTGGTATTCGAGGTCGTGCCGATCCCCGCGACGGTATGGTTGTTCGGTTCAGCGTTAGGATTACTCGGCTGGGTGCGACGCAAGGCAGTCTGACCGGAAAGAAATATGGGGGAGAAAAACCCGGCCTCGCGCCGGGTTTTTCTTAGCTGGCGAATGTCTGCTTGTCCGCAAGTGCCGTGCGGTTGGCGGGTATCCGTAGCCGCCAGATATAAGCATCGACGATGAAATGGTGGATGTTTATCGTGGCAATCACGAGAATCATGCTCTCGGCGACACCCGCCCCAAACCAGACAAAGATATAAGGCCAGCAATTGAACAGCGCATATCCCAGTAGCACACACTTCGCATAAAAGTTGCTGGTGTGGAAAGCCCAGCCGTGATGATTGTCAGGCTTCCTCATTTGCTCGCGAACATGGTAGATCAGTGTGATGGCGAGGTACTGAACCCCATGGCCGATCGTCGCGAGGATGAACGCCTGGTTGAAATTGAGCGCAACCCACCACAAGCCATTCGACAGCATCAGCATCAGAATGATCAGGGGCATGACTCGACCCTTGGTGGACCATATTCTCCAGTATAGAAACGCCGGCCCGACGAATACCGCAACCATGAGAATGTCTTTCAGACTCGTCAGTGTCTTCAGCAGCATCGGGGTGCCTTCGACCACCTCGGGGGGCAGCAACCAGCCCGCGCCCATGTGTGGCGACCCGCCGAAAAAGGCATATAGGAAGGGCAACATGCAGACCCAGTAGAGGATGCGTTTGTCGGTGCCGTCGAGCTTGAAGCCGGTTCGGAAGCCGTACATGAGGCTCAGTCCATAGATCTGCTTGGCGTAGTGGAACGGCGCCCAAGTCAGATAGATGACCTGCAGGTATTGTCCCGCGTGCCGTGGCAATACCATGCATGTCATGAGTACCGCGATCGTGACGGCGGGTAGACCCAAGGCCAGAAATGAGAACTCTCGGTAGTAAGTGGGTCGGTTATATAACCTGACAGTCGACGCCGCGAAGTGGGCGCTATTCGCCAGCAAGATGCACCAAGCCCAGATCGTGGAATCGACCTCAACGATGGCGTCGGGCCGCACCAGTAAATAGGCGACGGCCCCGATGCTCCAGACGCTGCCGATTGCCAAATAGTCAAAAACCGGGTGAAGAAACGTGTTTCCGACGAGGTCTCGCTGAAGCTGCTGTCTTGCTGGTTCGCGCATGGATCAGGGCATTCGTTTGCGAAGAGACTGCAGGTATTCCTGGGCCGGCCTGCTGTCCGGGTCAAGAGACAGGGCGCGCCTGTAACTATCGGCCGCCTTCTGAAATTTGCCCTTCCGGTCGTATGCCACACCCAGGTAGGTGTGCGCAGGGACGGACTCGACCCCTGGACGCACCTGGATCGACCGCGATATATATTGGATTGCCGCTTCCAGTTGACCTCGTTCCAGATACAACAATCCCACATAGAAGTTGGCATCCGGATGATCAGAATTTACGCGCAATAAGCGCTGGAACGAATCGATCGCCGCATTCTTGTCCCCGGCCGCATTAGCGGTAACGCCAACATTGAGGAGATAGGGAGCATTTGCCGGCGACAGGACCGCGGCGCCTTCGAATTCCTTCAAGGCGCGCTGGAAATCACCATTCTGGTATAGAGATTCGCCTTCCGTCAGAACGTACAGCGACAGGGGTGGCAACGCCTTGTGATCGGCCACATACCAGATGAAACCGCCGACAATCGAAGCAGAAAACGCCAGCAACGAAATAACGAACAGAAAGGTGCTGGGCGAGGGGGCGACCAATCCGTTGCGAAGATACCAGGTGAAGCCGTATCGAATGGAGTCGCTCGGCTCGGCCGCCGTGTTCTTTTTCTTTGACATCGGCATCGGAAGATTACCATATCAGCATTCGGCCTACCGTGAGTTTATAGGCAGGATGCGACGATCAGTTTAACCCGCAACCCCAAGGGACGTTGGAGCTAATAATGCCAAATTAGGATTCTTGGGCGCCATAGGCTGGCCTGCTGACCAAGGGATTTCCTCGACTATGTCCAAAGCATGCTAGGCTCCGCTGGCTATTCACAAAAATAACTGATTGAGGAGAAAGCGATGAACCGTTTCAAGGGATTTTTAGTCTCGCTCGCGGCGCTCTCAGCCATGGCTGCTTTCGTTCCGGCGCATGCGGATGACGAAGGCGCTGATGAAATGATCAATTTGCTGCGGGATCAAATACAAAACCAACGCGAAGCCGTGGTTGAAGCTAACCTGGTGTTGACGAGCAAACAGAAAGAGGATTTCTGGCCTCTTTATCGCGAATATCATGACAAGCGCGACAAGCTCATCGATCAGCGTATTGCGATTCTCACCGATTTCGGCGAGAACCGTATCGGCATTACGGCTGATAAGGCGGAAGATATTTTGAAAGACGCGGTCAAGCTCGAAAAGGAAATCATCGGCCTTAAAGACAAGTATCGAAGCAAGTTCGTTAAGGTGTTGCTGCCACGCTCTGCGTTGCGCTACTACCAGATCGAAAACAAGATCGATACGATGATTAACTACGACGTCGCAATGATTGTGCCATTACAGCCCATGTGAGACTGGTTGGCGGCGGGGCGGTGTCGGTTGCGATCGACACCGCCTCGGTGCCAAACAGCATTTTCTTACGAGCTGTCTGCCTTTCGCCAGATTTGGCGCGGTGCAAAGCCCTTTCGGCGAATCCAGTGCTCCGTATAGACAACCCGGTCCGGTTCGATGCGCATAATCGGGTCGGACGGCCTGACATTAACGTCGCGGCCCAATTCGGCAGCCGATGCCTGCCAGTGCAGGATATTGATACCATGCTCCCATTCCGGTGTTCCGGGTTCCAGAATCTCCGCCTGACCAAACAATTGTGCGCCCCGGCAACTGACCCAGCCAACCACAGGGGTGTGTACGGCGAAACTGACGCGTGGGTCGCGTTGCATGGCTTTAATCTTCGGGCTGCCGGGTTGCGGGTACATATAGACCGTCAGTCCTTCGGCGTAAAACTCGATCGGACTGGCAATTGCCCCGTTCTTGCCGGTGGTCGCGAGAACACCCATGTTGACCATAGTCAACGTGTGTTCAATGCGTTCATACAGCTGGTCGCGGGGCATTCTTTCCGTCGGCCACGGCAGTTCCTCAAGCCACGGGTGTGCAGCGCTCATGTGCGTCCTTTTTTCTTATCCGGTTGGCGTACACTGATAATGTCACATCGCGCTCAGCATGCCTACCGCGACGGATCGTTATCCGTACGGTCCGTAGCCGGACAAGCCAGTTCGGTGACACTTAAAAATAGCTGGCAACCGCTTAGCGAGTCAATTTATTGATTTGACGCTTGGTGAATTCCGGTGTTGTGCGTTCTCGTGTTCTCTGGACGCTTGTCTGATGGCATCATCGGAACTGGGTCTAATACCCAGTTGCCAGACCTACGTCGATCCGGGCACGGGATTGCATATGCCACATCGTGCGCGTTGCCCGCCATCGTCTTGAGGTCCACGCGCCAGCCGCGGTTCTCGAAGTCTTTCATCCATTCACGGAACCGCACGATGGGAGCGTCCGATGGCGTCAAGATCTCTTTGGTGTTGGTTTCAGGCGTCCCCACCGGGCGCAGAGCTTCGAGAATCGCGATGTCTTCATGTGTGATATTCAGGTTAATATTCCGAATCCGATCGTCGTGCTCCGGCTCTAACATGCAGTTCCGCAGATTGATGAAAAAAATTCGCGTATGGTACTCGTCAATAGGTTGCTCGAAGAAATACTGATGCAAGGCATTAACCTTGGAAAACTGAATCCAGGTTATCAGTACATTCGGCCCATGGGTCCACGAACTCGCGTGAATGTCTTCAGGATTGCCGCGTAACTGTTTCAATTTGGTGTCAGGGTATTCCTTTTCACCGAACGGTGCGATGAATCGTGTGCCCCAGTCAAGTTCCTCTTGCGTCATGTCGGCCGCACGCATTTTCGGCCCGCCCTGTAGTGGATGCACAAACTCATTGTGTGCCGCGTCCAGACCGTTTTCCATGGACCGCTCGAAATACGCGTCCAGGTTGAGAATCATGATTTCGGTCGCTCGCCAGCCATCCTGATCGAATTCCTCGATTTCAAACAGCGGCGGGCGCTCTTCTTCGGGGAGGTCGCCGAGGAAAGCGTGCACGATGCCGTACCTTTCCTGCACCGGGTACGAATCGACCTTTGCGCGCGCGGGGATCTTCGTTCCATCATCGAAAGACGGGACCAGTCGGCACTTGCCATCGCCCCCGTATTGCCAACCGTGATAAGGGCAAATAATGCAATCGTCTTTCACCCATCCGTTGCCGAGTGACCCGCCCCGATGCGCGCAGGTGTTCGCAAGTACATGAGGTTCGCCTTTGCTGTCACGGAAGGCAACGAAAGGCGATCCGAGTACTGTTGCCTGGTACGGCCTGTCGGCCCGCAGGTCCTCTGCGGTGCAAATCGGATACCAGAAGTTAATGAACATCAGGAGCCTCCAGGTGTTTATTGAATATACGGCTTTTTATGCTCGATCATCAATGAATTGGTGGCCTTTGATTCAAAAATATTTTCGCTAGGCAATGGCTTTCCGACAAAGTGTTGCGTCGACCGGTTGAAACCGCAACCCAAAGCGAAAATTCTCACTAGGGCCATATATGAGACCATAAGCCTGGAGTTCATGCGAATGCGCGCATGATTAAGCTGTTAAGTGACTTTTATGGCTCGCCCCGAAATTCTTCTCGTCTACGATAGGGAGTGTCCTGCTTGCAATAACTACTGTCGGGTTGTTCGGATAAAGGAATCGATTGGGGAACTGAAAATCATCAACGCAAGAGAATCGAGCCAAGTGCTGGATGAGATTACGGAAATGGGTCTGGATATTGACCAAGGCATGGTCTTGAAGATGGGTGATGAACTTTATTATGGCTCAGACGCTATTCATGCGTTAGCTTTAATCAGCAGTCGGTCTGGGATCTTCAATCGGATTAACTATTGGTTGTTCCTGTCGAAAAGGATGTCAAGGATTCTGTATCCTATTTTGAGAGCATGCCGCAATTTGCTGCTCAAGCTCCTCAGGCGAACGAAGATCAATAATCTGAAGCTGTCAGACAATGATCGTTTCTAGACCGTCACTTAACCAGCGCAAGCAGCGGACGCCTGAGTCTGTCATGCTGCTTGCAAGAACAACCGGCGCAAAAAGCCTACAGGGGCCGCTGTTGCGGACGTTAGGCGGCTACCAGGTAAGGCTGTTCGCGTCGATCAATCGAACTACAAAACAGGAGCTTATAATTATGGATGGTCCAGTTATCGCTCAAAGAGGACCAATTCCAGTTGATGTTGACGCGGGCAAAACATATTTCTGGTGCGCGTGCGGAAAAAGTCAAAATCAGCCATTTTGCGACGGCTCTCATAAGGACACGGCGTTTACGCCGATCAAATACGAGGCGGAACAGGCTACAAAAGTCTTTTTCTGCTGCTGTAAGCATTCGAAAAGCGTGCCAATGTGCGATGGAACTCATAAGACACTCGAAGTTGGATGAGGCCTATACTCCGTAGAGGCCCAAATCGCACCGGTTTCTGTTTGTCCACTGCTAGAATAGCTGCTTACTTTAGATGTTAGATGCCATCGAGATGAGACGCGAAGTAGATACTTTTGACGACGGCCAGAAATCCGTCCGCTACTACAATTCGAATGACGTTCTGTGTCGTGTCGAAACGCTCGACGCCAATGACAATTTGAAAATTTCTATTGATTACACGTATGACGAAGCTGGCAATAATGTGGAGCGCGTTCTTCGTGATTCGCTCGGCAATGTTCTGCGTCGGATAATGCTTGACGAAACTGGTCAAGAAGTTGGCCCACTTGATAGTGACCCAGTCCGCTGGAAGCTAATGGACGGGACCGATGAGGGAATCGATTTGAAGGGGAAGGAGAATATCGGAAAATAGGAGTTGAATCGCAATTACAAAAGGACTCCGCCTCCTGTGCTCGAATCATAGCCCGGTGGTGTCATATGGACCGGGGTAAGTCCAAAACCCGTTTCAAGGTGTCCACGAAAGCTGGGCAAGACCAGTAAGCAGACCCTGATCTAGGTACATCTCCATATTGAAAAGCAGCACTGAGCGGCACATAAAAACGAACAATCGCCGCAGAGGGAAGCTGATGAGGGACGATCAAATGGCGGCAATTAAGACGGAGGAAAGGGCATGGGGGTAACGGTAAAAGTCGCGGCGGCGCAAATGGCGCCCGTATTCATGAATCGGGAGGCCACGGTCGACAAGATCTGTGGATTGATTCTCGAGGCAGGGGCGGCAGGTGCGAAATTGATCGCCTTTCCGGAAACCATCATTCCCGGTTACCCCTACTGGGTCTGGACCCGGTGGGTGAACCTCCAGGACCCGGCATCGGCTGGAAAGTTCAACCGGGAACTGTTCAAGCAGTCCGTCGAAGTCCCCAGCCCGGCGACCGATGCCCTGTGCGCGGCGGCTAAGGCAGCCGATTGTTATGCGGTCGTCGGCTTGAACGAACGCGATGGGGGAACGCTTTACAACAGCCAGCTTTTCATCGGGTCCGCGGGGCAAATCGTTGGCAAGCGGCGCAAGCTAACCCCCTTCAAGGATGAGCAGCTCATCTGGGGCCGCGGCGATAACGCTGATCTGCACGTTTTCTCGACGCCGTTCGCGACACTGGGCGGCCTCATCTGCGCCGAGCATTCTAACGCGCTTTTCCGCTACGCTCTGCAGGCGCAAGGCGAGCAGATTCACGTTGCGAGCTGGCCGGGCGGGATCAAGTACCTGATGCCGATAATGGATATCTTCATCCGTCACTATACCTATGAGGCCCAGGCCTTCGTCGTCAATGCCACCAGCATCGTCACCGAGGAGATCATCGAATACCTGGGCCCTAGCGGTAATCCGGGCGAGATGGAGTCTGGGCTGGGTTTTTCGGCGATCGTCGGCCCGGGTGGCGTATATCTCGCTGGCCCCGAGCGCGACAAGGAGGTCGTGTTGTACGCCGATCTCAATTTCGACCGCCTCATCGATTCCAAATTACTTATGGATTTGGTGGGTCACGACAGCCGGCCCGATGTAGTGCGTTTGTTGCTGCGTCAGACCGATTCCCACCAACGGCCCATTGTCATCGAAAAGCTGGATGGCCCCCCCGACTCGATGGCGGAAGCCGTGGTGTGCAATGAGGAAGACGGCGAAAGCCAAGGCAAGCCGGTAAAGGGTAAGAATAATAAGTCGTCAACTCTGGTTTGATACGGCCACAGGTGTGTCCGTTAACGACCCTGAGTGGACCCTCGGGCCAGGGCCAAAGATGAGACTATAATCCCGGAGTTGATGTCAGGGAGGATTGATCGGTGGGTCAACGATATTCAGGACGGCATCAACTCTTCGTAGCTGTAACCAGTGCGAGCGATGCGTTTTCTTTGGTCGCCGGACGTGGTTGACGCCGCGCCCCTGTCGCGGGCGTTATGCTAAAAAAGATCGTATCTGAATGAAGCGATAATAAATATGAAGGAGATATTCGATTCAGGTTCGCTAGTTGGCCCGGTATTGGTAACCGTTTTCTATTTCCTTCTTTGGTATTACTTACTGCTCATTCTCCAAAGAGGCACAAAATACAGATTAAAAGAAGAGTACGAGAGTCAAGGAAAAGTATTTGATAGGTACTTTGGTAAAAACGAAGACATGCTCTCAGCTGACCGCGCGGTTATTAACACGCAGGAGCAAATGGTCCCTTTTCTTGTTGCGCTTTGGCTCCACGCTATTTTTGTATCTTCTGTGTACGCTACCTGGATCGGAACTGTTTATGTTGTGCTAAGGGCATTTTACCCTTCGCTGCTTGGTAAAAGTGTTTCCAGAATTCAACCAAAGAGGGTCTATTGGGTAACATTGCCATGCTATTTAATAGTGTTTTATTTGTTTGGCAGTACAATTTGGGCTGTTTTAACGTAGTGACTGTGCCTCATGGTTAACGACTGATTTTGTCTGAGCCTATAGCGAGCCTAAGGAATAAGGACTTGGACTAATGTAAGTTGTCACTCATTGTTTTGATTGGCGCGCCCGGGGGGATTCGAACCCCCGACTTTCTGGTTCGTAGTTCGAAATTGAAAATTTAGTACTTTATTAATCAACAGGTTAGCTGGCCCGCCCTCACCATTTAGCCGCTAAGAGCCGCTTAAATGCGCAAAGATTCAGCGTAACCCTACGTTTTGTTGTTCGACGAATGTCTGCTCTCGGGTTCGACTAGATCAACTGAACCGGCTTACGCCTTTCGGAAATCCACTATTGAACTCTTGGAGCGTGAAAGAGTAGTGTGGACAACGAATAGGCAGCATTGCTGCTAATGAGAGGAGGATGATATGAATCATCAATACATTTCAGTATTACTCGCGCTGACCATCACCGGCCTGGGGCTTTCACCGACTATCAATGCTCAGGATCTCAGTTGCAATGAAATCGACTGGAAACCGCAAATCCTTGAGCGCTTCCAGGACATCGACCAAGCGTGCCGAGAGGTGGTTGTGCGTGATGGCAAAAGGTTCGCGCGCTTCGAGGTCAAAGTAATTCGGGTCCGGACGAACGGCAATATCACGGTGCAGATGACGCTTAGTGACGGTAGCCGTGTCGACCGAACCTTCTATGCGCCCGACGACTTCCGTGTGGTATCGTCCACGGGCCGGACCAAATTCCGCATGAGAGAAATATCTCCAGGTGACATTTTGGACGTCTATATTCCTGAGAGTCGGATTACGAGTGCGCGCCTCGGGAATGGCCCAGCCTAGATTGGCAAGGCGTTTGGCGAACATCGGGGTAGTGTGATTGGAGTTCAGCAACACCCCGTGGGTTGACACCCAACACCAACATGATGCGCGGCCGTGATCAGCTGAGCACCGTCGGTTCATAACTTCTCCACCCAGGGGTGCGCCGTCCGCGACGGCGATGTCTTCCGCTTCGATTCCTGATGTTAATTGAGTATTAGGTTATGGACATTGAGATTATTCTTGACTCCTGTTCCCGGCCCCTCCGGCCGTTTGGCTGTTCGGTTCGGCACTTGGATTACTAGGGTGGATGCGGTGTAAAGCGACTTAATTAACTACGATAGACCAACATCAGGAACCCGCTTCACGGCGGGTTTCTTTTTGCACCCCAAGGGCATTTCCTCGCTCAGCCTTTGGCTGAGCTCACGGCACGTTGCAGGGGTCCGCTTTGGGTTGCGATTTCAACCGGTCGATGCAACACATTGGCTAAATCGTTCGGCTGGTGTTGTGAAGTTTAACGTTTCTCTTGGTCTCTCGTTGAGTCTTCTGGCGACCGCATTCAGTCCGTTCTGATGGACATTCGACAGATCCATCCCCTTCGGGAAGTACTGCCGGAGCAGTCCATTGGTATTCTCGTTGGAACCACGTTGCCAGGGACTTTGCGGATCACAGAAATACACCTTGATATCTGTCGCCAGCGTAAACCGTTGGTGATCAGCCAGTTCTTTGCCACGATCCCAGGTCAACGACTTGTAAAGCTCCCGGGGTAGTTTATGGGCTTGTTTGATCAGCGCATTGATCACCGTCTCAGTGTCCTTGGCTCTTCACTCTGGCGAGCATCACATAACGTGTGTGGCGCTCGACCAGCGTTGCGATCTGGCTGTGGTTGCTGCCGAACATGAGATCACCTTCCCAGTGACCGGGCACGGCACGATCCTCAACCTCGGCTGGTCGTTCGCTGATCGACACGGTATCGGTGATGCGCCCGTGGTTAGCCGTCTTCTGCGTGTGATGGCGCGAGCGGCGCATCCCGCGTGTGCGCCTCAGGTGCTGTAACAACTCACGCTTCAAGGCTCCGCGGGCCTGGATGAACAGCGTCTTGTAGATCGTCTCGTGTGATACCTGGAAGCTCTCGTCCTGTGGAAAGGTGCACTTCAGCCAACCGGCAACCTGCCGCGGCGACCATTGCAGCTGCAGCTTCCCTGCAACAATGCGTGCCAGTGTACGGTTCTCGGACAGTTTACCGGGCTTGGTGCGATGCGCCCGATCCCAAGCGGCTTGATCAGCCGTATTGGCACGAT
>SMVA01435375.1_pt1 | contig 24980 bp, 26 predicted proteins | sample 2456451 | NCBI WGS metagenome assembly SMVA01 (sample SAMN11095933, study PRJNA526329) | marine sediment metagenome | biome: Marine sediment; feature: Surficial sediment; material: Deep marine sediment; isolation source: Hadal surficial sediment | place: Pacific Ocean | collected 2014-05 | depth... | reverse complement strand
CTGGGGGTGGCATTTAACTCTACATTTGTCGCACTGCTGATCAGTATTCTCATCATGTTTCTGGTGCACCAGCTACAGCTGTCCCAGGAAAGGTTGGTCCTTGAAGCGGAAGATTACTGTGACAATCGCCTCATTCGTCATCTGCAAACTTAATGATCTGGTCATGATAGGACAAACTGCAGGCTCTCTTTCATAGGACACTCTTTACAAGGCACACTTCACAAGGCAAGTTTCACAAGGCACATTGACTTTGACTCTAGGAATAATTGAAATCAACGACGCGGGCATCCAGGTCGCCACGCAGGGCAAAATCATTACCACCAGCCCCGGCTTTGCGGTCATGGATGGTGAACGTCTTATGGTCGGCAGTGAAGCCCTGGAAAATGCTCGTCTGCTGCCGAGATGGACGAATAACCGCTTCTGGAACAAGCTCAATACCGATCCCATTGCCAACAGCACTGATGTGGTGCGGCATCATGCCGACCTGGCACTTGCACATCTCGAATCCTTGTGGCTTCCCCTGAAGAAAGACGTCGACAGTGTCATCTTGTTAGTTCCGGCATTCTATACACAGTCCGAGCTGGGGTTATTACTTGGAATCGCCAGGGAATGCGGCATTCCAGTCAAAGGGGTAGCCGATTCATCCCTGATGGCAGCCAGCGACCAAATCCTGGAATCTTTGACTCTCCACCTCGATATCCACCTGCACCGGATTACGCTGACAAATCTTTCCAGTGGCAAAACCCTGAACCGGAAAAATGTAACCACCGTCACAGAGACTGGCATTTTCACCCTGTGGGATCGCTGGGCCAATATGATCGCTGATCAATTTATACAGACATCCCGATTCGACCCGATGCACCAGGCTATAAGCGAACAGGCACTGTTCAATCAACTGCCACTATGGATCGAGCAGCTGGGGGATTCCAGGGGTAAAACGTTTGAGCTGAATCTGGCCGGGGTGAATCACACTGTCTCTGTATCAGCAGATCAGCTCATGTCCGCCTGTGCACAGATTTACCCGCAAATTGTTCAATTTATTCGCTCAGAAGCAAAGAACAGAGACTCTGTGACGCTACTCTTGTCCCATCGCTTTGCCGGGTTCCCGGGGCTCAAAGACTCGCTTGGCTTGATTCCAAACCTGGGCCTCATTGAGCTGGACCCGATGCAATCAATCACCAGTGCCTTCGCTCATGCTGACAAGATTATTCCGGATGGCAACGCCATAACCCATATCGTCAATTTACCGATTAGTCACCAGGCCGATGAGGATCAGACGCCACTGCGAGTGAGCAACAGTTCGCGTGCGACACATCTTCTCAAGGGAAATCATGCGACCGCTATCGGTAAAGCTTTTCAATTGTCCAAAGACCTTGGCGATGGCATCAGACAGGATCCCCACAACCCTGTCTGCACACTCTATTACCGGGGCAGCGAACTTTACGCTGATGTTCACATGGCGGATATCCTGAAGATCAACGGTGAGATGCAGGCATCGCAATCGATTCTAAAATCAGGTGACATCCTGAGTATCGGTGAACATAACATCACCCTCATTTCGGTTGCTTAAATATGGCCAGGCGTCGAGAGCTTAATACTTCCAGTCTCGCATTCCTTGACATCATGTCTTGTGGTTTTGGCGCGGTCATATTGATATTCATCGTCATCAATCATGCGTCGGAGACGGTACCCCAGGAAATCAACTTTCAACTAATGGCAGCGGTGAAGAAAATCGAAATTGAGATCAGGGAAGAAACCCTCAACCTGGTCGAAATTAAAAACACCCTCGATGAAACTAATGACGAAATCATCACGACAGAAAGCCTGGTTCTCGAATTGATTAAGTCCATCAAGGAGCTGCAGGCAAAAATTATTGAACTAGCCGAGTCAGGTGCCAGCCAGGAGGATGCCATTGAGGCCTTGAAATCTGAACTTAAGCTTCTCGAAGAAGAAGCCGCAAGTCTCGAGGGAAGTGTAGCCGGGGCTGAGTCCAGCGGTTCAAGCCTTCGCAGTATCGTTGGTGAAGGAGACAGACAATACCTTACAGGATTGAATGTAGGTGGCCAGCACATACTGATTCTGCTGGATGCATCAGCAAGTATGCTGGATAAAACCATCGTTAATGTGATCCGTCGTCGAAATCTTCCAGATGAGCAGAAGATCAAGTCAAAGAAATGGCAGCGGGCAATCTCTACCGTTGAGTGGATTACCGCCAACATGCCGGCCGACGCCAACTTTCAACTCTTCACTTTTAACACCAAAGCAACACCTGCAATTAAAGACACCGAGAATGAATGGTTACGGGCGATAGAGAAGACAGATACCGATCAGGCCATGGAAAACCTGAAGAAGGTCATCCCAGCCGGTGGAACTTCACTCCATTCTCCTTTCGCCATCGCCAGGAAGATGCAACCACAACCAGACAACATCTGGCTTATCGTTGACAGCCTGCCGACCCAGGGCTTTGAGGAGCCCAGGGGCTCTGCTATCAGCAGCAGGGACAGGGTTTCACTATTCAGTGATGCACTCCAGGAACTACCCAATGCAAGCCCGATCAATATCATCCTGTTCCCCATGGAGGGTGACCCGATCGCAGCGCCGTCCTACTGGCGGCTGGCGCAAATGACCGGCGGGTCATTCCTGGCACCACCCGAGGACTGGCCCTGATGAGAACCTTGTTATGAGAACCTCCTGATGAGAAAAAGAAGGCGAGAAATCGAAGGCGTCAGCCTGTCCTTCCTTGACGTAATCAGTTGTGGATTCGGCGCCCTTATCCTGCTGTTGGTGCTAACCAAGGTGTATGAACCGGTGATTCTTGAAGACACGGTTGAGAATCTTGAGGGCTACCTCGCTTCCCTGCAGGAACAACTAGTTGACATCCGCGGCGAAGCCAAAGCACTCAATCGGGAAATGGTGCATAAGGAGGATAAGCAAAAAGATGAGCTGGATAGACTTGCCCATGTAAAGGCGGATCTTTCGGCGCTGCAGTCAAAATATGATGCCACCATCGATAAAAGCAAGATCAGCAATATCATTGAAGGCCGGCTCGCGCAAGCCAGGCAGTCCTTGACAGAGGAAATGGAAAGGCTACTGGCTGACTACAAGAAGAGTATCGACGATGACAAGATCGGTGGTATACCCGTCGACAGTGAGTATGTCATTTTCATCATCGACACTTCCGGCAGCATGTACAACTATGCCTGGCCTCTGGTATTGCAAAAAGTTTCTGAAACACTGGATGTCTATCCAAAGTTAAAAGGCATTCAGGTAATGAATGATATGGGGAACTACATGTTTACCCAGTACGCAAATGACTGGATACCCGACACCTCTGCCCGGAGACGCGCAATTATCGAACGCCTTCGGTCGTGGAACGTCTTTAGTAATTCAAGCCCTGTAGAAGGAATTACCAAAGCCATTTCAACTTTCTATCGTCCCGGAAGAAAGATCAGCCTATTTGTCTTTGGTGATGAATTTACCGGGCGCTCTATTCAACGAGTCGTTGATACCATCGACAGGATCAACCGTGAGGATGAAGATGGTAACCGCCTGGTCCGGATCCATGCCATAGGTTTCCCCGTCCAGTTTGCCAATCCTCCCAGATACCAGGACACCGGCATCAAGTTTGCCATATTGATGCGAACCCTGTGCGAACGAAATGGTGGTACTTTTGTCGGGCTCAATGACTTCAGGTATTAAAAACCAGTCATCGCCATCACTCACATCAAAAGTCGCATGTTGCCTACATGTTTATCAGGCAGCTAACGATATAATGTCGGCCCGTGGTAAAAGCCTTCAATAAAACTCATATGAATGAACCCGTCATCAGCCAGCCGCTTTCCCTTCTTCAGACAACGTTTGGTTTCGACGCATTCAGGCCACCGCAGGAAGAGGTCATAGAAACACTGATAGATGGTCAGGACGCGTTGGTGCTGATGCCAACGGGCGGGGGGAAATCTCTTTGTTATCAAATACCTGCAATCATCAGGAAGGGCTGTGGCATTGTTATCTCACCGCTGATTGCCCTGATGAAGGACCAGGTTGATGCCCTGCAGACGATAGGCGTTCGCGCCAGCTTCCTCAATTCAACGCTCACGGCTGAAGAGATTGTCCAGATCGAGTCTTCACTCCGGGACAACCAGATGGACCTGCTGTACATCTCCCCGGAACGGCTCACCCAGGCTCGTACACTTGATCTTTTACAGGCTATCGACATCAGCTTGTTCGCCATTGATGAGGCTCATTGTGTTTCCCAGTGGGGTCACGATTTTCGCGCTGATTATCTGCAGCTGAACCTGCTGGCCTCCGGGTTCCCGGATATTCCACGCATAGCATTAACAGCCACTGCCGATGCACGAACCCGGGAAGAGATCGTCACCCGTCTCGAATTAAACGGTGCAAGACAATTCCTCGCTGGTTTTGATCGACCCAATATCCGTTATTCCATCGCCCTGAAGACTAACCCACGACACCAGTTATTAGGCTTTCTGAAGGATGAACATGCCACCGATGCCGGAATCATCTATTGTCTGTCACGCAAGAAAACGGAAGAGACCGCAAGCTGGCTACAGGGACTTGGATTTACGGCCCTTGCCTACCATGCAGGATTAAGTGCCGAAATCCGCACGGATCACCAGTCACGATTCCTGCGAGAAGATGGTGTCATCATTGTCGCAACTATCGCGTTCGGCATGGGCATTGATAAGCCTGATGTTCGATTTGTCGCCCACCTTGATCTACCAAAAACGATCGAATCCTACTACCAGGAAACCGGTCGTGCCGGTCGAGATGGCCTGCCCGCTGATGCCTGGATGGTTTACGGCCTGCAGGACGTCATCAAACTGAGACAGATGTTAGAGACTTCCGATGGCAGTGAAGAACACAAACGAATCGAGGCGCACCGGCTGAATGCCATGCTGGGTTTATGCGAAATCACAACCTGTCGCAGGTATGCCATGCTCATGCACTTTGATGAACATTCCGCGGAAGAATGCGGCAATTGCGACACCTGCCTGACCCAGGTAAAAACCTGGGACGGCACCGAGGCTGCCAGAAAGGCATTGAGCGTTATCTATCGTACCGGTCAAAGATTTGGTGTCACACACCTCGTCGATGTCCTGCGTGGCGCTGAAACTGACAAAATATTCCAGTTCAATCACCACCATCTTGCCATACATGGCATTGGCGCCGACCTCAACAAGAACCAATGGCGTTCAGTATTTCGCCAGCTGATAGCCCGGGGCTATATCAGTGTTGATATCGATCAATTCGGTGGCCTTAAACTCGAGGAGAAATGTCGAGCTCTATTACGCGGCGATGAGACCATTGAATTACGATTGGATGAAAACCCCAGCAGACCCGCGGCAAAGCTTTCAAAGGCACCCGTTTCAGATGATATCGACATTGGAACCTGGGAGGCACTCAGGGAATGTCGCAGGGGTCTGGCTCAGGCACAGGGAGTTCCACCCTACATCATTTTCCACGATTCAACCTTGCAGGAAATGGCGGCGTTAATGCCACGTTCACTGGATGAATTCGGAACGCTCTCCGGTGTGGGCGAGCGAAAACGCGAGAAGTACGGTCCGGCATTTCTGGAACTCATAGAGACGCTTCAAGCCTAGGCTCAGTTTTTTACCGCGCGCCTTCCCTCTATGGGCGAGCAACAATGACTTCGATTTCAACCAGCATGCCGGGAGCCGCCAGATCTGCTACCTGGACAGCGGATCTGGCTGGTAGATTGGGTTGTGCTTCGGTGCCGAAGTACTGTGTGTAGGCTTCCATAAAACCGGTAAAATCCATTCGGCCGCCATTATCGGGGACACCGACAAGGAATACCGTCATCTTAATGACATCACCCATGCCAAGACCCTTGTCTTTCAAAGAATCTTCGATTCGACCTAAAACCGATAGTGCCTGGGTTTTGGTGTCCCCCCAGAACTCGTCACTGAATCTTATGGCGTCGGGGTTGGCAGGGCCGGGAACTGTACCGCTGTGATAAACAATGGTTGTCCCGGCCTTAACTTCAACGGCCTGGGAAATTGGGAAGGTGGAATTATTGGGTAACGGATATCGCTGCACATCGGCAAAGGTAACAGCCGTGAACATCAAAACTACAATTGCAATGACATATTTCATAACGAACTCCTCTAAGAAAACTAAACTCTATTCATTTAGGCATGGCCATGTGAGCAACGACTTCCAGGTCTGGCATGGTCCGCTGTTCAATGGGGCGACTCGCCCTGAACGATTGAGTGAAGGCGGGATAAGCAATTCGGACAGATTCAATAATTGAACCTTGCAGTATACGAGACTGTCTGCTCTTCTCCCTTTTGCAGCTTAATTTGATATACCTGGGTCATACTATCGCGTCGTTCACCTTTCCGGCTTTGTTGGGTGATGACCCAGTCGCCGCGAAGTTTCTCAAGCAGGATCACTTCAATCGCCTCATCCTTACTGTTTTTGACTTGAATCGAATAGCTTACCTCTGCGCTACGATCGCCAAGCCTGCGATACGACGTCTGACGTCTCTTTGCGGTGACATCAAATGCACGACCCAGCTTCACCTCAACCATTGAATTCACCGGGGTATGCACAATCGAATCTTCACCAAGAAACTGATACAGGCCATCATCATCAGCCATATTCACTCGAATCCTGCCCGCTGGGAGTGGTACTTTCAGGTTATTCTTACGATTATTGTTAAACTCAAGAACAACATCAGCATTCATTTTCTGCAATCCCTGCGCTTGATGCTGCAAGGTCTCATTCTCAAAAGAATAGATCTTCTTAAACCTGATTTTTTCCGCTGCGAATAACTTGATCTGTTTTACATCATTGACTGCTAGTGAAATACGCCGGGGGAAATCATAGAGGTGATACTCAAAGAAGGCTTGCTGACCCGGGACACTGTCAGCAACTACGCTCATCGCCATAGATTCCTGCATCATGCGTTTTGCCGTCGGTCGATTTCGAATCTTCCGAACATCGCCCGCCATCAATTTTAGTCTTGCATCCGTATAGCTTGCCCCACTATGGTTTTCTACTGTGACCCAGGCACTAAGATCAGCCAGGGATTCATCCCTGTTTAAAACCAGAACATAATCGGCGGTCCATGACATACCGTCCGTCAGGTAGGAAACCTGTATCAACTGCTTACCCCGGGCTTTGTTCTCCACGGACCACAAAAGTGTCGGTGTCGTCTTCAGTTCATCCGGAATATAGGCGAGAGAAATAATGCCTTCCGGCTCTATCTCAATTTCATCACCAAACTGAACCACTTCCGGGTTGATGGATAACAACCTGCCTTCCCGGAGCACTTTTTCAAAATGACCTTGTTCTATCACACTTCTGGAATATTTCACCTTCCGACCGATGAATCTTTCGAGTAATGCTGTCTTGTTCAGTAAATCAAAGCGATAACTTTGCTCAAGCACTTGCAGGCTATCTTTTCCTCTACTGGAACTGACCAGCACTGAAGAAGGTTCAATTCGACTGGGCACATCCCGGAATTCAACCTCAAACCTGCCGGAAGGAAAAACGACTTCCCGCTCCTCGTGTATCAATGCAAAATTCCCGTTATACACGGTAACGGTCACATTGCTCTGCTCTTCCTTGCCGACCATCAGCCTGAGATCCCCCGGGAGGGGTTCCTCACTTTCCTGTGCGAGGGCTGGCACCATCACACAGCAGAGCAACCAAACACTAAACTTTCGAACCATGGGGGACTCACCTGAATTTCATCAACTACCCTTAATCGAAAGAGCACCACAGTTTCACGCCATGGCTTTTACCCTGCGAACCGGTAGAATACCCGCTTCAATTTTTCAAATAGAGACCCATGGCCAACGCGAAAAAGACCAGAAGCAAATCTACCAGAACCATGCCTCGAACCAAATCCAGAACCATGCGTCGCGCCTTCGGCTTAAAGATCCTTAATGCAAATCACAAGGACATACGCCGTCTGAAACGTGAAGGACACCAGGCTGAACTTCATGGCCACAAGTTCTGGAATTCCAGCTTTCTGATCATGGATTACCTGAAGAAGCATCCGCCAAAAAAGAAAACCCGTGTCCTTGAAATTGGCTGTGGCTGGGGGCTACTCGGTTTGTACTGTGCCAAGATCTTCGGCTGCAAAGTCACCGGTATTGACGCCGACCGCAACGTCCTTTCCTACCTTCAGCTTCATGCTGATTTAAACAGCGTGAAGATGAAGGCAGAGAAAAAATCCTTCCAGCAACTGAGCGTCGACTATCTCAGTCACTTTGACCTTATCCTTGGTGCGGACATTTGCTATTGGGATGAAATGACAGGCATTCTCGTAAACCTCGTCGCACGTTCGAAACGGGCTGGTGTAAAACAGGTCATCATTGCTGACCCCTGCCGCCCACCTTTCACAGATCTCGCAGAACGCTGCAAGAACAAGTACGACAAAGTTGAGATCGTGGAAAAGTTCTTGTCACGGCCGGTGAATGCCTCCGGTGAAATACTGATTATTGGTTAACTGACTCATGCTAATATCAAAAAAACCTGAGTAAACGAGGTAAGCCCGGGATGATCATCACCACCACTAACCAGGTTGAAGGCAAGAAAGTGACTCGCTATCTCGGTATCATCACCGGTGAGGCCATACTAGGCGCGAACATCTTTCGGGATATGTTTGCTGCCGTAACAGACATCGTCGGTGGCCGATCCTCTTCCTACGAGAAGGAACTGGGCAAGGCCCGTGAAATAGCGCTTGATGAACTCGAGGACTGGGCAGAAGAACTTGGAGCCAATGCTGTCATTGGCGTCGATCTAGACTATGAGAGTTTCGGCAAGACCAACGGCATGATGATGGTCAGCGCTACCGGGACGGCCGTAATAATCGAAAACCCTTAGATACCCGCCAAAGAATCACGCCTGAATTTTCTTCCGACCCTCATTGACATAAAGATAAAGCGGCAGCGCACAGGAAAGACCGATCGTTAGATTCACCAGTATGTAAATCCAGGCTTTTGATTCACCTTGCGAAAACATAAATAGCCAGAACACAAGTGATGAGATGAGTAGGTCGGCGGTGAACCCGGCACTCGCGCCATTACTAAATAGCGCCATGGCAAATGCCGGAACATCAACACCATGTGCCAGGAAGAACATCGCAAAAAATACATAGGGTATGACTGCACCGGCAACGGCGAGGAAAAGATAGACATACTTCATAAAAAACTCCTTCTGTTTTACCTGTTCAGTTAAATGCACGTCATGCAAACCACTCATCCGGTAGTGCATCACGAATAATCTGGGATAGACCAAATGTGTGAATACCGGCTGCCTCACAAACGGCATCTGAAAAGTGAGACGGCCGCGCCGTGCGTACCATGATGTAGGCATCCGGATACTTTTTCTTCAGCCACAATCCTGTTCGAAGGTTTTCCTGATCCATTCCTGTCGCCAGCAGCACTAACGGACTGGAGCTGCTTAGATCGACCTGTTCTTCTAATTGCTGCCAGACTTCAGGATGACCGATATCCCCCTGGTGAACCCGCAGCCGCAAACTGCTGCTCATTGCAGACTGTTCGTTCGCCACCAGGATGCGGCGATCGGCATCGACATCGAGAATACTGATCTGGTATATCTCACCCAGCGCCTTCATCTGCAACTCTTCAAATACTGTCTGGCCAAATCGCCCGAAGCCTGCAAGAACGACGACATCCAGATTTTCTGTTGAATTGAAATGATCCATCATTTCAGTTTTAACAAGATGCCGCGCAGCCAGGTTGTACTTGTTAAAGACGATACAAGCCCGCACCACATGGGAGTTACTGATGGATCTCATAAAACGAAGCTTATTGCAGTGCACCAGCAACCGGCTGCCAAGCTCAGGTCTCTGCTCCAGGATTTTGCTGGCTGCCTCGAAATTATCAAAATCGTTATCGCTGGCCAGAATGACCCTCTGGGCACGAGACAAACGTAAGGTCGATAGGAAATACTCATTGGTGAAATCCCCCACCAGCACCCTGGCCGCATATCTTTCTGTAAACTCCGAGGCCAGGGAGGCGCTGATCTCGCGTCCGATTACCACGACTTCACCTTTGAGCCCAAGCTCTTCTATCTTCTCCAGAATACTGTGCGCCAGGTCATCGGTACCGACCAGCACAATATGGCCGCTGATGCCCTTCAACCACCGGTTCTGGTCACTGACCACCTGTTGCACCCAGTCAATAATAGTGGAACCGGTTAAAAGAGGTGCACCAAAGTAGCCGACCCACAATAGTAATTGTCCCCACCATGGACCTGAAATGGGCACACCAAGATCCATTCCGCCAAGAATAAACAAACCCATTGTGTAGTAGATTTTTGTCGCCAGATCAACGCCGTCAAGATCACGCTCACTGACCTCGACGCCGGATAGAAAACCAGCCAGCCCACAGGAGAAAACGACAATCGCAAGCAACCCGCGCCAGTGACGCACCGAGCCAAAAACTTCCTTTACCGCATCGATAAGATACACAGGGCTAAACCAACAAGCGCAAAAGCGATATTTTACACGCTATTGCCTGATTCGATCACTCACGGAGGGTAATAAACCATCGAGGACGATAAGCATTAACATTATGAGCCCACCACCAAGCGGTAATAAAAAGGACGGTGACATCGACAAGCCGCTGATGATCGGCAATTGAGTGTAGAAAGAGTGGAGCGCCAGTAAACCCATCCCCAGCAGGCAGGACAGGAAGGAAATAAGAACTGACTGTGACAGGGCGCCCGACCTGGCGCGTTCCACTTTCAACTGGATAATTTTCTGCACCACCAGATGTGAAAAGTTACTGGGTAGCCTGACAGGTGAACTGCCAAGATTCTGATAAAGGGTAATATATTCATTACCATCTGCCGGTAATGGCAGACCGCTGCTAATCAGTTGATCCAGCACATCCTGATTCTCCGTTTCCCTGCCATCAACGTAAAGCTTAATGTCTCGATCACTCATGCGACTCCCTCGTTCAACCCGGTGCGGACCTGACCGGGCTCTGCCAACTCTTTCAGCTGGGTTTTCAATTTATGCCTGACACGGTGCAGTATACTCTTGATTGTACCGGCAGGCTTTTCAACAATTTCTGCAATTTCTTCAATGCCGAGTTCCTGAAGATGAAACAGCGTCACAATGGAACGCTCATCAAGCTTTAACCTGCCTATTTCACGCTCAATAATCAGCCTGATCCGTTCTTCATCAGAGACAGATTCAAGATCCTTCTCTGCTGAGGCAAACTCATCAATCAATTCATTGCCAATCGAAGACATCGACAGACGTTTCTTGCGCAGGAACGTCAGCGCGGTGCGCCAGCTGATCTTATAAAGCCAGGTTGAAAACTTCGAATCAAACCGGAACTTGTTGAGGCTAAAATACACCTTCACAAAAACATCCTGACATATCTCCTCCCTGTCCTCGGAAGATGGGATCAGTCGCCAGATATATTTGGCGACCGAATCCTGATGCCGGGCAACCAGGAATTCAAATGCACGGGTGTCGCCCAGGAGCGTCTGACGCACCAGTTCTTCATCCGGTTCCATTGAAGTCACCACATTGCCTTTGAATGCTGAGTCACCATACATACCAGTATGACGGCTGCTAGCGGCTTTGGGTTGCAAAAACCTTAAGAAAAATGCAACCGGAATAGAGATGGAATCATCTAAGTGACTGTCACTACTCAATTTGGAAGGAAAAATGCTTGAAGAAATCATACCACTGATCGTTATGCCCGCTCTCTTTTACCTGATCGGCTTTATAACCAGAACCCTGTCAGACAACCGCGTTCGACGAGAACTGGTCAACGCTCATGCCGACAACGCCATGATTGAAAATCTGTTCCTGAAGAGCCGATCCGAAAATCCGGAAAATAGCCTGAAGTGGGGAATTGTCGGCGTTTCAATTGGCATCGCGCTGGTTTTTATCGAAATATTGAACCTTTCAGGTGAACAGCCAATGACCTATGGCATCATCTTCGCCTTCGGCGGGGCCGGGTTACTGTGTTTTTACATGATCAAAAAGTATCGCGACGACGATCCGTTGTGAGATGGGTTAAAGATCAGGCGTGCAGATGACAAGAATCCGGTCTGCGTGACTTAAATTTCACTCATATTTCGCAGACCGTGTTCTCTGCTGATCTGCATATGAGAGAGCGTTTTATCAGTTGTCTGCATCCGCCAGCTTAAAAGCTTCCTGGCATACAGGGCGACGATCACGGGGTTATCCGGCGCAATGTTGTTCAGCTCCTGCGGGTCATTTTCGAGGTCAAACAGGAGTTCAGGTAAATCAGCAAAATGAACATACTTGTACCGGTCATCCCTGATGACATTCAGGCAGGCATTTTCCATGCCCAGGGAAAGCGCATTTTCAGCATCTGAGTGCCGGAAGTCGTATTCAAAATGAACACTGGTTCGCCAGTCATTGAGCTCGCCACCATTCAACTGGTCTACGAGAGAGTAGCCGTCACACTGGCGCGGGATTGAATGCCCGGTCAGCTCCATGATCGTTGGAAAAATATCCACGTGTTCCGTGAACTTTTCACACACACCCGGTTTTGCATCCGGAGAATGTATGATCAAAGGAATATGGTAAGACTGATCAAAATAACCCGCCTTGCCGTACATCCAGTGATCACCCATCTGCTCACCATGATCCGAGGTGAAGATGAAGATCGTATTCTCCCACTCACCGGCTTTCTTAAGGAATTCGACCAGGCGACCAATATTATCGTCCACCTCACTCATCAAACCATAATAGCCAGCCTGTAGCTTTCGGTGCTTTAACAGATCCTCGTGGCTTTTATTTCTGCCCTTTCCAAGGTGCTCTGCCAACCACGGATGCGCCAAAGCTTCCACCTCTGCTGACTCATGCCTTAACGGCTCGGGCAAGTTATCCAGTGGGTAACGATCCAGATAGGGTGCGGCTGCAACCCAGGGTGGGTGTGGTGCTCGAAGAGACAGGTGTACACACCAGCCCTGACTTGCCGTTTCATTGCAGGCACTAATGTGTTCGATTACACGATCAGTCAGATAGTATGTGTCGGTATGGCTGGCATCAATGGCAAGCGGAATGGGTAGGTCCTTGCTGGCAGCATCGATATCACGCAGCGCATAGGTTGCACCATGAATCTCTGGCAATTCATAACCCCTCTCTGCCAGGAATTCCCGCCAATCCGGGCAAAGCGTGCCCATATCAACAATCGGCCTGATACCAGGCAGGATGCCTTCATCATTTTTCAGCCCAGGGTGATCTGCGGCCACGCTTCTCGGGTCCATCGACGTATGTGTATAACCGAACAAAACCGGATCATCACCATGGCTACGCAGCTCTCTTGCCCAGTTGGTGAAACGATCGTCCAGCGGTGTGCCATTCGTGCCAGAACGATGGTTGTGCAAATAAAGCCCGGTATGCAGGCTTGCCCTGCTCGGGCCACAGGGGACGACGTTGGTGAAATGCTTTTTGAACTGCACACTTTCAGCCGCCAGGGTGTCCAGGTTTGGAGTTTGCAATACGGCATGATTCATACTGGAAAGACAATCACCCCGCCACTGATCAGCGGTAATCAGGAGCAGGTTCCGCTTTTCTGTCTCTTCCGGCATAGCCCTCACCTCAACCCATCAGGGAATGAGCTCAAATGCATGGTTGGCTTCTTCCCACGACCGCTGCAGCACGAATTCGCGGGTCAGGCCAATCGGTACAATCAGTTTAAGCTCGGTGTAATCGGCATCTTCGGTCAATTTATCAGTGTTGATCGTGTCTTCTAGTGAAATGCCTTTTTCTGCCGCCTCGATTCCTATCTTCGCCAGTTGTCGCATAAATCTCTGGAACTGCCTGAGCTTTGGACGATCCGTCACCTTGCCATGGCCGGGAATAACCGTATTAAACGGCAATGCCAGCACGTTATCGAGCGTGCCACCCCATTTTTCGACAGAACCACCAGCCTCGAGATCTATATTGGGGTAATGCCGGTTGAAAAATAAGTCGCCAGTGTGGACTGTTTTGTCTTCAATAAACAACACGACGAGGTCGCCACCTGTGTGACCCGGGCCGGGGTTAACCAGACGCAGGGTTTTATTACCCATCGAAATCTCTTTGCTGCCGGTAAATGTTTCATTTGGCATTAGCGCAGCGGCATCACCAGAGAAATAATCGGCATCAGTCTGTTCAAGAAGGTAGCGTGTTTTTTCGGTGGAAACGACCCGGGTACCAGGTTCAAAAGCCGGATTACCGTGAGTATGATCGAGGTGGTAGTGTGTGTTGATCACAAGAGAAACCGACTTGCCGGTGAGCGCTGCCGCCTCTTCCCTGATTCGTTCACCCTGAAGATGCGTGGTCATACTATCAACTATCACCGTGCCTTCATCTGTATCGAGCACGGCAACATTGCCACCGAGACCATAGAGCACATAAAGATCCTCGGTGATCTGTTCTACTTCCAGGGATCGCAACTCAAGGTAAACATAGCCACCGAGAACAAGAACGATCACCGCGATGGAAACCAGGGTCCACTTGACAATTCGCATCATTCAAATCCAGAGTTGTAGACAAGCCTGACTATACCCATTCACCACCGAGCTATCTACCAGGGCGCTACTACCTGGGCGCCGCTACCTGGGCGCCACTAACAGAGAGACTTGAATTACCATCAGCTTGCTTGCCAAGTCATTTCCAACACATTACAGTGCCTCGTCCTCCAGATGCGCCCGAAACGAAAGGTCAAGGAAACAACCTGTATCTAGTGAGAAAGACGATGTCTGACCGAAGAAGCCATGTTTGATAAAAGGACGATGCAGGGAGCCTACTTCGCACTCACGGCGTACCTGTTCTGGGGCTTCATCCCGGTCTATTTTAAACTGATTGATAAAGTTTCACCCTGGGAGATCCTCGGCCACCGGGTCATCTGGTCTGTTGTCTTGCTGCTGGGTATTCTCGCTGCCACGAAACAGCTGGGCGCGCTGAAAGTTGAAGCCCGGGTCATAAAACGCCTGATCCTCACGTCCATCCTGTTGTCCGTAAACTGGCTGGTGTTCATTTACGCCATCCTCAACAACAATATCGTTGAAACCAGCCTGGGCTACTTCATCAATCCATTAATCAGCGTTTTTCTCGGCATGATTTTCTTGTCTGAGCGTCTCAGGCCGCTGCAGTGGATTGCAGTTTTAATCGCCTCATCGGGCATTGTTTTCCAGCTGATCTACTATGGTGAAGTGCCCTTGATCGCCCTCACCCTGGCTTTTAGTTTTGGTTTTTATGGCCTGGTCAGAAAGAACCTGAATCTTCCCGCGGTGGTCGGGCTGACGCTTGAATCCATGATCATGTTACCGTTTGCCCTGGTGGGCATCGCCTGGCTTTATCAAGCCGGACAACTCGATTTTGGCAGTGTCGGAGTACAGACAACGACGCTATTGATGCTGGGTGGACTAGTGACTTCATTCCCGCTCTTGTGTTTCGCTGCGGCTGTCACCCGTTTGTCGTTAACAGCAGTGAGTATGTTCCAGTATATTGCACCCAGCCTGTCTTTGATCATCGCTGTGATTGCCTACAATGAGCCATTCGGATTTGATCGCGTCATCACCTTCTCATGTATATGGACAGCCCTGCTAATTTTTACCCTGGAGGCGTTCTATCACCACCGTAAGCTGGCTAAACAGGGAGTGGAAGGCGTCTAACGATTAAAAACAACCTTGCCATCAACCATGGTCATGTCAATCTCCAGCTTCAACAATTCCTCCAGGGGGCGGTCAAATATATTTCTGTCCAGGATCACCAGATCAGCTAACTTCCCCACCTTGATTGAACCTTTTACATCGCCATCAAACGTCGCCCTTGCGCCATTAATCGTATACGCCAGCATGGCATCCATCAGCGATATCTTCTGTTCCGGGAACCAGCCACCATCGGGTGTTCCATTGATTGTTGTCCGGTTAACCGCGGCATGAAGCAGATACCTCGGGTGGTTGTAATATTCGGCAGCATTGGTGCCAGGCCAGTCAGAGGCAAAAACGAGCGCTGCGCCATTGTTAATGAGTGACCGGAATGCATAAGCTCCCTTACTGCGCTCATGACCAATTCTCTCCTCCATCCAGCGCATGTCATCAGACAAATGATATGGGTTTACTTCGGCGATGACGCCAAGTTTCCTGAACCTGTCGAAGTCCTCGGGTCTGACGACCTGGCAGTGTATAACCCTGAAGCCTTCGAGCGAACCACCAAGGTCTGCCTGCAAACGCTCATAAGTATCGAGCATTAGCGATACACCCCGTGTACCGATGGCATGGACATTCGCCGTGAAGCCACCGCGATGAGCTTCCTTCAGGTAACCGTACATCTTTTCCATATTTTCTATTTTTTGCTCCGGGTCATCACTGGTGTGATGACGATAATTGCCCAGGTGCCCGGGTTTATCGTCGTACGCTTCAAAGAACAATGCCGAATGATTACCCATAATGCCGTCGATATAACCCTTGTAGGCACCCCACCTTAGGAAGGCATCAGCTTCTCCCGTGACAGGATGCGTATTCATACCGATTCCTTTCTCATTGAACTCCGCCGCCCTGGCAAGATCAGCACGCATCCAGATACGGCTGGTGAGTTCACCGTGAGCCTGCAATTCAACGTAAATCTGTTCATAGCCTGCTGGTGTAACATCGTGAATTTCGACAATTCCATTTTCACGCATAAGCTTTAACGCCGCCCGGGCCTCATTAAGCACTCTCTCGCGAGACTTCTGCTGCGCGGCACGCCTGATTTTATCGATAGCAGGAGACCCGGCACGAATTAACCCCGTTGGCACACCCTTGTCATCAACATCCATGCCGGGCAATGGGTTTTCAGTCAGTGAAGCGGCATTCAGAGCCAGGGTGTTCGCAAGATAGAGCTCAGGGTTTCGTTCAAAGCTATTGATGAAAACGGGGTTACCGGACGTGATGTCATCGATAACAAATCTGGTTGGCCGCCAGCGTGCACGCAGATCGTCTGATTCATCACCGCTGGAGCCATCCTGCCAGGTTTCATACGCTCCCCATGAACCACCGGTTATCCACTCATCCTTGCCGATAATGGTGATGACCCTTGCCAGTTCCTGCTTTAAAGAATCATCGTTCGACACTTTTAACAGGTTTGCATCATTAATCTGTTCACCGGCACGATTGAAGTGCGTGTGGCCATCGATAAAGCCTGGTACCAGCAACCGGTCTTGCAATTCTATGACGACCGTATCCTTGTCAATGAATTCGGAGAAGTCCTGATCCGGATCGCCATAATCAACGGCAATAATTATGTTTGACCTGACCGCAACCTGTGAAGCCCATGGGGTTTCTTCCTCTGACGTGAAAATATTGCCTTTGAAGAAATAGTCCGCTTTATCGGTTTCACCTGTTCCAACTGTCACCGGCTGATCGCAGCCTGATATCACCAGGGTCGTGGCCAGCAAGACATGCTGAACTTTAATGCCAATCACTTTGGAGCTCCTTTTAACCAGTACCCTGGAAACTCAGGGGAATTCAATTGCTAGCCCGAGAGTATCACCCACCAGTCAATCAATCTGCAAATCAACTATTCAATCTACTATCATAAGGCCTGGGCTGACAGGCAGCCGGTAAGTATGGAAGACTCAAGCGAGAGGGAAATGAGTACGCAATTTGATCGAGATACGACACTGACACCCGTTTCACCTGGACGATATCATATTGCCATCAGTGATAAATGGAACGTCACGCTCGGACCCAACGGAGGCTATATTGCCGCCATCATCCTGAATGGAATGAAGAATGTATTGCCTGGCGTGCACACGCGTTCAATCACTTTCCATTTCCTCAGCGCCTCCGTCGCTGGCGATGCCCTGCTCATTGTCGATATCGAAAAGAAAGGGCGAACCCTGTCCACCCTGACAGCAAAGCTATCCCAGGGGGACAGAACTATCGCCATGGCCATCGCCACATTTGCCAATGCCAGGGAAAATGTTTCTTTTTGTGATCTGCAAAAACCGGATGTCCAGGATGTGAAAGATATTCCGGATTCAAGGCGTATGGGACCTGGCATGGCTGGCCATGTTCCCTTCCGTAATCACTATGACCAGTTGCTGGCAATCGGTCCGACGCCTCCTGAAACAACGGCTGAAGCCAGCGTCGGCGGGTGGACACGCTTCAGGGAAAACCGCCAGTTTGATGACCTGGCGATTGTCGCCATCTCGGACTCCTGGTTCCCCGGTTTAATGTTGAAGGACACGCCCGTGCCAGTACATGCGCCGACGGTGGATCACACGGTTCACTTTGTGACTTCAGTTCCGCTGGCGAGTATTGCCATTGATGATTATCTTCTTGTGCAATTTACAACTTCAGTCGCACAGGAAGGTTTCCTGATCGAAAATGGCTGGATCTGGTCGCCGGAGGGAATACTGATTGCCCAGTCCAGGCAGTTGGCGGTGATTTTGCCGAGGGAAGATCAGTAATTCTGGGGATGGAGGTCCTTCACTGCGGGCGTGCGTGCCCCGACTCGGCGTCCACGCCAGGATGACTAATGAAGGCCAACCTTACATTCAACGATAACTAGTGCCTGGCCACAATCCTCTCATGCTAATATCCATCCATGCGTGGAACCCTGCGGAAAATGACCAGCCGACACAACGACCCTGTCGACTATTACCTGCCGCTTGATGATGAAGAAATCCATCTCAACCCGTTTATCGGCACCCAGATCCGGCTCAAATTCTCAGGCCGAATCAGCTGCATAGAATGTGGACGCGTTACCAAAAAAAGTTTCAGCCAGGGTTATTGTTATCCCTGTTTCAAGAAACTACCGCAGACTGATCTTTGCCTGATGAGTCCTGAGCGTTGCCACCATGCAAAAGGCACCTGCAGAAGCGAAGAATTTGCCCAGAGCTTCTGCATGCAACCCCACCTGGTTTACATTGCTAATTCTTCCGGTATCAAGGTCGGGATTACCCGGCAGGACAATCTGCCAACCCGCTGGATTGACCAGGGAGCAGTTCAGGGTTTACCCATAATCGCAGTACATACACGGCAACAGTCTGGTTTTGTGGAAGTGGTATTCAAAAAACACATCAGCGACAAGACCAACTGGCGGCGAATGTTGAAATCCGAAGCAGCACCTATTGATCTCGTTGCAAAACGGGATGAACTGCTCACCGAATTAGAGGACGAACTGGATGCACTACGCCACCGCTTTGGACTCCAGGCCGTGGAGCTGATCACAGACGACACCGTTCAGGAATTTAATTATCCGGTGCAGCAATACCCCGAAAAAATTATCTCGATGAACTTCGACAAGACGCCAGTGATTGAAGGGACGCTCTGGGGTATCAAAGGCCAGTACCTGATCTTTGACAAGGGTGTCATCAACCTTCGCAAGTTCACGGCCTATGACATTGAGTTTACGCCGCTTGAGGCCCGGTCTTCTGTAGCAAGCCAGCTACCACTCCTGTAAGCAGACCGCCAAGCAGACCACCTAAATGAGCACCGTTGGCAAGGGAGCCCATGCCCAGCAGGTCAATAAACCCTGTAAAGCCAACAATGAGAAAACCCAGCATGAATATATAGATGCCGGAGCGAATACCCATTGGTTTTGATGGCACCAGCTTATCCCAGGCGAGGCAGTAGCCGAGATAGCCAAATATGACACCAGACATGCCGCCAAAAAGACCAGGGCCCGACATGGAATATTGCAGCAGGTTAGCTGACAGCGAGCTGACCAGTGTAACTAACAGCAGCGCCGAGGTGCCATTCATCAACTCAATTCGCCGACCTATCTCCCATACCCACAACAGGTTAAAAACAATATGCATCCATGAGAAGTGAAGGAACATTGGCGTTAACAACCGCCAATACTGTTTTGTATCCAGCGTGTTGGCCAGGTCAGAGAAATAGATCTGATTACCCACCAGCTTAAACTCCAAAAAAGTCATCTGCGAAAACAGTCCTGAGAGGTCAATATCGATAATCGAATTACTCACCGGAAAGAGCAACGCATTAACAAAGAGCAATAACATAACCAGCGGAAATCGTGAAAGATTCGCCGCCAGTCTTGATAGCGCTGAAACACCCTGGCTTCGCCCTCCATCTTGATCCTGAAGGACCAATTCGCCGCTTGTAAGCTGGTGATAGAAGTGAAGAACCTTGCGGCGATCTTCCTCTGCATTCACCCAGACCACCTGATTCACGCCTTCCTCTGTGATTCTGTGAGCAATCCCGGATTGACGAAGGAAAACCGAGAACAAACTGAGATCAATATCTGAAGGAATCTCAAGTGCGGCTATCATTGACTGCCCCCGAAACACTGCCGGTCGTTTTTGTCCTAATTCTTTGCATTCGTTCCGTAACTGGAAAAGTTGTAAACTAAGACCCATATTAACATCCCTACATCATCGAAATCGGATCTAGTTTCATCATGGAAAACGCGGACAGCCAGGTACTCTCTCAACTTACCCACTGGGTCGAGGCCGGGCAAATGAGCTGGCTTTGCACCGTGGTTAAAACCTGGGGTTCATCGCCACGCCCAATCGGCTCATTACTTTGCTGCAATGACCAGGGCCATATTGCCGGTTCACTGTCCGGTGGCTGCATAGAAGAAGACCTGCTGGAAAAATTACAGCGTGGTGAACTCGCAAAGGAAACCCCGGAAGTACTCGTCTATGGAGTCACCCAGGAAGAATCAGACCGTCTTGGCCTGCCATGCGGCGGCCAGCTACACGTGGTGATTGAACCTATCGCAGACCAGAGGTCCCTGCCGCAATTACAGCAGATCGTCGCGCGTCTTCATGCCCGTGAGTGTGTCGAACGCAAGGTCGACATCGCAACCGGGGATATGACGACTGAGAATAAAGATCGTTTCAGGCACTTGCAATTTATTGGCGATTTTGACAATACCGACACAGCAAACGAGAAGTTTATGGTGCAAACCTACGGCCCGAGATATCAGCTGTTTCTCATCGGTGCCGGCCAGGTTTCCATGTACTTGGCGGAGATGGCACAGGCGCTTGATTACCACGTTGTCGTCTGCGACCCGCGTAAACATTTAATTGAACAGTGGACGGTCGAGGGTGCACAACTGGTTAACGACATGCCAGATGACGCCATCAGGGAGTTGGCCAATGATTCTTTCACCGCCATCATTGCCCTCACCCATGATCCTCGAATCGACGATATGGGATTGATGGAAGCACTGAAGACTGACTCCTTCTTTATCGGTGCGATGGGATCAACCAGGACTTCCGCCAGCCGACGTGAACGATTATTGCAACTTGATCTCACAGAAGAAGAGATCGGCAGGTTGCACGCACCGGTAGGTTTACCTATCGGCAGCAAAACCCCTGCCGAAATTGCCATCGCCATACTTGCGCAATTGACGGCGCTGCGATCGACAAGCGAGACATCGGTTAATGCAGATTTTCGAGTGGCGACCGCGTAAGCGAGTTCAAGATTCACAAATCCATGAACATCGGTGCAATTGTTTTGGCTGCTGGCAGCAGCCGGCGCTTTAATGGGGACAAGCGTCGTTCGATGCTGGCTTCCGGCAAGAGTCTGCTTCGAACTTCTATCGAAAATGCCGCCTCACACTTTACGCAGACACTGGTAGTACTCCGTGCTGAAGACCAGGAGTATGCAGAGCAACTGGGTAAACAACTGAACGACTTACATGTCACCTTTTTCTGCGCACCAGAATCAGCGCTGGGAATGGCACACAGCCTGGGCAACGCAATATCAAAGATAGAACGATGGGCTGCGGCGGCGGTATTCCTCGGAGACATGCCCTATTTGAAACCTGAAACCATAGAGACACTACTCAGCGCCTACGATGAGCATGCAAAATCACAGCCGATCGTCGTTCCGGTAAAAGCAGGTACCTATGGCCATCCGGTGATCTTTGACCAGGTGTACTTCGATGCTATCTCATCGCTCAAAGGAGACGTGGGGGCGAGGGCTGTCATCAAGGAATACAGTGATAGAGTCCTCGAGGTTCCGGTGGATGATGATGGCGCAATCAAGGATATTGATCGCTCTGGTGACATGCCAGCCAACAAGGGAAGGTCCGATTAAGCTACATTTCTCGCTAGCATTGCACGATCCAGATCGTAAGTTGTCTGAAGGTTCATCCACAGCTTGGGGGTTGTCCCAAGCATATCAGCGAGATCTAACGCTGACCCAGCCGTAATTCCACGCTTGCCGCGAATCAGTTCGTTCAATCGCGCTTTCGTCCAGCCAATCTGCCGTGAAAATTCAGCCTGGGTCATTCCCATTGGCACGAGAAATTCCTCCAGTAATATTTCACCCGGGTGAAAAGGATTTGCTGGTTGCTTAATCATATAAGCCTCCTAGTGATGATAATCCAATATTTGAACATCTTTCGGCGAACCTTTGTTCCACTGAAAAACCAACCGCCATTGGTCATTAATTCTAATTGAGAGGAAACCTTTCAAATCTCCTTTTAAGCTTTCAAGCCGATTTCCAGGCGGCACACGTAGATCCAGCAGCTCAGAGGCATCCTGGAGATAGAGTAATTTTCTTCTGGCTGCTCTTCTTAATTCACCTGGAAAAGATCGAGTCGCCCTGCTGTTTCGATCATAAAATAGGTCTTTGGCTAACTGGTTTCCAAAGGAGTCAATCATGTACCCATGTTATCGTAATTCGATAACAATTGCTAACTAGTGAACGTCTGATTAAGGTCTATTTTTGAGATTACTCAATCCCCTACCCGACTCGCCCAGTCCAGCTTGCTCCGGCAGACACTGTAGAAGCTATGTCCAGGGGGATGGATGAGTTTTAACTTATGCTGGTTTTTTCGAATGACGATGGACTCGCCAGGTTGTACCTCAAATTCCTGATGGGAATCAAAGCTTACGCGGGCGAAGCCATCAAGCTGGGGACTAACAACAATCTTAAGTTCTGAGTCGCCACGAACGACTAGCGGGCGAGAGTTCAATGTATGGGGGAACATGGGAATCAGCACCATGGCATCCAGGCTCGGGTGCATAATTGGGCCACCCGCACTCAGCGCATAAGCCGTTGACCCTGTGGGGGAAGATACGATCAAGCCATCGGAATTTTGTTTGTAAACGAAGTCATCATTAACGTAGAGGTCAAACTCAACCATCTTTGCCATGGATGCCGAATGCAGGACCACCTCATTCAGGGCAGATGTGATCTGGTGTTTCTCACCGACCTCGCCTTCAAGGAGAAAGTGTTCTTCAATGGAGTAGTGACCAGCCAACACCTCGCCGATACGAAGTTCAATCTCATCAGGTGAAACATCCGCCAGGAAACCCAACCGACCGCGGTTGATGCCCAGTAGAGGAACGCCGTACGGCGCCAGTGTTCTGGCAGCTCCGAGGATATTGCCATCGCCCCCCACAGCGATCACCAGATCACAGCGGGAACCCATTTCCTCCTGGCTGCAGAAAGCCAGGTCCGTGCCCTTTAGGACTTCCCTGGCAAGATCCTCCAGCACGACATCGACCGATTGCGAGCGCAGAAAAACCTCCACCCTTTTCAGCGACTCAAGTACCAGGGGGCTATCCATCCTGGCCACAAGGCCGACCTTTCTGAACTTCTGCATTAAATATTTTCCTATAACTTAAGTCCCGTCATGGGAATCGCATTAAATGCCAATATGGTGAGCAGGTGCAAGCTCCCACAGTTATCCTGGCGGGGACGCCGAGTCCGGGATGGCGCACGACCCGAAGGGAGGGATCTCCAGATGACGGAGATATTGAGTACAGTTTGGCGCCAGCAAAGCAACGGCCGAAATCGCATCCGGTTTGTTGAGAATTTGCTTGGAACAGGATCGTACTATTTTATGCATATATTAGGCCTGCCTAACTATGTGCATATTTTTAGGCTGGAGCCCGCCATATATCGAAGAGAGGTCCTCGGCTCGAAGAAGTCCCTCGGTTGGGAGAGGTCCTTCGGTGGGACTCAGGACGACTGAAAGGCGATGGGGTCGCGTTTCAGTCGTATCAATTATTCCATCTGGGAATGATTAAAGGCTTGAATTTGTATGATTTGTCGTCAAAATTGCGGGACGTGATGGAGGTATAGCCCATGAACTCAAAAATCAGCCAACGCCATGCGTCAGAGTTGGCCGAAGAAAGTAATATCGCGGATATCGCAGCCGCAGGATCGCTATGGCAAGCCATTAGGCGAGAGGTCCAGGCCCGTGCAAATTTTGAGCCCATCATGTCGACGTTCTTTCATGCGACTGTGCTCAATCACGAGACCATCGAAGGCGCATTAAGTTTCCTGCTGGCAAGCAAACTCGATAGTCAGGTCGTATCAAGTATGGCCATCCGTGAAATTATAGAAGAGGCATATCGAGCCGAGCCGTCCATTATTCATGCAGCGGAAATTGATATTAAGGCAACCCGCAATCGCGACCCTGCATGCAACAGCTATTCAACTCCATTACTTTTCTACAAAGGTTTTCATGCCCTTCAGTCATACAGAGTTGCACAATGGTTATGGAACCAAAGCCGCCATAGTCTGGCGTTTTATTTCCAGAACCAGATGAGCTCTATTTTCGGGGTTGATATTCACCCGGCAGCCAAAATTGGCTGCGGCATCATGTTCGACCACGCGACGGGGCTTGTCATCGGTGAAACGGCCGTTGTCGAAGATGACGTTTCGATGCTGCACGGCGTAACCCTGGGCGGCACCGGCAAAGCGACCGGGGATCGTCATCCGAAGATTCGCAAGGGTGTATTGCTCGGCGCCAACGCGTCCATCATTGGCAATATTGAAGTCGGTGAAGGCGCCAAGGTGGGTGCCGGTAGTGTCGTCATGAAGGATGTGCCGCCCCACGTCACGGTTGCAGGTGTTCCAGCCGTCGTCGTCGGCAAACCAAAAGGCGATTCTCCGGCGATGGATGTGGATCAGTGTTTTTGATACCCTCTCTTCCCTTGTAGACCGCCTGTGTGAATAGCGACTACTTTTGTATTCGCACTAATTTCACCTCTATTTCGTAACTG
>SMVA01206040.1_pt1 | contig 24994 bp, 25 predicted proteins | sample 2456451 | NCBI WGS metagenome assembly SMVA01 (sample SAMN11095933, study PRJNA526329) | marine sediment metagenome | biome: Marine sediment; feature: Surficial sediment; material: Deep marine sediment; isolation source: Hadal surficial sediment | place: Pacific Ocean | collected 2014-05 | depth... | reverse complement strand
ACCATAATATTTCAGCGTAGCAATCTCGGCCCTATACCGCTTGTGGGGCCCGCCTTGCTTTAGAAACACAGCCCCGTGGTCGGTCGAAATTGCAAAGGCGACGTTCTCAGCGACATTCGCCTCGATGACTTTGATGTCTGTAAGGCCCCAGCGTTCGATATTTGCGCGAATAGAATCTGGAATATCGGACGTAGGTAGGCTCATTTTTCTTGGATAGTGGGTCTGATAGCCCTGAAAATCTGTACTAGGCGTTTACAACTAATCATCACTACGACGGCAATGGCAACTTCGACCCAGCCCATCGTCAGGTCCAGATAGTACTGGTCAGACAGCGGCACCATGAGTTCCCGATACAATAGGGGTGTTTTAAAGGTGGTCTGCAGTGCCCAGGGGAGCGATTGGACCAAGCCAGTACAAACCAATCAGGAAGCTACCGCTAGCGACGATTTCTTCGGCCTCAATTTTTCGTTCCTCATTGGTTGCTTCGCCAGATACCAATCGAGCGATTGGTATTGAAAACCACCATATGAGTGCGCCCATGATGCCGAGTGATGCGTAGTACACATTGCTGAACATCATGCTGCCTTCGCCGACGTCCAATCCTATTAACTGTTTAAGCGTCGATACGTCGACGGCAAGGTAAGAAAATGCTGTGATCATCCAATATGCAGCGAACAAGCGCACCAACACCGTTGAAATTGCCTGGGTCATATTAAATTCCTTGGCTAAATATCCCACTTCATTCGTCACCCCAGCGAAAGCTGGGGTCCAGAATGGTCAACGCTCTGGAACTCCTGGATTCCAGCTTTCGCTGGAATGACGATGAGCGGGAGATGACGCCGGTCGTCTAAGCTTTCCTCTCTATTTCGGTTCCAGTACCACCACTGGGATTTCGCGGTCGCCGGCACTCTTTTGATAGTCGTTATAAGGCGGGTAAATCTCGGCCATCATGGCCCACAAGGTGGCGCGCTCGCCGCCTGTTGCCACTCTCGCGGTCGCGTCGCATTTTTTCTCGCCGACCATTAGGGAGACGTTCGGGTTGGCCTCTAGATTGAAAAACCAACTGGGATGGGCGGGTGCGCCGCCCTTTGAGGCGATGACGATATAATTGCCGTCGGCCTCGCTATAGATCAGCGGCAGGGTCAGCGTATTGCCCGACTTGCGGCCTGTCGTGGCCAGCAATAAAGATGGCAACAGGCCGGGGCCACCGGCGACAGTGCTGTCCCACATATGGCCTTCTTTACCGTCACTTTCGATATACAACTTCAGGTGATCTTTGATCCAGTCGGGTAGGAAATCGGGGATGTTCATTTCTGGCATTTGCTTGCTCCTCTGTTGGTCTAAGAGACTATCCTATTTGAAACTTCACACATCTCGATACAATTTTGTTTAGGGCAAAACATCGCACCCTGTATGTCTTGAGCCCCGGTCACGCACCTCGATACAATTTGTCGCAGAAGCGCCAAATCACTCGGCACGAACGGATTTATGGTTGGGTAAGTGCAATCCCCACCCCGTTCGTCTCGAGTGATCGTGAAGCGATTGTATCGAGAGGCGTGAGGCGAGGCTGGGCGTTCCCAATCAGTCGTCCACGCGCACCAGGCGCTTGCCTTTGTTTTCACCCGCGAGCAGGCCGACGAGCGCATCGGGGACGTTTTCAAATCCGTCGATAATGTCTTCCAGCACTTTGATTTTACCGGCGTCGACCCAGTCTTTCAGCTGGTTGATGGCGTCCGTGCGGGTGCCGACGGATGAGCCTTCAAAAAAGTCTGACACGATAAAGCCCCGCATGGTCAGGCGTTTGACCACCAACAGGCCAGGCACGCCGCGCGGGCCACCCTGGGGTGGGGCGCCGTCATAGCTCGACACCGCGCCGCAGCACGAGATACGGCCATGCATATTCATCTGGAACAGAGCACTCTCTAAGATTTCACCGCCCGTATTATCGAAGTAACAGTCGATGCCGTCGGGGCAGGCTTCCTTCATATCCTTGTAGATATTGCCGTTGCGATAATTGATGGCCGCGTCAAACCCCATGGTATTGATAAGCCAATCGCACTTTTCGTCTGTGCTGGTCGTGCCAACGACACGGCAGCCTTTGATTTTGGCAATCTGGCCGACCATGGTGCCCACAGCCCCAGCAGCGGCGGACACCAGGACTGTCTCGCCCGCTTTGGGTTGGCAAATTTCGAGAAAACCAAAATAGGCTGTCAGTCCGGTGACGCCGTAGACGCTCATGAGGTGCGTCTTGGGTTCGATGTTGGGTTGTTTCTGGCAAACCTTGCCGGACAGGACGACGTATTCGCGCCACCCGCCATCGGCCGAGACCAGGTCGCCTGGGGCAAAGTTCGGGTCGTTCGATTCTATCACTTCACCCAATATGCCGCCGGCCATCACGTCGCCGCCTTCGACCGCATCGCGATAGGTTGCGCCTTGCATCCAGGCGCGGTTGGCTGCATCGAGCGAGATATAACGGGTCTTGACCAACAGCTCGCCATCGCCGGGCGTTGGCACGGGGGCGGTTTCCAGCCGGAAATTGTCGCGGCTGAGTTTTCCCTTGGGGACCTCGGCCAACACAAATTGGCGCATTTCGTTTGATGACATGTCTTGCTCCTTCAGAATTTGTTTTAGCTTGGTCTATTTGGCCCCAGCTTGATCTATTTGGCCCCAGCTTGATCTATTTGGCGAAGCACAGCAACTGTGCGACGACCATTTTGCGGCGTAGGGTGTTGCCGTGATCGACCAAATTGGACGGACTAAATAGCGGGCGGGTAATTTTGGTGGCAGAGGGGCGCTTGTTAGCGTACTCGAACAGTGGCTCGAACGACCGGGGCGCCGTGCCGGTGACGCGACCCCGACGTGGATTGCCCGCCACGGTCACGCCGATAACATGGCCTTGCCGGTTGAAGATCGGACCACCAGAAATACCCCCAAGCGAACCACTGAATTTTGGCCAGCGTGCAATCTCGGCATAGGCAACCACGGGCTCGTTGATGCGATAGCGTCCCCTGGTGATCATGCGCGCCCGGCCAATGACCTGGGTCAGCACATCGCCAGGTTTGCCACGCGGATAGCCCACATGAAATGCGTGCGATCCTTGGCCTGCTGGCGTGTCTGCCAACTGGACGGCGGCTCCGGCTGGTGGCCCTTGTACCAGGGCCATATCGCTGTTGGGGTGGATCCATACGGCACCGCTTTTGCGCAGAACGTTGGTCCCTGGAATAACAAACGCCAATCGCCCGCAACTGTCTACGACGTGGCGGGCGGTGATCCACAAGCCGTGTTCATCAACCGAAAAGGCTGTGCCCGTCGAATTTCGAACAGGCCCAGAATTTTCAACTTGAACTCTGGGGTCCAGATAGCTTGGGTCGGGCAGAGCCTTGCCTCCAGGTGCCATCTCAATATGAGGAGGTGCAGGCTGATCGTAGCGCGGTGTGCGGATGGTGATGCCGTCATCTTCACCAAGACTCCACCAAGAGATGAGAAAGATTACCGCCAGATAGAATGGGAACTCGCCAATTCGCATCAGCCAGAAACAGCCGCCGCGTTAATGGCTGCGCTGGATAGCTTGATGGAGACAGACAATATGGCGGCGGCCATATCACCTTGTTCGATGCGCTGCGAAAAGTTCCGCAGCACCATATCGACGATGAAATAGGCCACCAGCTGCAACAGGACGGTGACGATCCCCCACAGCACGATATCGAGGACGGATACCGAAAAGGCCAACACGAAAGCCAAGGGTAACGCGATCCCCAAGATGGTTCCACCCAACGTTAGGCTGGCCGCCGAATTGCCGCCTCGTATCAGCGTCATTTCGTCGTGGGGCGTGATCAACATATAGAGGCGCACGCCCAGGACCAAGATGACAAAGGCTGTGGTGCTGTGGGCCAATAACAGCGGAAAGCCGCTGAGGAAGGATTGAAAGACTGCGTCCATGATTGTCCTTTACGCCATCGCTTGTTCATACAGGGTGGGGAAGTCGTCCGGCGTCACGGGCTTGGCATTGCTGAAATTACAGACATCCTTGGCGGCGTGTTCGATCAGGAAGGGGAGATCATCGGTCGTGACACCCATTTCTGCCAGATTGGCCGGCAGGCCGATATCGGCATTCAGGCCCTCGATATAGTCGGCCAGGTCGGTGCTTTCATCCAGGCGGATGGCTTCGCGGATGCGGGTATATTTATCCTGCACACCGGGGGCATCGGCATTAAATCGCAACAATGTGGGTAAAAAGATCGCGTTCAATGTGCCGTGATGCAGTCGCATATGTGGCAGTGCGCCACAGGCGTGGCTCATGGAATGAACGGTGCCCAAGCCCTTGGTAAAGGCCAGCGCCCCTTCGGTCGAGGCCATCATCATGTTCCAGCGTGCGTCTTTGTCAGACCCATCAGCCGTGGCTTTTCTCAAGTGCCCTTCACCCAATGCGCGGCGCAATCCGTCAAGCCCAACGGCCTCGGCCGGGGGGTTGATGGCCGGTGACAGCACGGCCTCGATGCAGTGGGTGACGGCATCCATGCCGGTGGCCGCCGTCAGGCGCGGTGGCAGACCCAGGGTCAGGTCCGGGTCACAAATGGCGGTGCGAGGGACCAGATGGGGGCTGGCTAAAATCAGCTTTTCACCACTGTCCATAATGATCACAGCCCCTGTCGAGACTTCGCTGCCCGTGCCTGCAGTGGTGGGGATTGCCACCAGGGGAGCGACTTCGCCAATGAGGGCGGCACCACCGACGCCGGCAGTATATTGCGCAAAGTCCCCGTCGTGGGTGACCCGCAGGGCAACGCCTTTGGCGAGATCGATGCTGGACCCGCCGCCGACGGCCAATACACCGTCGCAATCATTGTCGGCATACATCTGGGCGGCAGCCTCGATAGCCTTTTGGGTTGGGTTCTCAGGCGTGCCATCAAAGATGGTCGCGTTGATGTCGTTGGGGATCACGCCTCTGATGGTATCGATCAGGCCCAGGTCAACCAATCCTTTGTCGGTGCACAGAAGCGGTCGTGAAATACCGTGTTGCCGCAAAATGCCCGCCAGGTGTTGGATGGCCCCAAAGTCAAATTCAGTAACTGTTGCAAATGTCAGCGTCGCCACAATGATACCCCTGTTCATGGTCCCCATATGCACAAGGGGCAGAGCTTAGCGATGATTCGGCGCTAACCAAACCCTATTTCACCAGAATGCCAGAAGGTATGCCAGAAGGCGCTGAAGAGGATAATGCGCCCACGATCACCAGCAGCAGTGCTCGCCATCGGCGCAGGTATCACGGTTCGAACAGACCAATATTTCAGCGCACTAACTGACGGACCCTTTTTCTATTACGAGCAGGCTTTTGCCGATTTCAATCAGGCTTTTGCGATAGGTCTCGCTTTTGATGCGATTGAAAATCCGAAACATCTTCTGGACATCCTGCGGCACCGATTGCTCAGACTTGTCAGCCACATCATACCCCGCGAAGAAGTCGTGTGGCTTGATATGGAGTATCTCGCTGAATTGATATAACCGGCTGGCGCCCATTCGGTTGGCGCCCTTTTCATATTTTTGAATCTGTTGAAAGGTCAAATCTACCTGGCTGCCAAGCTGTTGTTGGGTATACCCAGATCTCAGCCGAAACATTTTCAGCCGTTGCCCTACATGAATATCAACAGGATGTGCGCTTTTTAGAGGCTGCATAATATCACTCGGTTGTTGTCATTCCTCCTCCAATAATACGCCCAGAGAATTTATTTGGCAGGGCAGCAATCGAGACATGAAAGTGCCTCTGTTTCTGTTCTGTTCCTGCTGGTCCAGACAAACCGTCGCTTTGCCTGTCAATTCATCATGCAACCGTCGATACTCGTTTTTCTCAGGCTTATACAATCAAAGATATAGGAAAAGATAATGTACTACGTACTTGTTGTTCCTCCTGCCTTTCACCATCTCTACCAACGGCAGATAGAAGAGATGTTTCGCCAGAGATATCGCGTATTTGTCGAAATACTTGGTTGGGAACTGCCGGACGTAGACCATAAACGACGTCTTGAAATTGATCAGTTCGACCGCGCAGATACGGTCTACCTCATTGTGATGAAGCAAGGAAATGTGGTTAGCGCATCAAGGATGATCCCCACGACCACACCAAATATGATGAGTGAAGTGTTTCCTGATCTATGTCAAAACGGTGTACCGCGAGATGCCGGTACTTGGGAGTGGTCAAGAGCCCACGTCAATCCGGACGCGCCCTATCAGGAACGCTCGCTGCTTATCGACTACATCTTTTTATCGGGTTACGAGTTCGCTTACTATGCCGGGATTTCCGCCTTGTCGGCGCAAATAAACGCCGCTGAGATTGACCGCGGCCTTGACCGCGGCCTTGTTGTTGACTTGCTAGGCCCGCCCACTCACCATAAAGATGGCAGTGAACTACTTGCACTACAGCACCATATTACCGCGAAATCCTCTCAAATGTCAGACGAGAAACCGACATAAATGATTCTGTCCTTCGCTTGCCTACAATGACCAGATCCCTGTCGTCGCTCAGGGAATTGATTGACGTCCAGGCCCCATATACACAGGCTTCTCATTCCACCACACGCTAACCGGGAATATTGCTTGCTAATTTGGCGCCGTCCACAGCATAATAGGTCCTCATTCAATGGGGTATTGGCATGCATTTGGTCGTTGAAGAGACATTGCGCGAGTTGATAGGGGCAGAGACCTATTCACGTCTGCATGCCGGAATTGAGAACTTGGCACGGAACCTTCGCTATCGTTATTTCGGCTATCAATATTGGCCTGGTACCGCCAAATATGGCGACCCGGAATTTTCGGGTGTGGTACAGGCCAATTATCCGGAAGACTGGCAACGACGCTATGTAGAGAAAGACTATTATCAGGATGATCCCGTTCGAATATACGGTCTTGAACAAGAAGGCATCATTGAATGGAAGTTGATCCCCAGATGGAATTCCCGTCAGGAGCTGGTGATGCAGGATGCCGCCCGCTTTGGTCTTGAAGATGGCATTGTCAGCAGCTTCAAGGATAGCCAAGAAGGACGATTGCAATTGACGTTTGCCGGTGGAGCCTATGAAGGCGATTACAGGCTGGCATCTGATGTGTTGCCGCTGTTGGTGCCGGTCATGACGGTGTGTTTTCGCCGTGCCCACAGACTTGAAGAAAAACTCAAGTGGTTGACAGAGCGACAGCGCGACGTTTTTTTGTTACTGCGCAAAGGGCAGCGGCGGGCAACTATTGCCCAAACATTGTCGCTCTCGGTCCGGCAGGTGGATCGGCATATTTTGCATATCAAAGCGACCATACATTCCAATGAGATTGTCGGGGCCTAGCCAACGAGATTGTCGGGGCCTAGGTTGATCATCTCCAATAAATTGGATCCCCAGGACCGAAGCTAGCGATCAAGGAATTATTGAGCCCATTCAATGAAACTAGGGATGGTCTCTGAATGCCGTTTTTCTGCATCTGAAAAATCGATGACAGACCAAGTTGTGGCCAGCACCTGCCAGCAAAGTTGTCGCTCACAATGTATAGTCGTGATGCCGTATAAACAGACGAAGCAGATAAATCACTACCTGGGTCTGGGCGGGCAATGAGGATTATTGGTCCTTACTGATTGCGCTATACGCCAATATTGCCTATCAAAATGACTCATATTTGAAGACAGAGAATCACTAATAAGGGGACACAGGTGACACACAATGTCGGCATTACAGCCTTTGGGGCCTATCTTCCGAAGCTGCGCCTGGACCGCGCGTCGATTGCAGCATCCCATGCCTGGGCGATGCCCGGTCTGAAAGGCCAAGGCAAGGGCGAACGTACCATGGCAGACTGGGACGAAGATTCCATCACCATGGCTGTCGAGGCCGCCCGCGACTGTTTGCAGGATACAGACCGAAGCACCATTACAGGGGCCCAACTGGCCTCGACGACGCTGCCCTTTGCAGACCGGTTGAATGTTGGCGTTGTTGCGGCGGGCCTTAATCTGGGGCGCAACATCACCTCTATGGATGTTTCAGGTTCGCAACGGGCCGGCACATCGGGGCTTATTGCTGCCCTGCGTGGTAGCGGCGATGGTGTCATGCTGTTTATGGTGGCCGATACCCGCAAGGCTGCGCCTGCCAGCATCAACGAATTCCAGTTTGGTCACGGGGCGGCTGCCCTGACATTGGGCGTCGACGGTGTGATCGCCAATTTCCTGGGCAGCAACACGGTCACAGCAGACTTTGTCGATCATTTTCGCGGGTCTGGCCAAGACGAAGATTACGGCTGGGAACAGCGCTGGATCCGCGACGAAGGTTATATGAAAATTATACCCGAGGTGGTCTCGGGCCTGCTGGACAGCACAGGTGTTGGCGCCGGTGATATTGACCATTTCGTGATGCCCTGCACCATTGGCCGGGTGCCAGCAGGTGTGACCAAGGCGCTGGGCATCAAGCCTGAAGCCATTCGCGATACGATGGCTGCCAATGTTGGCGACACGGGGGCAGCACACGCCATTTTGATGCTGGCGCATGCGCTTGAGGATGCCAAACCAGGTGAAAAAATCCTGCTCGTTCAGTTCGGGCAGGGGGCAGATGCTTTGTTGTTCGAAGTAACCGACGCGATCACCAGCCTGCCCAAACGCCCGGGCGTTTCAGGGGCGATTGCACGGGGTCGGACCGAGAAGGAATATATGAAATATCTGTCCTTCCAGGACCAGGTGAAGATTGATTTTGGCATGCGTGCCGAGGTCGACAACAAAACCGCCCTGACGACAGAATATCGCAAGAAGGACATGATCACCGGCTTTATGGGGGGCCAGTGCAGCCAATGCGGCACGGTGCAATATCCGCGCACGCTGTATTGCGTGAACCCCAATTGTAAGGCCCATGAAACGCAAGAGCCGATCTCGTTTGCCGATACGCCTGCCGCTGTCATGTCCTATACGGCGGACTGGCTGTCTTACAGCCCAAGCCCGCCTTATTATTATGGCCAGGTGCAGTTCGAAAACGGTGGCCGGGTGATGATGGGGTTCACCGATATAGACCCAGACGACATCGCCGTCGGAAAATCACTAAAAATGGTGTTCCGCATCAAGGATTTTGATAAACAAAGAGGGTATCGCCGTTACTTCTGGAAAGCGGCCCCTGCCTCTTAGGGCTTAAAACCCGCAAGCGAAAGGAAGCTATAACATGGCTCGAGGAATTAAAGACAAGGTCGCCATCGTCGGTATGGGCTGTTCATCCTTTGGTGAACGCTGGGACTGTGGCGCAGAAGAGTTGATGGTAGAGGCCTTTGAAGAGGCCCTTGCCGATGCGGGGATCGACCGCAGCCAAATCGAAGCTGCCTGGTTCGGCACCGCTTTTGAAAAGGTTCATGTGGGTGTCTCAGGCCTGCCGATGGCGACGACATTGCGCCTGTCGGGCATCCCCATCACGCGGGTGGAAAATATGTGTGCCACGGGCACCGAGGCCCTGCGCGGCGCGGCCTATGCCGTGGCCTCTGGTGCTGTCGACATCGCCATGGCCATGGGTGTCGAAAAACTGAAAGACACCGGTTATGGCGGCCTGCCAGCTGGGTCCAAGGGCCCGTTTCCTGACCTGTGGGTGCCCAATGGGTCTGCCCCCGGTAATTTTGCCCAATTGGCCACCGCCTATTCTGCCAAGCACGGCATTTCCAGTGCCGACGTGAAACAAGCCATGGCCCATGTGTCGTGGAAAAGTCATCAGAACGGCGCCAAAAATGAAAAAGCTCATCTGCGCAAGGCCGTGACCATGGAGACCATCATGGACGCGCCGATGATTGCAGAACCCCTGGGTCTGTTCGATTGTTGCGGTGTGTCAGACGGGTCTGCCTGCGCCATCGTGACGACGCCTGAAATTGCCAAAGCCATGGGCAAGACTGACATTGTCACCATCAAGGCGCTACAGCTTTGCCTGTCGGATGGAACGGAAGCATCGTTTAACTCATGGGACGGCAGCCATTTTGCCACCACGCGGATCGCCTCGAAGAAGGCCTATGAAGAAGCTGGCATCAAAAACCCCCGCGAAGAAATCTCGATGTTGGAAGTCCATGACTGTTTTTCGATCACCGAATTGGTGACCATGGAAGACCTTTATATTTCAGAAGAAGGCGGCGCGGTAAAAGACATCCTCGATGGCTTTTATGATGCCGATGGTGGCATCCCCTGCCAAATCGATGGCGGGCTGAAGTGCTTTGGCCACCCCATCGGGGCCTCGGGCCTGCGCATGGCCTACGAGATGTACCTGCAATTGCAGGGCAAGGCGGGCGAGCGCCAGCTCAAGGACCCGCGCATTGGCCTGACCCACAATCTTGGCGGCGCCCCCCACAATAATGTGGCTGCAGTCGCCGTGATTGGCCGATTGGACTAGCGGCAGGTAAATTGGGGTTCATCCCATCAAGAGCCCGGCAGGCAACTGCCGGGCATTTTGTTGGCCATGATTGCCTTGCAGCTGTGAGTTTAATCGATCAATGCCAATAGGGACGTTGCTATTTCTTCGCCTTTGTATTCTTCGATGAAGTGACCAATGTCTGGAAACTTGAAAGTGTTGTCGATCATTTGCGGCAGCGCCTCTTGCCATTGGGCGATGACCGAGTCCTTGCCACAGGCATCCCATTGACCAAAATATCCGCAAACACCAATATTCTGGCCGTCCCGCCCCCAGGTTAAGGGGACGACGCGCTGGATGTCGGCGTAGAACGAATGGTTATCCTGCTTGCCATAAGTAGGGTCATCATAGATGTATCCGTGGCCCCAATAGGGTGTTTGCAATACGTTGCGCTTTGAACTTATGGCATTGGCGCGACTGCGCAACATTTGAGACCACACATAATCGGGCGTGTCTTCTGGTATTAAATGCAGACCGTGTCGCGCCAGGGCCAGACCCGTATTGGCGAGGAAACGAAAGGTGCCTTGGGGCGCGCCGTGGGAAACGACGTACGCCGCAACACCACCCCAAAGGCTATTGGGGATGAATTTGGGTGTATCGCACCACGGCATCCAGCTGATGGGAAAATTCTCATAGGTGAGGCCGTCTTCTGGCATCGGAAACACAGTGGTGTTCAGGACCAGCAGGTTTTTCACCCGCTCTGGTTCCTGGATAAAGGCGCCAACACCGATAGGCCCACCCCAATCATGTACGACCAGTGTCACGTCACGCAGGTCCAGATGTTGAACCAACTGCAACAGGTTTGCAGCGTGATGCATGTCCACCATCTCAAAGCTGGCTTGGTCCGAGAGTCCAAAACCAATGTGATCCATTGAAACAAGGCGCAGGTTCGGCAAAGAGGTCATCAGTGCGTCCCGAATATGACGATATGTGTAAGAACTTTCGGGGTTGCCATGGACAAAAACTACGGTGGCCCGGGGTTCACCCTGTCCGGTCTGATGATCGGCGTAAAACAGCTTTTTCCCGGCATCCAGGCCATCCGGTATGGTGAACCAATCGCCACTGCCCGCCGGGAAATAGTCGGAAGGGGGCCGTCGGAGGGGACTGTTGGATGTATTAGCTTGGGCCATGAACTGACGAGGATTAACGAGTGGTTCGCTGGTTGTTGGCAAACCTTTTGGGTCACTCATTTTCTGACGCTTCCGCCTTTATAGGGTTCTGGTGCATGGTGTTTATCGCTGCTCCTATGCATTACGAGATTATACTGGCAGCTATAGGATTTAGGATCACGAAAAAGTATCCCCAGAGGAGAACCCCTTGAAAACGATAGATTTCATTTTCGATTTTGCCAGTCCCAATGCCTATCTGTCGCATCAGTTGCTGCCGGAAATCGCCGACCGTACGGGCGCTAAAATCAATTATATTCCCTGCCTGCTGGGCGGGATTTTCAAGGCGACAGGCAACCAGGCACCGATGGTGACGTTCGCGCCCGTTAAGGGAAAGCTGGACTATCAGCGGCTGGAGATGCAGCGTTTTGTTGCAAAACACAGCCTGACAAAATTCACCATGAACCCGAACTTTCCGGTCAATACGCTGATCATGATGCGCGCGGCCATCGCCGCCCAAGAGGATGGCCGACTGGAAGACTATATCGAGGCAGGGCTGCCCGCGATGTGGGAAGACGGCAAAAAGATGGACGACCCAGAGGTCTTTGTCGCGGTCATGACGAAAGCCGGTTTTGATGGGGCTTCCCTGTTGGAGCGCACGCAAGACCCGGCCATCAAAGCCAGGCTTGTCGAAAATACAGCCGCGGCCGTGGACCGTGGTGCCTTTGGCATCCCCACGTTCTATATTGGTGACGAGATGTTCTTCAGTAAGGATCGTTTGGATCTGGTGGAAGAAGCACTCGCTGAATAATTGGCCTGAAGGGAGGTAGTCGATGGCGTCAAGAAAACCTGTTTGTCTGGTCATGGGCGCTGGCGCTGGTATCGGCGGTACGACAGGAAAGCGTTTTGCCCAAGAGGGCTATCACGCTGTGCTGTGTCGGCGTACCGACCAGCAAGGCCTGGACGCGTTAGTGGTGGATATCGAGCGCGAGGGCGGGGCCGCGACGGGCTTTTTGCTGGACGCGACAGCGCCGGACAGCATCGAGGACAGAGTGGCCGCCATCGAGGCTGACATCGGCCCCATCGACGTGGTGTTGTATAATTTGGGTGCTCAGATTGGCGATAGGTCCCTCAAAGATACCAGCTACAAGGCCTTCGAGATGGGCTGGCGCATGGCGACTTTTGGATTATTTCGCATAGCGTCTGCCGTTTGCCCGCTGATGGAAGAACGCGGCAAAGGCACGATCCTGGTCACGTCAGCAACAGCGGCGATGCGCGGCAACAGCGGTCAGCACTCGCACGCGGCGGCTATGGGTGGCCGACGGTTGCTGTGCCAGTCGCTCAATGCCGAGTTTGGGCCCAAGGGCATCCATATCGCCCACATCATTATCGATGGGGCGGTTGATGCGCCCGATACATTGGGTAAAATGCTGGGTACAGAGGCGTTCCAGAAGCTGCGGGAAACCCGTGGCATGGACCATGACGGACTGATCCTTCCCGACAGGATTGCCGATACATATTTTCACCTGTCGCAGCAGCATCGATCGACCTGGTCGCACGAAATTGATATGCGCTCGTTCTCCGACCTGCCGTGGTGGAACGACTGAGTTTGAACCGACTAGAATTCTGCCCCTAAGGCACCAACACACCCTTACCGGTGACTTTGCGGTCCAGCAGGTCGCGCATTGCTTTGCCTGCATCTGCAAGCGGGTATTGCTGGCCTTGTGGCGGGTTCAGTTTACCCGAGATCACATAGTCAGACAATTTGGCTAACAGGGCGGCTTGCCCGCTGGGGTCGGTGGTGCGGACCCAGCCGCCCCAGTCGACGCCGACGATCTGGATTTGTTTCAACAGCGCCAGGTTGAGCGGGATTTTTGGGATTTCACCATCGGCAAAACCGATGACCAGGAACCGTCCCCAGGGCTTTAGCGTGCGCAGGGCAATGTTGGAAAAACTACCGCCGACAGGGTCGTAGACGATGTTGACGCCGCCACTAGGGCTGTCTGCCGCGGCGGCCTCTACTTGTTTGCGCCAGTCCTCGGTGGTGTAATCGACGACCGCGTCGGCGCCTTGGGCCAGGCAGGCGTCGCGTTTGTCTTGGGAGGACGCACAGGCGATGACAAAACAGCCCAGGGCTTTGGCCAGGTCGATGGCAGCCAGGCCAACGCCGCCACCTGCGCCCAACACCAGCATGGTTTCGCCAGGTCCGGTGATGCCGCCACGATTATCAAAGGCAAACAAGGCGGTGCAATAGGAAACCAGGAATCCAGCAGCAGCTTCAAACGACATATTGGCGGGCTTTTTTACGCAATTATTGGCGCTCAGCAGGGTCTTCTCGGCGAAGGCACCGCCCTGGGCCATGCCGAACACTTCATCGCCAATGGCCAGATTGGTCACGCCTTCGCCTAGCTCTGTAATTACACCCGCGACTTCGCTGCCAGGGATAAAGGGCAGGGGAGGTTTGACCTGATACAAGCCCTGCACATAAAGCGCGTCGACAAAGCCAAGGCCAGCGGCGCGTACATCAACGGCCGCCTGGCCGGGACCCGGTGTCGGGTCGTCTACTTCTTCAAATACAAGGTCTTCGGGTGGGGCATAGTCTTTGCAAAGGATGGCGCGCATGGTTTGTCCTGACAATTATGAGACAACCTTTGTGCCAAAGCAGGCCCCCAATGACAAGCCATCCTGTAACAAGCCACCTGGTAACAAGCCACCCTGTAACAAGATTGGCAATAATGCTTCAGGGCAATTTTTCAGGTTTTGTCTTGCGACAGATATTCCATCATCAGGCTAACGGCTTCATGCCAATCCAATCCGCTGTGGTCAATCGCTAACGCATTGTCTAATGCCGGGATAAGAATATCGGGCAAAGGGGTTATCCACATGGATTCAATCGCGAAATTTGGCGCGATTGCATCCATGTCACGCAATGTTTGGCGCGCCTCGTCGGTACGGCCCAGGGCAAACAGCGTGATCATGCGCAAAATACTGGCGTCGTAATTGCCGGGGGCAAGAAGGATCGCCCCATAGGCTGTCCGCGTCGCTTTTTCAAGTTTGCCCATACCGGCATAAATCTCTGCTTCGAACAAAAGGTCGCGGGTCAGGGTCATGTCGCGGGGGCTCAGGCGTTTGGCCAGAATTATTTCTGCCAGAGCCTCGTCATCTTTACCCACTGTATGCAGCAATTTGGCCATCATGGAATGGGCCATAGCGCTGGCCGGGTTGCTGTCCAGGGTTAGTTGTTGAATGTCGATGGCGGCGTCCACTTCCCCGGCAATCAGCAACAAGGCGGCGTGGCAGGAACACGCAGTGGCATCGAAGGGGTTGATATTTCGGGCGCGCGACGCGTAGCCAAGGGCGCGGTGAAGAGCATCAACCGCAAATTCCTCAGTGACTTCACCTCGCAATGTACGAAGATATTCCCCGTCAATATGGGACAACAACGTAAAGGCCGCTGCAAATTTCGGGTCAAGTTCGATGGCCTTTTCGGCATTCTTTCGCGCTCGCTCGTTGCGCTCCATCGTCACGATGCCACCATTGAGGTCAGAAAAGCCAAGAAACACGGTCGTGTCCGCGACTGCGCGTAGATAATAGTCCCAGGCTTCAAGATCTGCTGTGCGAACTCTGGCGGATTTGGCAACCTCAGAGGCCATCATTTCCGGCGCAATCTGTGCGACGATTTGTTGGGTAATTTCGTCCTGCACCGCGAAGATATCGTCCAGGGATCGATCAAATTTGTCCGCCCATAAATGCAGGCCCCGGGCATCGATTAATTGGGCGTTGATGCGGACAATATTGCCGCGCTTCTGGACACTGCCTTCCAATATATATCCCGCTCCAAGTTGGGTTGCGACTTTGCGCAAGTCTTCGTTTTTTCCTTTGTAGGTAAAGGTGGACGTCCGGGCGATGACCGGAAACTGGGCATAGGCCTGCAGGCCGGTGATGATGTCCTCTGTGATGCCGTCAGAGAAATATTCCTGCTCGGGGTCATTGGACATGTTGACGAAGGGCAACACGGCAATGGCGGCCCTGCCGCTGAACCCCGGGACCGGTTGAGAAACATCAATCTCCATTGCTGCTGCGGCCGTGGTCATGCCCATATCGCCCCTATCGATTGGGCCATCGTCGATCCCCCAAATGAGATAGCCAGCCGACAGAGACATGATCGTGATGCCGAGCAAAAGGGCGAACGAATTCCGGCGTGGCGGGGGACTGGTCGTTTCTGCTGCCGTGCGGATCACGCCGTCGGGGGTTAGGTCAAAGGCCCAAGCTAAAATCAGCGCGATGGGAAATCCGATCAGCAGCAGGACAATAACTGCCGTATCGAACCATTCGGGCAATGCCAGGGGTCCATCAATGGCAACCACAACCTGTACCAGCAACCAAGCGGTTATGCCGTATAGGACGGCCACCTGGAAAACTTTGCGTCTTTTCAGCTCGCTAAATAAATGCTTCAACATCGACGGAACCTTCCCCAAAGTTGCCGCACTCATTAATAACGAGCAACACTATAACGAAATGCCTGAAGATTGAGTAGACTATCCTTCCAAGGGCAAAAATCAGGAAATACAGGGGGAAACATGGCTGATCGACTAAAAGGCAAAGTGGCCGTCATTACCGGGGCCGCCAGCGGCATCGGGGCTGAAACTGCGCGGCTTTTTGCCAGCGAAGGGGCCAATGTTGTCATCGCCGACATGCAGGCTGAAAAAGGCCAAGCTGTGGCGAAGGAGTTGGGAGACCAGGGCGTCTTTTGCCAGGTTGACGTGCGCATCGAAGAAGACATCGCCAGTATGATCGACCTTGCCATGACCAAATGGGGCCGGGTTGATATTCTGTACAATAATGCTGGGTTTGGTGGGGCACTTGGACCCATTGAGACAACGACCATGGAAGATTACGACCTGACATTCGATGTGCTGGTCAAAAGTGTTTTTTTAGGCATCAAGCATGTCACGCCAATTATGAAGGCGCAAAATTCAGGCAATATTATCAGCACTGCCAGCGTTGCAGGTCTGATGAATGGTGTTTCTCCACATCTATACGGGGTGTGCAAGGCGGCGGTGATCAAGCTGACAGAGACGGTCTCGCTTGAGCTGGGCGAACACAATATTCGCGTCAATGCGATTTGTCCGGGCCTGGTGGCGACGCCCCTGACGGTGGGCAAACTGAACGCGACGGACGAAGATGTTGAGAATTTGCGCAAATCTGCCGGTGGCAACCAACCCCTCGGCCGGGCTGGCGTGCCTGATGATATCGCCCAGGCCGCCTTGTTTTTGGCTTCGGAGGCCTCTAGTTACATCACCGGGCATGCGCTGGTGGTGGATGGCGGCATTCGATCAGGCCCGACTTGGTCGCAATGGCCGGAATATATGCGTAAGCCTTTGCCCCTGCGGCTTTATCGCCCCGAAGGGGCCTAGCAGATCAATCAGGTGATTGCGTGTCGAAAACAAGGTACCATCCCTGCCATTACGAAATTTACTAGAGAACAGGCATGACCAAACAAACCAATCATATCGATTTCAGCCACATCGCCGCCCAGGCGGGGCAAAAGGCCTCTCTGGATGGCCACCGCTTTACCTCGCCAGAATTCCTGGAACGCGAATGGACCAATATCTGGTCCAAAAGCTGGCTGTTGGCCGGCATGATGGTCGATATTCCCGAGGCGGGCGACTATTTCGTCTTTGATATTGGTCGGGAATCTATCCTGATCACGCGCAAGGATGATGGTGGCGTTGGTGCTTTTTTCAATGTCTGCCAGCATCGCGGCAACAAGATCGTGGTGGCTGAACGCGGCTCGGCCGACGTCATCACCTGCCCCTATCATCATTGGACCTATGCCACAGACGGCACCTTGCAGTCGGTGCCCGACGAACATCGCTTTACCCAGGGCATCCCCTGTGACGAGCTGTCACTGAGCCCCTTGAAGGTCGAGACATGGGCGGGGCTGGTCTGGGTCAATATGGATATGGACTGTGGTCCGCTATCAGACTTCCTGGGGTCGATCATGGACGAGATTGAACCCTACAAAATCGAGGACATGATTTTGGTCAAGGACCAGACGGTCACTCTGGACGCCAATTGGAAGACCTGCATCGACAATTTCTCTGAGCTGTATCACGTTGACTTCATCCATCCGCAGCATGCCAGTTTTGTCGATTGTTGTGATGACACGGTCAATCTTTATCCCTATGGCCACACGTTGGTGAAGGTCGATGGCTATGTCACCAATCCGCGCTATCCAGTGCCGTTCGAGCCAAACCCGCTCTTGCATATGCAGCTGACCTGGTTGGGCATGGATCCCGAGGAATTCAACGGCCGCGTGCCAGAAATTCGTAAAGCCGTCCAAAAGGTTAAGCGCAAAGTTGGCGAAGAAGTGGGTTTTTCCTACGACGCCTTTAGCGACGACCAGGTATCTGACGTTTGGCAGTATAATTTGTTCCCGAACCTTGTGTGGACCATCAAGCCCGAAGAATTGTGGATCATGCGCCCGCGGCCGCATCCCAAAGACCCGGACAAGACCATGTTCGATAAATGGACCCTGCAGATCAAGCCGCAGGGGTCCAGTTCCAAAGCCAAAGGCCTGACGCTGGTGGGTGATGAAGCAGATGCCGTTGCGGCCATTGACGAGCGCCCCGAACGTGAAGTCTTTGACCAGGAAGACGTCATTGCTGGCGACTATTCCATGACCATCACCATCGACCAGGATGTGCACTATCTGCGCGACATGCAGGCCGGCATGCACAGCCAGGGCTTCAAAGCCGCCTGGTTGGGCGAGGACGAAACCCGCGTCCAGCATTTCCATGACTGGGTCGATGTTTGGGTGTCGGGCAATCCGTTGTCAGCCAGTCGCAAGCAACGAGACGCGGCAGAATAAGCCCCCAAAAAAAGACCCGGTCAATACCGGGCCTTTTCAAATCTATACTGGGTCGCGGCTTAGATGTCGCGGCGACCAGCTTCGCGGTAGATGCCGCCTTCGCCGTCGTTGAAGTCGGTGCCGCCGCCTGAGGAGGTCTGACCGGCATCAATCACCAGCGTATGGCCCGAAACGTATGGGGCTTCGTCACTGGCGAGGTACAACAGGCCATTGGCGATATCGATGGGGAAGCCTGCATAACCAAGCGGTGATCCCGAGGCAATGCCTTCAGCGGTCTTGTCATAGGCTTCGTTGTCGCCGGTCATCACGGCGGCTGTCATGTCGGTCACCGTGTTGCCTGGTGCCACCGCGTTAACGCGGATCTGGTATTTGCCCAGCTCGGACGCGACAGATTTGGTCAGGCCGACAACGGCATGTTTGCACGCTGTGTAGCAATGCGGGCCCAGGCCGCCCTGGACACCAGCAGTACTGGCAATCGACAGGATCACGCCAGATTTTTGTGGGATCATCACGCGGGCGGCGTGCTTCATGCCCAGATAGACGCCTTTCAACAAAATCGACACTGTCAGGTCCCAGGCGTCTGTATTCATCTGCGAGATGGACCCCACAGAGCCAACGATGCCAGCATTGTTGACCATGCAGTCGAGCTTGCCGAATTCTGACACAGCAAGATCGACAGCGGCGGCAACCTGGTCTTCCTGGGTGACGTTGCACAAGATAAAGCGGGCCGCGTCGCCCAGCGCGTCTGCCTTGGCCTGGCCGAGTTCTTCCTGCAAGTCTGCGACAATGACCTGGCCACCTTCCTTGACAAATAGTTCTGCTGTGCCTGCACCGATGCCGCTTGCAGCGCCTGTGATGACAGCAACTTTGCCGTCCATTCTTCCAGCCATGATGAATTCTCCCTGATCTTGAATGTGTACGGAATGAGAATGTCCCTGCCCCTCTGGGCGAAAACGAGGGGCCACAGTGCCGTAAGCCTGGGATGACGTCTAGCTGAAACTGGTCGTCAGACCCAATTGGGCTATTCCCCAAATAGGTCTGTCTAAAAGTTCCGGCAGGGTTGTATGCTCAGGATGTTCAAGTAGCGTGGTGAGGAGACACACATGGCCGTTGCCACCCTGAAGAATTTTATCCACCACGAATCGACTGGTGGCATTGTTTTGTTCGCTGCAGCGTTGGTGGCGATGGTGGTCGCCAACAGCGGCCTGTCTGATGCCTATCAGGAATTCATGCATCTGCCTTTGGCTGTGCAAATTGGCAGTTACTCCATCGACAAATCCCTGTTGCACTGGGTCAATGATGGACTGATGGCGATCTTCTTCTTTTTCATTGGCCTGGAGGTCAAACGCGAAGTCTTGCAGGGGGAATTGTCAAACGCCAGCCAGATCGTGTTGCCAGCCCTGGCCGCCTTTGGTGGCATGGTCGTGCCCGTTGGGGTCTACCTTGCGGTGACTGCAGGTGACCCGGTGGCCAGTGCCGGTTGGGCAGTTCCTGCGGCCACGGACATTGCCTTTGCACTGGGTATTTTGTCGCTGCTTGGTCCCCGCGTTCCGTTGTCGTTGAAAATATTTTTGCTGGCCTTGGCCATTTTTGACGATATCGGCGCGATCTTGATCATCGCATTGTTCTTTGGCAGCGACCTGTCGATTGTTTCGTTGGCCTGGGCGAGTGCGGGACTATCAATCATGGTCCTGTTCAACTTTCTGGGCGTCAAAAGAACAGAGCTTTACCTGTTTGTTGGCATTCTTGTATGGGCTGCCGTGCTGGAATCGGGCATTCATGCGACCCTGGCGGGGGTAATTATGGCCTTCACCATCCCGCTGCGCACAGATGATGCGTCCGGCCAGCCCCTGTTGCCTCATTTGGAGCATATGTTGCACCCCTGGGTGGCCTTCCTGATCCTACCAGCATTCGCGTTCACCAATGCCGGGGTGTCGTTTGAAGGGCTGCACCTGGGCATGCTGCTGACACCCATTCCTTTGGGGGTCATCTTGGGGCTGGTTGTGGGCAAAGTGGTGGGCGTGTTCGGCATGGCATGGCTTGGTACCTTTGTTGGCCTGTGCCGAATACCCGATGATTTGACCTGGAGCTATATTGTCGGTGTGGCCATGCTGGCAGGGATTGGCTTCACCATGAGCCTGTTCATTGGCACCCTGGCCTTTGAAGATGATCAGTCGATCAATCTGGTTCGGATCGGCGTTATTGTTGGATCCCTTATTGCCGGCACCATGGGGTATTTTTGGTTGAACGCGACTTTGCCTGCGCAGCCTGCAGCCCCCGCCAAGGTGGATTGACTTCCACGCTATTCGTCCGTTTCAATTGAGTTCGATGCAGGGTAGGCTGCGCATCGCATCATGGCGGAATGCGTGGTCAGGACGCTGGAGATAGCAATGAGTGAACAAAAAGACCTGGTAGCAGGCTATGTCGAGAAGATTTTGGCCGAAGCCGCAGACAAAAAGATCCCTGCAGACCTGATTGGTCGCGAGTTGATCAACGAAGCCGTACGGATTTACCAGCAACAGCGGTCGATTGCCGATATCGCCCAGGAATTGACGTTTCCGGCCGATAATCTGGACCCGGACACCGAATATACCTTTATGCGCCCCTAAATGTGCGCATTAGTCAAAACTGACGCTTGATCCAACCGCTCGATACCGCATAATCCTGCACACATGAATGTTGTGCTCTTGGGGCACGTTGATTCTATCTAAGGAAGACACATGCGATATGAAGTAGCGGACTCGGTCGCGGGGGCCGCGTCATTGTTGGCGGGCGAAGCTGGCCAATCCTACGTCCTGGCGGGCGGCACTGATTTGTTGGTGCAATTGCGGGCTGGCATGATCAGCCCCGACCTGGTGGTCGACATCAAAGGGCTTGATGAAACACGCACCATTTCTGAATCCGGTGGCGCTTATACCATTGGCGCGGCGGTTGCCGGGGCCGAATTGGGCGAACACGATACCCTGGGCACTGTTTGGCCGGGCGTGACGGAAGGCGCCGAACTTATTGGTTCGACCCAGATACAGGGACGTGCCTCGATGGGCGGTAATTTGTGCAACGCATCACCGGCGGCTGACGCCGTGCCAGCGTTGATTGCGGCTGACGCGACCTGCACCATTATCGGCCCCGATGGCACACGCGAAGCCGCGGTTGCAGATATTCCCACAGGACCGGGTAGCAACTCGCTGGGCAAAGGCGAGTTCGTGGTTTCGATCAACCTGCCGTCCCGTCCAGCCAATTCTTCAGATGCTTATCTGCGGATGATCCCGCGGACCGAAATGGACATTGCCATTGTTGGCGCAGCGGTCAATCTGACCCTGGACGACGACGGCACTTGCACGGCTGCCAAAATTGTATTGGGTGCCGTGGCACCAACGGCCATTGACGTGCCAGCAGCGGCTGATGCGTTGATTGGTACCAAGCTGGATGATGATGCCCTGGCGGCGGCGGCGGCGGCAGCCAGCGCAGCGGCTAACCCGATCAGCGACAAGCGCGGCACCGTAGAATACAGAATAAAAGTGGCCGGTGTGCTGACCAAGCGTGCGGCCAAGATAGCCTATGACCGGGCAAGAAAAGGGAGCGCCAGCTAATGGCCAAAATTCATGTAACCACAACCATCAACGGCGACCCGGCCGAATTTCTGTGCGAACCACACGAAACCCTGTTGGACATTTTGCGCGACGAATTACAACTGACCGGCAGTAAAGAAGGCTGCGCTTCGGGTGATTGCGGCGCTTGCTCGGTCATGCTTGATGGCCGTCTGGTGTGTTCATGCCTGGTGTTGGGTGCCGAAGTGCAGGGCAGCGAGGTCGAAACCGTCGAAAACATTGCCCAGGGTGACAAATTGCACCCGGTGCAGCAACGGATTCTGGAACACGGTGCTTTGCAATGTGGCTATTGCACGCCCGGTATCGTGGTGGCGGCCAAAGCGTTGCTGGATCGCAACAACGACCCATCTGAAACCGAAATACGATACTGGCTGGCGGGTAATTTGTGTCGCTGTACCGGATATGACAAAATCATTGGCGCTGTGATGGACGCAGCCGCGGACATGAGAGGGGAAGCTTCATGACCTATGATCTCGACAACCTGAAAATTGTTGGCACACGACCTATTCGCCCGGACGGGGTGGACAAGGTCACGGGACGCGCCAATTTTGGCGCCGACTTTAAAATGCCGGGCCAGTTGATCGGCAAGGTCCTGCGCAGCCCGCATGCCCATGCGCGGATCATCAGCATCGACACATCGAAGGCCAAAGCCCTGACCGGCGTCAAAGCCGTTATTGTCGGCGAAGATATGATCGATATCGCGCATGAATTGTCGCAAACGGGCGAAACTGCCATCGATGTGCATGATCTGTCGCTGAACGTGCTGGCGCGTGGCAAGGTTCTGTATGATGGCCACGCACTGGCAGCCGTTGCCGCGACAACGGCCAAGATTGCAGACGAAGCCCTTGCCTTGATCGACGTTCAATATGAAGTGCTGCCGCATGTCATTGATGTCGACGAGGCGATGAAGCCTGATGCGCCGGTGCTGCATGACGACATGTTCACCAAGGGCCTTGACGAAACACCAACCACGCCATCGAATATTGCCAGCCGCATGGAAATGGGCCTGGGTGATGTTGAGGAAGGCTTCAAGCACGCCGATATTATTATCGAGCGGTCTTACAAAACCAAAGCGGTGCATCAGGGCTATATTGAACCCCATGCCGTGGTGGCCAATTTTGCCGAAGACGGCACGGCCTTTGTGTGGTGTTCCAGCCAGGGACATTTTACGGTCCGTGATCTGTGCGCCAAATTGTTGGGCATGGATTCGTCTGCGATCCGCGTCATTCCTGCCGAAATCGGTGGCGGATTTGGCGGCAAGACGACTGTTTATATCGAGCCTCTTGCTATTGCGATGTCCAAGCTGGCGGGCCGTCCGGTCAAGATGACCATGACGCGGGCCGAAGTGTTCCGCGCAACTGGGCCAACGCCGGCGACGTCCATGGACGTCAAAATCGGCGTGACCAATGACGGAAAAATTGTCGCTGCAGATTGCGAGTTCCGCTTTCATGCCGGTGCTTTTGCTGGCTCGCCAGTGGGCGCGGCCTGCATGGCCGGTCTGACGCCCTATGCGCTCGAAAACGCCCGGGTCGTCGGTTATGATGTGGTTTCCAACACCTGCAAATCTGGTGCCTATCGGGCACCTGGCGCACCCAATGGGGCATTCGCCGTAGAATCTGCGATGGATGAACTGGCGCAAATGCTGAAGATGGACCCGATTGAATTTCGTCATATAAATGCGGCTGAAGAAGGCACAAAGGCCATCTATGGTCCAACCTTCAAACAGATCGGTTGCAAGGATGTGCTGGTCGCAACGCGCGAACACCCGCATTACAAAAGCAATCTGGGCCCCAATCAGGGCCGTGGCATTGCCAGCGGTTTTTGGTTCAATGTCGGTGGCCAGTCCAACGCGGCGGTAAATGTGCACGAAGACGGCACTGTCACAGTTGTTGAAGGCAGCCCCGATATTGGTGGTACACGGGCCGCCATGGCTATGATGGCCGCCGAAGTATTGGGTATCGAGTATGAACGGGTGCAGGTGGTTGTGGCTGATACAGCATCCATTGCGCATAACGATGGTACCGGTGGGTCCCGCGTGACATTCGCCACTGGCATTGCGGTGACCAATGCCGCCGAAGACGTGGTGCTGCAATTACGCACCCGCGCGGCGGCTGATATGGGCATTGATGTCGAAGATGTCGTCTGGCAAGACGGCTCGGCCCAGGCCACAAAGGGCGACGCTAAATCAATGAGCCTGGCTGATATTGCCGCCAAGGCAGCGCGCACCGGCGGTATTATTGTTGGCCGGTCGTCGATTAATGCCAGGGGTGCCGGGCCTTCCTTTGCGACGCATATATGTGATGTCGAGGTGGACCCTGAAACCGGTTATATTGAAATTCTGCGCTATACGACCGTGCAGGATGTCGGCAAGGCCATCCATCCCAGCTATGTCGAAGGCCAGATGCAGGGCGGCGCCGTGCAGGGTATTGGTTGGGCGCTGAACGAGGAATATTTCTATAACGAAGACGGCTTGTTGGAAAACCCAGGCTTCCTGGATTACCGCATGCCCGTCGCCTCGGACCTGCCCATGATCGATACCGTGTTGGTGGAAGTTGCCAACCCCAACCATCCCTTTGGCGTACGCGGTGTGGGCGAAGCCCCGCTGGTGCCGCCATTGGCCGCTGTGGTGAATGCGATCTATGACGCGACCGGCGTGCGTATGACCGAATTGCCGGTGACGCCCATTAAGATGTTGGCCGCACTCGATGCCTATAAGGAAGCCGCCGAGTAAGATGGCGCGGGTTCTGCTCAACGGCGATCTTGGTCGCCGCTTTGTTGGCAAAGATATTGAAATAAAGGTGGCGGCACGCAATGTCCGCCACCTTTATCAATTATTGGACGAGCTGTATCCCGGTATGGGCGAAGTCTTTGCGGCCCGCTCGCTCGCGGTGGCCATCGATGGCGATATTGTTGCCGATGCCTTTCTGGAGCCCCTGGAAGACGATACCGAAGTGTGTTTTTTGCCCGCGATCAGAGGTGGATAGCAGACGAACCGTTCGTGCCGAGTGATCGCGAAGCGATTGT
>SMVA01322692.1_pt1 | contig 25009 bp, 26 predicted proteins | sample 2456451 | NCBI WGS metagenome assembly SMVA01 (sample SAMN11095933, study PRJNA526329) | marine sediment metagenome | biome: Marine sediment; feature: Surficial sediment; material: Deep marine sediment; isolation source: Hadal surficial sediment | place: Pacific Ocean | collected 2014-05 | depth... | reverse complement strand
GGGTAAGCGCTCCCCGGCGGCTACCGACAACTGCCAGGCCACCAGGTCCAGCCCGGTAATCATTTCAGTTACCGGGTGTTCAACCTGCAAACGCGTATTCATCTCCAGGAAATAGAAATTCTTTTCGGCGTCTACCAAAAACTCGACCGTGCCCGCGCCTCGATAATCACAGGCCCTGGCGGCACTGACGGCGGCCTCACCCATTTGCGCCCGCAATTCCTCGTCTACAAATGGCGAGGGTGCCTCCTCTACCACCTTCTGGTGGCGACGCTGTATCGAACAATCTCTCTCCCCCAGGTAGACTACGTTGCCATGATTGTCGGCAAACACCTGAATTTCGATATGCCGGGGTTCGCGTACCGCGCGCTCCAGAATGAGCTCATCACTGCCAAAGGCATTGAGTGCTTCCGACCGGGCTGTCTTGATACTCTCTAACAGTTGGCCCTGCTCCTGCACCAGGCGCATGCCTCTACCGCCACCGCCGGCGGATGCTTTCACCATCAGGGGGAAACCGATATCCAGGGCTCTGGCCAGTAGTACCTCCTCTGATTGGTCTTCACCCTGATAACCGGGAATACAGGGTACACCCGCATCCAGCATCGCTATCTTTGACAATCGCTTACTACCCATTAGCTCTATGGCGGGTGCCGACGGGCCTATAAATACAATATTCTGGGCGGCACAATCGCTGGCAAATTTCGAGTTTTCAGACAAAAAACCATAGCCGGGGTGAATAGCATCTGCCCCGGTGAGCTTCGCCGCATCCAGTATTTTATCCGCGCACAGATAGGACTCACCAACGGGTGCAGGGCCGATACATACAGCCTGGTCTGCCTCGCGTACATGTAAGGCATCGGCATCGGCATCGCTATACACCGCCACGGTGCGATAACCCATTTCCCTGGCTGTGCGAATGACCCGAACCGCTATTTCGCCGCGATTGGCTATCAATATCTTGCTAAATGCCGTCATGGTATTTCCTCAATGACTCCCGCCGTCCAGTAACAGGCTGGCCAGGCGCTTCCGATGGTGCTGGGCATCACCAAATTGTTGCTGGCTCCACTGCGCCCGGCGTATATAGAGTTGCGCGTCACACTCGTAGGTAAAGCCCATACCACCGTGAAACTGTATCGCTCGGTCTCCTGCGAAAAGCAGGGTCTGCGTGGCCTGCACCTTGGCCATACGGCAGGCACTTTCAGCATCTTCATCCAGGGGGTCATCGGTAATCAGGGTTGCCGCGTGGTAGATAAAAGAACGGGCAGAGTCTACCGAGGTCAGTATTTCTACCGTCGGGTGTTTGAGGGCCTGATAGGAACCGATCAGCTTGCCGAATTGCTTGCGTGTCTTCAGGTATTCAACAATGGTATCGAGGCAGGCAGCAGCAGCCCCCGCCGCATCAGCGGCGATCAGCAAGGCACCCAGAAGGCGCACGTCCCGAAGTGCAGGCGCTACGCCGTCACCTGTAATCAGGTTTTCGGGCTCTATCTTGACACCGGTAAAATCCACTGTTGCTGCGCGTCGGGTTTCGTCGATCAGGGTATTTTCACGAATTGCACCGTCGGGCAACTGCTCCGCGCGAACAAGTGCCAGAGCCAGTGCCCCCTCGTGCTCGATGGAGACCACAAACAGCGTGGCGGCCGCTGCATCGGCAACGTATTTTTTACTGCCGATAAGTTCCCCGGCCTCATTGAGGGCGCAGCCCGGTTGCTCATCGCCCCAGTCGGCATTTTCCAATAACGCCAGGGTAGCGGGCTTACCGTTAATGATATCGGGCAACAGTCGTTCGATTTGCGAGTTATCACCCGCTCGCACGATCATTTGTGCCGCCAGGGTGGTGCTGATAAAGGGAGTGCCCAGTAAGGCCCTGCCCATGCATTCAACCACCGGGACGACCCCCGACACACCCAAAGCTGAGCCACCACAGGCTTCCGGCAAGGCAATTCCCAGCCAGCCCAGGGATACCATTTCGTCCCAGGTCCCGCTGTCATAAGCCAACGGGGAATGCAGTTGCGCACGCACCGCGGAGATCGGCGATTTATCCCGGCAAAATTCCCTGGCGGTATCGAGAATCATGCCCTGCTCTTCACTGAACCGCAGATCTGTATTTCCTATAACTGACATAGCGTAATCCTTACTTCGGCAGACCGAGAATATGTTCGGCGACAATATTGGCCTGCACCTGACTGGTGCCGCCCCCTATCGTTGCAGAGAAGCTGTTAAAATAGGCCCGCTGCCAAAAACCGCCCTGGCGCGCGTCATCGTCACCCACATAGAGGCTGCCCGCAGCGCCCTGGGCATTGATGGCAAACTGGCGCATACGGCGGGAATATTCAGTCCAGCGCAGCTTACTGGATAGCTGTAGTGAAAAAGGGTAATCCGTGGTCAGGGCGGTAATCGATGATCGCCTGTCACCCAGGGAAATCGCCTTTTCTTCCATGATTAATTTTACTAACTGATCGCGAATGGCGGCGTCGCGCAGCACCGGTTCGCCATCCCGGGTGACATCGGCCAACTCGTCTATCATGTCGTCTATGACAACCCGCACAAATGCCAAACCACCAGCCGCACCCGCTTCGGCACCGCGTTCGTACTGTAGTGTTTGCATGGCAATCTTCCAGCCCTGCCCCTCCTGCCCCATCAGGCAGTCCGCCGGTATTCTGGCGTCGGTAAAAAACGTCTCGGTAAAACCGTACTCGCCGGTGAGCTTCTGTATAGGCTTCGGGTCTATGCCCGGTACATTCATGGGAGACAGAAAATAGGATAAACCATCGTATTTGCGCTCGGCCTCGGGATTGGTTCGCGCCAGTAGAATCATATATTTGGCGTAGCTGCCCAGGGTGGTCCAAATCTTGGTCCCATTTAAAACGTATTCATCGCCATCACGCCGGGCGCGCAACTGTGCATTGCCCAAATCCGAGCCGTTATCCGGCTCCGAAAAACCCTGGCACCAGATATCTTCACCGCTGAGGATGCCCTTGAGATATTTGGCCTTCTCCGCCTCGCTGCCTATGTCATTGATAAGTGGCCCAGCCCAGCCCAGGCCGATGATATTGAACGCAATCGGGACTTTTTCACTGCGCATTGCGGCGTCGGCGAGGGTCTGGAACACCGGCTCCACCCCGCCCCCGCCATATTCCTTGGGCCAGGCCATGCCCAGATAACCCGCGGACCACATTTTGTATTGCCACTCACGCAAAAAATCCAATTGCACTTCAGAGCCCACTTCCATAAAAGACTGGGGCAGTAAAAAACCCGGATCGGCAGGCTTGTTGTCCCGCATCCAGGCCGACACCTGGGCCGTGAATTCGTCTTTTTCCTGTTTGCTAATACTCACGTATTTATCCTCGTTGATTTTTTGCAGGGGGCGCTAGAAACGCGCGACGCCCCAACTGTTGGCCTGTAACTTGCGCCGGTCGGCATCACGGCACACAGCCAGTACGCAGGCCAGCACCTCGCGGGTATCTCGCGGGTCAATAATGCCGTCATCCCACACCCTGGCGGTGTTTACCAATGCACGGGATTTCGCCTCCATGGTATCGACCACGCCTTTCTCCATGGCATCCAGTGCGTCGGTATCCACTTCGCCGTTTCTGGCCATTTTGGCCTCAACCACCGTGCGCATGACCGACCCCGCCTGGGCTGGGCCCATGACGCAGACCACACTGCGCGGCCAGGCGAACATAAAGCGTGGCCCCATGCCGCGGCCACACATGGCGTAATTGCCCGCGCCATAGGAGCCGCCCACAACGATGCTGATTTTGGTAATTCGGGAGTTGGTGACGGCCTGTATCAGCTTGGCGCCGTGCTTGATAATGCCCGCTCGCTCCGCCGCCGTTCCCACAATAAAGCCGGTCGTGTTGTGCAGGAACACAATGGGCGTGTTCGACTGCTCGCACAGTTGAATAAACTGCGCGGCTTTGGCCGCACCATGGGCGGTGATGGGCGCATTGTTGCCGATAACCCCCAGCGCATGGCCGTGAATTTCGATGTGGCCGCACAGCGTGCCGCTGTCAAAACCCGCCTTGAATTCCAGAAAATCCGAGGCATCGGCAATGCGCGCTAAAATTTCCCGCACATCGTAGGGTGTCTTGGGGTCCTCCGGCACAATGCCCAGTAACTCGTCGGCGTTGTACCGGGGTGCTTCAAACCGGGGGCTGGCGCTTTCACCGAGCAGGCCATTCCAGTCCAGCTTGCGGGTGATTTCCCTGGCGATGCGTATGCCATCGGCGTCATTCTCAGCGAGGTAATCCGCCACACCGGAAATCTCCGTGTGCATTTCCGCGCCGCCAATTTCCTCATCCGTTGCTATCTCGCCAGTGGCCGCTTTCAGTAGCGGTGGCCCCGCCAGGTAAACCGTGGACTGATTGCGCACCAGCACCACGTAGTCGGACAGGCCCGGTTGATAGGCGCCCCCCGCCGTGGCACTGCCGTGTACCACCGTAATTTGCGGAATACCGGCAGCGGACAAAATCGCCTGGTTGGCAAAGCCCCTGCCCGAGGGCCCAAATACATCCCCCACGGTCAGCAGGTTGCCGCCGCCACTTTGCGCCAGGGTGACCATGGGCAGCTTCTCCCGCAGGCAAATATCTTGCATGCGCACACGTTTGCCACCACCCGTGGTGGAGATACTGCCGCCCTTGGTGAGGTAGTCATCGACCATTACCAAGCAGCGTACGCCCGATACATAGCCGATACCGGAGATCACCGAGCCGCCGGCGGAGGAGCCATCGGTGTCACCATCCTGCAAATACCCGCACAGGGTAGACAGCTCCAGGAAGGGTCGACCGGGGTCCAACAATTGGCCCAGGCGTTCACGTGGCGGCATATAGCCTTTCGCCTGGTAACGCGCCGCCTTGCCCTGGGCGGTATCGATTACCTTCTTTTCAATACGGCGAAACTCGTCGACCGCCGCCTGCATGACTTCTGCGTTGCGCGTAAAGGATGGCGATTGCGCGTCAATTTCACTGTGGAGGATTGCCATAATACTTACCTTGAATTGTTGTGCTGCCGCTACCCCAGTTGCAGGGGCTCACCAAAGCTATTGGCTTTTTGAAAGGCAGGCCTGGCCATCATTCTGGCCAGGTAGTCTCTGGTTTGCGGTTGATAGCGTTCGTCGAACTTCAGCGATTTGCCCAAAAACAAGGCGTAGGCCACCGCAATATCGGCGACGGTAAAACGGCCATCACAGAGAAATTCATTATCTTCCAGGTGGCTATCCAGCCTGCGCAGACGGGCGATATACCACTTGCTGTAATCGTCGGCCACGGCCTGCTTTTCCGGCGTGGGGTCGAGATAGTAATAACGCATGGCAATGGTCTGGGGAAAGGTCAGGGTGGCATCGCTGTGATGTAGCCAATTGAGGTAGGCACCGTACTCGGGATGACCCGGCTTTAATCCAAAATCATATTGCTGATACCGATCAACCAGATACTGACAGATACCGGCAGACTCGGTCATTTGAGTTTCGCCATCGGTAAAAAAAGGGACCGTTCCCAGAGAGTTTATGGACAGGTAATTCCGGTCAAAAATTCGCGGCGGGAAGGGCAACACCTCCAGCTCATAGTCCAGCCCCATCTCCTCCAGGGCCCACAGAGGTCGCAGCGAACGCGCGCCGTTACAGTGCCACAATTTCATAGGTTTTCTCCTGTTACAAGCCGTATTGGCGCGACGCCAGGTCACGCATAATTTCTTCAGAACCGCCGCCAATGGCGTTTACCCGGACCTCCCGGTAGATTCGCTCCACCCGACCGCCGCGCATATAACCGATACCACCCAGAATTTGCATCGCCTCCCGGGCACAGAACTCCATGGTTTCGCTGGCCTGTACCTTGAGCAGGGCAATATCACCCGGGTTGGGCTCTCCCGCTTCGATCGACTCATAGCAGACGCGAATATAGGCCTGGGTAGCGTTAATTTTCTGTTTCATCTGGGCAATTTTGTGGCGGATTACCTGGTGGTCTGCCAGGCGTTTGCCGAAAGTCATACGCTGGGTGGCCCAGATGACGGCCTCCTCCAGGCATACTCTCGACAGGGCTTCCATGCTGGCTGACATGCCCATGCGCTCGGCGTTGAAGTTATTCATGATGACGCGAAAGCCCTGGTTCTCCACCCCGATAAGGTTTTCCACCGGTACACGTACATTGTCGAAATACAGGGTGGCGGTGTCGGAGGCCCACCAACCCTGTTTCTTGTCCAGCTCCGTGCGGGAGAAGCCGGGAGCATCGGTGGGAATAAGCAGCATGGACACACCCCCGGCACCTTCGCCCCCGGTGCGCACCGCGGTGGACACCCAGTTGGCCCGCATGCCGCCGGTTATGAAGGTTTTTGAGCCGTTAACTATATAGTGGTCGCCATCGCGCACCGCGGTGGTGGCCAGCCGCGCTACATCGGAACCGCCCCCGGGCTCGGTAATGCCCAGGGCAATCCATTTTTCACCGCGCAGTACCGGTGGGGCGACCATTTCCCTAACTGCCTCGGTGGCGAAGTTAATCACCGGCGGCAGGCCAATACCGTGAATCATCAGGCTGGCAGCCAGGCCACCCACGCCCACTCGCGCCAGTTCTTCGGTGGCAATCCAGCTAAACCAGCAATCCATGCCCTGTGAGATACCGCCGTACTGCTCGGGATAGCCCAGGCCCAGCAGGCCCACCGCTGCCGCCTTGGGCCACAGCTGTGCGGGGATCTCGCCGGCCTCATCCCAATCCGCCGCAAAGGGCATCACCTCGGTATCGATAAACTTGCGCAGCTGGGCGCGCCACTCATGGTGCTCGGGACCAAAATTGGGATTGCTCAGGCGGGCGCTATCAAAATCCAGTGACATAGGCAGGGCCTCATGTGTTGATGACGGCCCATACTAGTCCAGTATTGAGGCCTGCGCATGGGATGCGGTGCCAAAAACGTGGGGAAAGGTGACACACATCTGTTTATCAATGCGCGTTAGTCACGCGGCGATGCAGGTAGAGCTGATCGATTGGGTGGGGCAGACCCCGCAGCCCGCCATTGGTAAACCTATTCATAATCGGCAGGTTCCGTATTCGAGTCACGGCGGGGCCACCATTTTACTTTATTTTTTATCGAGTTAGTGCAAAATCTCGTAGGTTCCCAATAACCCGGGGCCAGGTCTATTATTTCTAGCAATTCTACAAAATAATACTTGACAGGGTTTTGGCTGAAAACGGAATTTTCGCGCTTGATTGCCGGCACGGTTTTTTCTGGCCTTTGTCGCTCGTTACCGGGTTGTGACTGCAGCCTATTTTGGATTTTGTAGGCGGGCCCCGCCCTGTTATTTAAAATCGCCCCTGTCGCGACACCTTTGCCAGTTTAAAGAAAACCTGCCGAAAATTGGACATCTCATTCTGGCATTATCTACTAGACAGGCTAGGCGTAGGACTGCAGCCGACCCCACCTCTGCCTGAGGTCATCGCGGAACGTGCCCATTTCGCCACGGGTTGTTGAGAACCTACTCCGCCACGAACTAACCGCACATGACTGACGACCTAACCTCCGTAGGGGTATAGGCAGAATAAACGCCCCATTTACCTTCAACATACTCTACAAAGCTGGCTGATTGCAATCACTTATCCGCGGCCAGAATCTCCTGCTCAATCGAGCACGAGAGGGATCACAGATCCCGATCACATTATTGACGAGGCTCAAAATTACTTCGAAAAGGGTTCGATCAGTACCTTGACCTCTCGCTCTGGATCTTGTAGCGCGCGGAACGCATTCGCCACTCCGTCAAGGTTGATTTTGCTGGAAACCCAAGGCTCCCAATTTACCCGCCCTTCGGACAAGGCTTCCAGCGACTGTGAAAATTCCTCCGGTGTGTAGTAGTACACAAACTGAATCTGAACTTCCTTCATCATCGCCGTCAGTGGTGTATAGCTGTCATCCCCAGCACAAAGGCCGATCATGACAATCTTCGCCTGTTTTGGCACCTGATCCACGATCTGTTTTAGCAACCCCGGCAGGCCCACGCACTCGTACACCACAAATTCACCGTTGGGCTCATCAGAAAAACTTTGGTAGGGAGACTCTTCAGCCGGATCGACCACCAAGGTGGCACCCATCTGTTGGGCCAACCCCCGTCGCCTGGGGGAATAATCGGAAGCCACAATCTGCTCGATACCACGCATCTTCAATATCGCTATAGTCGCGAGACCTATAGGGCCGCAACCAATCACCAGTGCGGAACCACTGTCGGTAATCGCAGATTTGGCCACCGCATGCACACCCACAGCAAGGGGCTCCACCAATGCCGCCGCCTCGTCGCTGAGCGCATCGGGCACAGGCACCAAGAACTCTTCGGTCAATAAAAGGTATTCGGCGTAAGCCCCCTGAGCGGCGGGTGTCCCGATATTGAGTAGCTGGTCCCCTTGTTTGCGAAAGGGAATGCTACACACTCGATCACCGACATTAAAACGCTGCTCGGTATCGGGACCAAAGGCGACCACCTCAGCGACAAATTCATGCCCCAAAATAAGCTCAGAATTTTTGTCAATTACCATACCCGCCGCCTCAGCGGTTGACAGCAATTCCTCTGCGTGTTTAAACAAATGTAAATCAGATCCGCAGATGCCACAGATTCGCACCTTCGCCAGCACCTGCCCTGGGCCAGGAACAGGCGTAGGAATTTCATCGACGACAAATTGCTTGTCTCTAACAATGGCTGCTTTCATTGAACAAATCTCCTAGAGTAAATTTTCGCCAATCACGATCATTTTTTCGCAACTTGCACCAGTGCTTTCGCAATGAGCCCGGTAAGCCTGCAAAATGGTATTAGCATCAAGAATAGAGACAACGTTACCCTCATCATCCAAGTCAATATTCGCCCCATTTACAGAGAACCAGACCTCAGTTGGACCCCCCTGATCTTCTGGTATAACCAGGGTGTGCATAGACATAGCCGGTTCAAACAGGTAAGAACCCGCACTATTAACTTGATCTGGCGTCTCCTTGTACCACCAGCGCCCCTTTGTGGTAACGGCAGTAACGCTACCCGTGTGGTAGTGCCTGCCGGGGTTGGAGCCAGGGTGTAATTTGGCTCTTACTACCCACTGTCCGTTCGCAAGATCAACCTGCAATACTTGAACCTCCATCCCGGCAACGTCCATCCAGGGCAGATCATCGGTGCCAATATGGAGGGTGTCAGCGACTCCCTCAGATGGAATAAGGGATTGACTATTACCGGCAGCTGCGGCCAGGGTTGCTGTTATGCTCATTGATTCATTCATTATTTCTCTCCATTCATTAGTTAGTAGTTAGACAGTTTAGCGATGTGATACGGCGAGCTCTGTATAGCGCTCTTTTAACTGCTCAAAACTTTCAGGCACTTTTACCTGACGGGAGTTGTACCAAGGAAGATCAGTTCTCAAGGTCCCAGGAATTAAGCCTGATAAAATTTTTACATGACGGATAAAGCGAGCACGCCGCATACCCGGTTTATTATATTGATCGGCGAACTTCAAATCAGCGGAGCGTAATAGTTTACTCATACTGTAAGCACTGGAAATGATGTGCCACTGGGCATATAGAGAAACACCCAATTTATAGAAATAACCACCAGCATGCTCATAAGCGTCAAATGCCACAGTCCGGTGCTCCAACTCTTCCATTAGATGCCATTCCATAAGATCAGCCACTGGCCCACTCATGTCGTTCTTACTTATGCCGGACTCAAGCATGGCCAACGACAAGGCCGTGGTAACCGCCTCAAAGCCTTCAGCGTAGGGATTTACTATTGTACATGGACTCATAATCGTTCTTGAATTTTTCCTCTAGCGCCATAACCGCTTCTGGCTTCGCACTGATCTTCCTAAAGACCTCATTGACTCCCATGTGCTGTTGGTAATGATTACCTCCCTGAGCAGAGAAACGCTGCATATCTTCTTTAACCTCTGGGTCCTCCACTTTAGTCATAACTTTACGCATAGCACGGATTAGGTAGGGCTCCAGATAAGGCGTAATCATACTGACACCACCTAAAAAAATAAGATAACCCCGGATCGTCTTTGACATACACCTGATCGATATCATCTGGAAAGTAAAAATCCATTCTGCGTACCGTAATGCTATTCATCGCTATCTGCCTCGTAATGGAGTATTTGCAAAACTTGTCCTAGCTTAGCCTTTAAGTGGATTAGGGGTGTGTCACCTTTTTAACATCTGAAAATAAATATTTTCCCCTTTAACCTGCCGTATTTATTACTCTAGGACAAGAAAATGAAGTCAATATAACTAAAACTTATATCGATAATGGCGCGGCAAGTATTTTCGAAGAAACCAGCCTTTCCCCGCTCAAATGGCTACCTCTTAGCGATCACAAGAGCATAAATACCCCCTCATAAACGCCCTCCCGATGCTTACAATGACAAAACGACAGACACAACTTCAGTCGAACAAATAACACTTACTCATGGCGAGCTGAAGTTCTCGTCTCTGGTAGCCGGCGAGGGGCAACAGTTATAATGCTTAATGGTTTTCCAGATGCGCCAGATACCTACGATCATCAAATTCGGGCGCTGGCTAAAGTCGGTTACCGAGTAGTTGAACCTTATATACGTTAAGAGGCAGACTATGAGAAGCTAATCAGTGAAGAGCAGATAACTCCAACTGTAGTGCCATAGAAAATTGGGTCGCAACACTGAAATCTACAACCGTTCCAAGCATTATGAATCGATCGACCTTGAGCGTTGCACCTGAGAAAGTTACCCGCAACAACCGACGATTTAAAGTATGCTACTCTCAGCCTTGTTTAGATTGGTAAGCGAAATTCCCCATGAAAAAGCTAAAGTCTCTCACGAATTGGATTGATACCTTGCCGCCAGAAATTGTCGGCGAGATCCATAAATGCATGACTACTCGCGAATTTTGCAACAAAGAAGTCGTCTATCGGGTCGGTCAGACAGACAATGATCTCTACCAAATCTTCGAGGGTAAGTGCCGCGCCTTTGATTATGCCTATGATGGTAAAGAACTCCTTCTAATGCACCTTCAGAAAGGTGATTGCATTGGGGATATTGGGCTCATCGACGGGCTGCCGGAAGTTATTACGGTTGAAGCCGTCGGGCAGGTTACACTTGGTGTGCTCAAAAAGCATGATTTTGATGAGTTATGTACACGGTACACGGAAATATTGCGGGCTTTGCTACTGCAGATGTGCGGCCGTCTTCGTTTTTGTCTCACAATGTACAAGGATGCCACGATGCTGACTCTACGTCAGAGATTGGCGCGGATTCTACACCGCTCTGCCGTTACCAAATCGCAGGATCAAAACAGCGATAAACCTCTCAGCTTGGATATCTCACAGTTAGATTTGTCACGTATGTTGGGGGTTACACGCCAGAGTGTTAGCAAAGAGCTCAAAAATCTAGCAAATGACGGCTTGATTGAGATTCAGCGTGGCAAAATAGTAATTAATAACCTGGCCACCTTGCAATCCACTTACGAAAACCTCGTTGGCGACGAACAGGTGGTTCCCGACTATGATGAGCCATCTTATGTCTCCTCTCGTTTGTGAATCGCTAAATTCACTTATGAAAGGATAACCGGATGGCTCAGCTCTACCAAGCCACCACAGAAATTACGGAACTAATGATGCACTACCAGTACATACACTTTCCCCTCGATCCAATTCAGAAAACACTATGAGCAATTACATTTCCATCGGCGGTGTTGATCTGCACACCCGGATTCGGGGCGAGGGTAGTACGCTGTTGTGGGCCCACGGACTGACATCCAGTATGGCCACAGAAGACGCGCTGGAGATATTCGGCTGGGATCAGTTTCCCGAGCATCACCAATTGATTCGCTACGACGCGCGTGGCCATGGCCGCTCATCCGCATCCTTCCTCGCCGTGGATTACCAGTGGCCGGAAATGGCCCGGGATATGTTCGGTGTTGCGGATCACTACGGTGCGGACCGTTTCATCGCTGGAGGCCAGTCCATGGGCTGTGCCACATCCATTTACGCCGCACTGCAAGCGCCGGAACGCATCCGGGGGCTAATACTCATGTGCCCGCCCACCGCCTGGGAAACCCGGGCGGAACAGGTCGCTATCTATCGTAAGATGGCGCGGGTGGGTGGCCTGCTGGGTGGCAAGCTGTTGGCCCGTCTCCTGGGTTCCCGGCTAGCGGATATGTTGCCGCCCTGGTTACTCGCAGGGCAACCGGGTGCTGCTGACGCCATATCCATCGGAATCAGCGCCCAGAGCCGCAAAACCCTGAAGAACCTCTTTCTCGGGGCCTCCCGGACCGATCTGCCAGAACACACTGCACTGACTTCACTGACCATGCCAGCACTCATACTGGCCTGGTCCGATGACCCGGCACATCCCCTGTCAACCGCCAGCGCGCTGCATGGCCTGTTGCCCGAATCTACACTGGTGGTAGCCGAGAGTTATGCCGATCTGGAAGAATGGCCCGGGGTGATTCGGCAGTTTGTGGCGGGGCTGGAGGAGGACTAGATCCGGACAACGGGCCCGTATCGATTGGTGACTTGGAGAAGATTCGGGTTGCGGGACGATAACTGGATTACCGTCTCGCCTGTCCCTACTTGAATACTCTATTTTGAAGTGCCACGCCTCATCTTGGGTCTGCTATACTTCGCGGCTCACACACGATCGAAATATGAGTCAACGAAGCTGCCATTTGAGGGCAGGCCTCTTTGTCTGGGGCAGTGCGGGGGCTTGCCCGGCAATGTCGGTAAGGTCCGGGGACAATCAATTTTCGTCAGAGAAACCCGCACCAGCTATAGGTTTAATATAGCGCGGCATCCCCAGGCCTTGGGCCTTGGCTGCGGCGACGACAATCTGTTCTATCCAGCCTGCGTCCATAGTGTTCAGGTAGTTACCATCGGCATCGAAGTTGATGTTGGCGCCCTGAACAACCATAAAGCCATCTGTTACTTCTGTATTATCTTCCGGAGTGTGGAAGGTATGTATGGATCCTCCAGGCTCATAGAGATAGCATCCAGCGGTTTGCTTTTGCTCTGGGTATTCCAGGTAATACCAACAGCCCGCCAGGGTATAGAATTGCACGGTGCCAGTGTGAAAGTGCTTGGGCAGGGTAACACCCGGATGGAACAACGCGCGTATCACCCACTGTCCGTTTTCCGGATCGAGGAATAGCGGGCAGATATCGACGCCCGGCAGAACGTCTTTCACGAAGGGTAACTTTGACGTATCCAGGGTTAGCAGGAAATCCTGATGTTGGATGGTGTCTGGTAAAGCCATGTTGAAATCCTCGGCAGTAGGTTAAACCTGCGGGAGCAGTGGGTATTTGAAGCTTAGAAATCCGTCATCTGCATTGACCGTTGTGCCGTTAATGCAATTTGCATCGTCGCAGGCCAGGAAGGCGAACACAGCGGCAATCTCTTCTGGTTGGGTAAACTTGCTTCTCATTTGTTCCCTGCGAATGTGTTCCCACAGTCCCAGGGCTTCATATTGTCGCAACAGCGGCGTGTCGACGCGTCCCGGTCGGTGCTACAGCACAAACACGTATATTATAGGGGGCAAATTCCAGAGCCGCGCATTTGGTCATCATATCCACTGCGGCTTTGCTGACGTTGTAGGTGAAGGTCATTTCGGCAGCCATCTGGCCGTAGATAGATGAGGTGTTGAGTATAACGCCCGATTTTTCCAGCTCTTTCAGCTTTTTACCACCGGCTAAAATTCCGTGGTAGACACCCTTTTGGTTTACCTGTGTGACTGTGTCGAAATCCTCTACCGGGTCATGGTCGATTAACATTTTAGGCGTGCCGATACCGGCGTTATTGACCACGATATCCAGAGTGCCAAAATACTCCACCGCCGCATCGACCATCTGCTCAACTTCATTGTATTTGGTCACATTCGCAGCGACACCTTTTACCTGGCCCTTGTATGTGGATGCAAGTTCATCCACTTTTCCCTGATTTAGATCGACGGCGATTACCTTGGCGCCTTCCGCAACAAACTTCTCAACAATTGCCAGCCCTATACCGCCGCACGCGCCTGTTACCACGGCGACTTTATTTTCCAGTTTCATTGTCTTTTTCCTGTGGACATCGCAGCCAATGCATCTGCAAACTCACCCTGAGTGTAGTAGTAGGAAAATAAAATATCCAGTTCTTTCACCGAAGAAAACGCAAGGTAGAGCGGGGTTTCAGAGGTATGAATCCCGGTAATTACCAAACATGCTTTTTCCGGTGCACGTTTGACGCGCTCCGGGATTAAAGTGTGACTAGCAATGAATTCATAGATCGCGGCACCACTACCGGTATGTTCGTTCAATCGCTCGTCGACGGATGCGGCTGCAGGATCAAAAACCTCCGATGCGCCTATCTCACTGGCAAGGCTTCGTCGCATGGGCGAGTAGTCCGTCGCGATGATTTTTCCCACACCCTGCAATCGCAGGGCTGCAATTGTCGCCGGGCCGATCGGTCCGATGACGATTACCGCCGATTGGGGCGTGATAGCGGCTTTGGCCACCGCGTGTACGCCGATACCTAGCGGTTCTGCCAGGGCGGCCGCGTCATCGCTCATGGCATCCGGTACGGGGATGAGGAAATCCTCGGTCAGCAACAACACAGTTACTCGCATGCTCTAGGCTCCCAGGGTCAGATTTTCGCCGACCACGATGGTCGCTTCGCAGGAGAGGCCCTGCGCCGCACAGCCCTGACGATAAACGTTAAGTACTGTTGCCGCATCCAGGATGGCGATTACGCGACCCCGTCATCGAGGTTGATATTGGTGCCGTAGATAGCAAACCAGACTTCCGTAGGCTCGGTTGTGGACCCATCTACTGTCAGCGTATGTAGCGACATGGCGGGCTCAAACAGGTAAGAGGCTTCGCTGTTCATCTCCTTCAATAGTAGTGATCGTTCGTTAGCTATGCGATAGGGCAGTTCGCTGTAGTGGTTAGCCAGCTCAGTGAGCTCCTGTGGAAGCTTCCGCTTGCGCGGCATATACCAGGGCAGGTAGGTCTTCAATACACGTCCGGTCAGTTTGAACAGCAGCCTGGCGTGCCACCGGCGACGCTCCCTTTGAAGCAATTGACACAGAGCCCTGGCAGGCGAACCATTCAGCCCAGCTCTTTCATGCTGTGCATTGTGCCGGTGTGGTATTGAAATATTCAGGGCATCTCGCGACAGAATGATGTCATTAGCCGCGAACCTATTGATGAATGGCGAAAATATGCGTATAAATCCCGCTCACTGCTCGAGTCAGCAACGAAATTCGGAGGTTGGAAGCAGATGAGCAATGAAGTTTGTGAGACAATGAAACTGGAAAATGGTGAGCTGAAGTTCAGCGCCAATGTCGCGGGCAGCGGCCCTACGGTAGTCCTTCTGCATGGTTTCCCGGACACGCGGGACACCTATCGCCAGCAGCTTGAAGCTCTGTCGGGTGCAGGTTACCGGGTGGTTGTGCCAGCGATGAGGGGCTACGAGCCCTGCAGCCTGGCCCGCGATGGCAACTACGGACTCGCCGCACTGGCCGGCGATGTGCTGGCGTGGATAGACCAGCTCGAGGTCGAAAAGGTGCACCTGGTGGGTCATGACTGGGGCTCGGCAATTGCGCAGACCTGCGCCGCCATGGCGCCGGAGAAACTGCATTCCCTCACGCTGATATCCGTCCCACAGACCATCCGCTGGGAGTCCGCTGCCACCCGCTCACTGCGACAAATACGCAATTCCTGGTACATGCTGTTCTTCCAGATCCCCCTGCTTCCGCAGTGGATAATCCGGCGAAAAAACTACAGTTTCCTCAGCTTCCTCTGGCGCAGCTGGTCCCCCGACTGGGAGTGGCCGGAGGCTTCCCTGCAATCCGTGAAGGACGCATTTTCCAGCCCGGGGGTGATCGAAGCGGCCCTGGCCTATTACCGCCAGAACCTGAATCGTTTCACTAAGGCCAATAAACATGTTCGACAAACAATCGCCAGTGGCATTCACGTGCCCACCCTGGGCATCATCGGCGCAAGAGATGGCTGCATAGACTGTAAATTGTTTTGCGAGAGCATGCGTGATGGGGATTTTCCCGCGGGCGTTTCCGTACATGTCATTCCCGAGGTTGGCCATTTCCCGCAACAGGAAGCGCCTGTTGAAGTGAATGTGGCGCTGCTCGATTTCTTTGCCCGAATACAGTAGTTTCCTACCCCGCGAGGGTGTCATAATACGCCACGCAATTATTCGTTGGGCGGCTATGGACCAGTTTACTCCCGTGGGGGCCGGTTTCCTGCTCCTTCAGCGAAACCTACACCCAGCACGTGCGTTCGTTCTTGCGATCGAGTGAGCCTCCACTACCCGAGTTGTCGGCCGTCGCTGGGAAAATGCACATGTCTGAACACACCCTGAACCGGCGCTTACGTGGGTGAGGGCACGAGTTTTCGTGATATTCGATCCCGTGAACTTAAGACGGGCTTTCAGGGGCTGGTGACGCTGCCGATGGGGTCGGTCATCTTGAACACCAGGGTGGTCACCCACGAGGGCAGAGACAAGCGAGCCGCGACCAGGCCACTGCCGCTTTCCAGGTCGATGGGGCTGGCCACGGTGACAATATTGCGAATGCGCTTGTCCTGCACCTGGCCCTGGTGCAACAGGCACAGCAGGCCGCCCGGGCACCATCCCATCAGCGACAGCTCCTCGCTGCCGGAATGAGCGCGTACCTTTTCCAATGCGGTACCCAGCATGGAGTAGGAGTAATCCTTCAGATTGAGGTGGCCGTGTTCTTTCTTCGGCTTGTCCCAGTCCACCAGGTACACCTTGAACCCCGCGGCCACCATGTAGCGCACCCGGCTGCGCTGGGGCATCAGGTCGAAGGTTTCGGTGCTCACCCCCAGGGGTGGAACCAGTATCAGCGGCACGGCATGTCTCTTGCGCTCGATGGATGGTTGAAGGGGCGTCGATTGATAGATTGCAGGCCTAAAATGATCTTTTTCTATTCTGGTCGATCATCTATAGTAAAAGCTAGACTTTAGTTGGGGGTGCCAAGGATAAAAGCACCCTACACTCCATGATAGTACTAAGAAGAGGTTCATTATGAATTCAACGGTTCAGACGTTGCTGAAAATAGGTGTTATCGTTCTTTATGTCGCGACCTTGGCGTCGTTATTTTTAGGTTCTTTAGCCGCTTATAGCACGATTTTGCTATACATTACGGCGGCATTGGCTGTGGCCCATATGGGTGAGTATGCCTTATTCAACAAACGTATTAGAAAGTTGCCTGGTAGCAAGGCAGGCCATTTCATCAATACTTTGTTGTATGGTTTTATTCATTGGCTGCCTCTTTTTAAAGAGCATAAAGTTTAATTTATAGCATTTTGTGACTGCCGTACTGATGTGACATTCCTGCGGTTGTGGCGGCGTATTTTTGCCCATATTGAAGCAGTTTTTGGTACGAATCCCGGGCCACCCTTATATGCCTCGTCAGAAATATGGTTTTTCGCGGCCGATTCCAGCGGTAGTTTTCACGCGGGCTTAAATTGTGTCCAGAGCCTATATTCGCTAAAATGCGCGCCTAGTTTGTACCCACTGTTTTGATAAACCAAAAAAAATATATGCCCAATTCATCGCTCGGGTTGATTGACAGCCAAAATGGTTGCACTTCACTCAAAACAACAATTTCAATCCACACCTATCCCTTTGCCGCCTTGCAGATGCATTTAATTACAATGGCGACAACCTACTTATTATTCAGCAAGCCACATGAGTTGATCAATCGTTAGCGGCGTCCATCAGATCATAACAATTCGTCACTCGCTGCGCCGTCATCTGCGCCAATGGAATCGCGACCTGACTGTCATGCAGCGACACTGATGAGAGTACGCAGCTAATGGGAATGCCGCCATCCGCTGCATCGATGTGCAGTTTGTAGCCAATCCAACTTGTTGTATGTCCCTTGCTCTTGCGCTTGGTGCCAACCGTGCAGGCACCGGGTAAATCATCGAACATGGCTTTCAGCGTCATGCCGGCGCTTTGTTTTTCTAGCTGCGTTAGAATCTTCGGTCGCTCTTCGCGCTTCTTCGGTCTCCCGCGCTTCTTTTTTTCTTCAGTCGGTTTCGCTGGCTTCTCAGGTTTCTCTCGCGCAGTGATCGCCGTCGAATCTCGAGAAATATGGCCGATAAGTTGCTCCCCCAGCGGGCTTTGAATGACGTCTGCGTGTATTTTTTTGCGCCAGTTCGCGGTCAGCGAATTCGGCGAGGGCGCGTGAGAAGGTGGAGCTGTTGGGGATATTGTTCCGTTTTCCCAGCCACAAATACGGCGCAATGATGGGCTGCCTTTTATGTATTCCAGTATTACTTCTGTGGTGGGCACGTTGTAGATCGATTTGGCGATGAATGCGCGCGCAATGGCGGCACGGTTACTTTGAGGCCTGCCGGGGGTTCGCCCTCGGTAGGGAAAGTGCCTATCGACTTGCGCGACATCAATGGCCTGGATCAATTTTTTCTGGTTGTCCGTTAGAGGGCTAAGCTCGTCTTGCAAAATAGGGAAAAGATTGTTTTGAAAATGGTACCAAATGCTGGATAATCTTTGGCGTGTCTGGCTCACTAAGATCTCACCTCGGGCTGCTACCTGATGCCCATGTTGATGAGATCTGCTGCAGCTGGGCAGCGGGACTGAATGGCTTGCAAGTCTTGTTTTAACTCTATGCCCACGTCGGGGTGGTTTTCGTTCACGGCATTTAGCAATTCCAGGCGCAATAACCATTCGTCCGGATAGCTAGCCATCTGAGTTTGAAGGCGCTCGAGGTGATGCAGGTCCAGCGGTTCTTCCAGGTTCGCTACTTGCGCGTACAGGGCCATCAGTTGCGGCTCGCTGTCTGCCACTTGCTGTGGGGGTGTGGCGTTGGCACTTGCGCTGTAGAGTTGCCACTGCTCTCGGTCGGCCGCCCCGCCAAACACCGACTCTATGCTGGCACCCACCGCCATGTCGTAACAGCCCCAGGCGGGCTCAAACAGAATGCGGCCGGCCAAATCGGTAACCGTGCAGTGGTCAAAGCTCAATATAAAACTGCGCTGATCCCGACGGTGAACCTGGCGCAGTCGACCGCAGACCGTTATTCCCGATAAGAATTCCAGCCGACAATCCTGGCCAATAACAATGTTGTGGGCCTTTAACTCATCAATGGTGTATTGCGACAGGCAGCGACTGAAGTCTTTCAGCAGGCCTATGGGTGAACCAAAGCCCTGGGGATGAGTGGCCGTGCCGTGACCGTAGATTTCATCGCCCCGCCAGGCCAGCTGGGTGGCACCCACGGTGCGCAGGTAGATGGCGTTGCCCACCGAGTCGCAGAGAATTTCGTCAAACACGCCGCTGACCTGCATGCCGGAATCGTACTGTGCGGTGCACACTGTCCCCGCCCGCACCGCCTTGCGCAGTGACTGCGCGCCGCCCTGGTTAAAACACATGGTGGCGGCAAATTCTTCCAACACCTGGCACAGGTGGCGGCAGCTCTTGGTAACAAACAAGCGCGGCTGCACCGTGGTGATGTCGTAGGGGCAGGTCACCACATCCACCGTGAGCGGCAATTTTTGTACCTGGGCGTCATCCAGGCAATGCCTGCTCTCTCCCAGAGAAGACAACAGGCCCGCGCCAAATATTTTGTAGTCGTCCAGCTCCCCTACCAGGCCGTATTCCACGGTCCACCAGTGTAAGCGGGAGAGTAAACTCGCCTCGGAGAGATCGGTATTTTCCGCATTGGCTCGCGACAGGGCCTGTTCGGCACTGGCGACGTCCGCGGCGCTGCACTGGGGGGATTCCTTGGCAATAGACAGCGCCCGAATGGCGTCATACACCGCCAGGTCCTGCTCGTTGGATAAGGCTTTCATCCCCACTTCGCCGAAACGCTGCAAAAACTCCGCGTAATCCACATCGACAATGAAGGGCGCATGGCCCGCAGACTCGTGCACAATATCCGGCGCTGGCGTGTATTCGATATGCTCGACACTGCGCATATCGACCGCGATCACCAGAATTTTAAGCGCCTGAAATTCCATGAATATGGCCGGCGGCACAAACCCATCCACCACCACCGCACGCCAACCGAGATGGGCCAGCGCGCTGTTCATTTCATCGATAGCGGGAATGTGGTCAAGCGATATCCCCGTTCTCGCCAGACCCTCCAAATAAACCGAGTGGGCCGTTGCTTGTAAATGCCCACTCAGGTGTTTCATCAAAAAGCGCCACACCGCCTGATCGCGCGGGGTGTATCGCGCATAATCCTGTACCGTTACGAAGGGTTTCAGGTGGGCGGGCAAGCCGGCGATTATTTCCTGTTGTGGCATGCCCTGCGCAGCCGCCTAGAGAACGCCTCTGCGCATCTGGTCCAGCTCGATAGACTCGAACAGGGCCTGGAAGTTACCCTCCCCAAAACCCTCGTTGCCCTTGCGCTGGATTAGCTCAAAAAAGATAGGCCCGATAACATTGGTGGAGAAAATTTGCAGCAACAAACCCTCACCACCCTGGGGGTTGCCGTCGATCAACACCCCGCGGGAGCGCAGGGCTTCCACGTCTTCACCGTGACCGGGCAGGCGCTCGTCTATCAGGTCAAAGTAGCTGTCGATTGTGTCTTGCAGTTCAAGGCCATTGGCCCTGAGTTGATCAACAGAGGCCAGAATATCGTCCGTGCCCAGTGCAATGTGCTGAATGCCCTCGCCGTTGTACTCTGACAAATACTCTGCTATTTGTGATTTGTCGTCGCTGGACTCGTTGATAGGGATGCGAATTTTTCCGCAGGGGCTGGTCAGCGCACGGCTTTTCAGTCCGGTTTTCTTGCCTTCTATATCAAAGAAGCGAATCTCGCGGAAATTAAACAGGTCCTCGTAGAAGCTCGCCCACTTGTCCATATTGCCGCGCTGCACGTTGTGGGTGAGGTGGTCAATATAGGTGAGGCCTGTTCCCACTTCGGCCACAGGCTGCTGCGGTGCCAGTGGCACAAAATCGACATCGTAAATTGTTTGCTCACCGTAGCGGTCCACCAGATACAAACGGCTGCCGCCAATGCCTTCTATGGCGGGAATATTCAACTCCATGGGGCCCACTTCCGACTCAACAATGGTAGCACCCAATTCTTTCGCCCGCGCCAGTGCAGCCCCGGCGTCCTTGACCCTGAATGCCATGGCACAGGCACAGGGGCCGTGATCCCGGGCAAACTGCTGGGCAAAACTATCGGGCTCGGCATTGATGATAAAGTTGATATCGCCCTGGCTGTGCAGGGTAACGTCCTTGGTGCGGTGGTGCGCGGTGGCGGGGAAGCCCATGCGTGCGAACAATTCGCGCAGCAGCTCCGGATCCGGTGCCGCATATTCTACAAACTCAAAACCGTCTGTACCCATGGGGTTTTCATAGTTATCTGCCATCGCGCTCACCTTTAAAATCTATTTTTAGAGTGGATTTTACAATCCCGAGGAGGCGATATAGTATCCCATTTTAGGCGGGTATATATTTCATATACGAACGGAAATAGATAATTTAAGGTATATAAGCCCTGTTTATAGGGTATTTATGGGATTTAATTCCATTCCTTATGTAGCTACACAACCAGCGCCGTGGTGCTTTTTACCGTGCGCAGGGTGAAGCTGGAGGAGGCGGCATCCACCAGGTGGCTGTTGAGAATTTTCTGGGTAAGAAATTTTTCATAGGCCTGCACGTCCTGTACCACCACCGTCATGCTGTAATCGTGATTGCCCGAAATTGCGTAGCAGGCAGTCACCTCGGCGATGCCGGATATTAACTCCTCAAACTCCACCCGACTCTCATCACTGTGATGCGTCAATTTTACGTTACAAATGACGCAAACGTTCAGACCCACGGCGGCGGGATTGACCAGGGCAACCCGGGCCGCGATTACCCCGGACTGCTCCAGAGCCTGAATACGCCGCCACACCGAGGAGCTGGAGCTGCCTATGCGCTCTGCAATGTCCTGATGGCTGAGACGGCAGTCGCGCTGCAGCAATTCCAGAATCTGTTTGTCTATTCTATCGATTGTCATGGGGACACCTCGGTAAGTAAAACGAAGTATACCGCGCAACGCCGGCACTGCCAGCCGGGCAAGATTTCTGTGGCAATGGGCGTACAATACAGATTTCGAGGCCCTATGAAGCTCTACACCTACTGCCGCTCCTCCGCCGCCTACCGGGTGCGTATTGCCCTGAACCTCAAGGGCATCAGCTATGACAGCGTGCCCGTCAGCCTGCTGCAGGCAGAGCACAAGAGCGCGGACTATCTGCAAACCAACCCCCAGGGTCTGGTGCCCGCACTGGCGCTGGACAACGGTACGGTCATCAGCCAGTCCACCGCCATACTGGAATATCTGGAGGAGAGCCAGGGTGGTGCCCGGCTACTACCGCAGGATCTGGTGGCCCGCAGCCAGGTGCGCAGCCTGATCAACCACATCGCCTGCGACATACACCCCCTGTGCAATCTGCGCATATTGCAGTACCTGCCCAGAGAACTGAATGCGGACAAAGTCCAGGTGGCCCAGTGGTATGCCCAGTGGGTTAACAGCGGCTTTTCCGCTATCGAAAAAGTACTGGCACAGGGCGACGGCCGATTCTGTTTCAGCGCCACACCGGGCATGGCAGACTGTTACCTGGTGCCACAAGTATTCAATGCTATCCGCTTCAATGTGGACATAGATCAATATGAGGCTATTTTATCGGTCTACAATCACTGCAATACTTTGGAGGCCTTTCAATCGGCCCACCCGGACCAGCAGCCAGACACCCCCACCTCCTGACAAGAGACTAGCGTGAACATAGACCAACCCAACGACCCGCAAGACATCTCCCCCCTCTGGCGCCTGGCTTTTCGCGCCGGCTTCCTGGGCGCCGGCAGCTTCGCCGTGATCGCCATGATTCGATGGCTGGTGTGGATAGAGGCGCCGGGGCAATGGACATCAACAATTGCACCCCAGTGGTGGCACGCCCATGAAATGATATTTGGTTTTGCCATGCCCGTGGTCGCCGGGTTTCTATTGAGTGCCGTGGCGGTATGGACGGGCATCGCCGGCACCCGGGGCCTGCGCCTGCAAGTTCTTTTTGGCGCCTGGCTGGCGGCCCGGCTCATCCTGTGGCTGGCACCGGCCAGCGCGGAGCTGGCCTGGGCTGCCGAGATGCTTTTTATCGCCCTGCTGATGTATGAACTGGGCTCCCGGGTGTGGACGCGACGGCAGTGGCGAAATATGCTGTTCCTGCCTGTACTGCTGGGCCTGGCGGCACTGAATACCGCGAGCTACGCCACTGCGGACAACTTTGTTCTCAGCACTCGCTTGCACTATAGCGCCTTGTGGTTAATCACTATTATGGTGGTAATTGTGGGAGGCCGTGTTATCCCCCTGTTTACCGCCAACCGCCTGGGGCTACCAAAAAATCCGCTGCCGAGCTGGCTGGAAACCTGCGCCATTGCCTCGGTTGTGCTGGTGGCCGCGCTGTTAGCTTTCTGGCCTCTGGCTGAAATAGCCCTACCCTTACAAGGTCTGTGCCTGCTGGCGTGTGCCATACACCTGTACCGCCTGGCCCAATGGCAGGGCTGGAAGACAGGGAGTGTACCACTGCTGTGGTCCATGCATTTAAGCTACCTGTGCATCCCTTTGGCTCTGTTGGGCATTGGGCTGGTAGGAAACAACCCGGTGGCGGTGAAAAACATAATGCACCTGCTGGCTATAGGCACCATTGGCGGCATGATACTGGCAATGATGTCCCGGGTGTCCCTGGGCCATACCGGTCGCCCCATGGAGCTGGCCCGGGGTGTGGCCACCGCCTTCGCGCTGATATTTGTCACCGCTGTTATTCGCGCCGGGCTACCGGTTGTCGACCCCGCACTCACGCACTGGTCCTGGCGGATTTCCGCAGCCCTGTGGATTGTTGCCTTCGCCGTGTTCGTGTTTCGCTACTACCGCGTTCTCACCAGGGCGCGGGTGGATGGCAAGCCGGGATAATTCAACTCTGAGCGAAATCCAACCTATGCACCGGCTTGGCGGACTAGCGGCCCAGACCATTACCTCTTGATTGCGCACCAACTCACGATGGCATGCCGCACACCGGAAAGAACCGGCATAGCGCCATGCAGATAGCGAAAATCCGAGGGAAAGGCAACCAGCATATCGGCCTGCGGCCTGAGCTTAAAGTCAAAGTTTGGGAAGATTAGTTCACCACCTACATAATCTTCATCGAGATAGATCAACAAGCTGTAGTCTCTATCCCTGGACTTTTTCCACTTCAAGGTTTCCCGGTCCATGACATCAGCATCGGCATGCGGGTGGTAACATGAACCCCTGGTATATCGCAAAACTTGCGGGGTCTCCAAAGAACGCAATTTACAATTGAAGAAGGGCTCGACTTCTTTGGCATATGCACGCCTCACCAGCTCAATTACTGGCTGTTCCATTTCACCCATCTCTACTATATCTGTAACCCGATTGGAAATAGCCTTTTTACCGGTTCCGTCAACAGTGACAAGTGCTTCCTTGGTGTGCTCAATGGAGATGATTTTACTGGCGATTTTCTTCAACGCATATTCGGAATCAAGCTTAAGAATGAGAATTCCCGGGGGGATATTTTTGCCATCAAACTGGCAGCTGGGCTGCTCCGAGACGAAGTGTGCTAACTCCGGAGAAAGCAGATTTCCCTGGACTCTACCAAAGGCTTGTTCGTTCCAGCGCAGCGACTCAACAGACCCGCAACAATTCTCATACTTTTTCCCACTGCCACAGTTACACCAGATATCTCGTGGTTCCTGACCCATAAGCTATATACTTTCGCCGCAGTTGATTGTTCCAGCGATTAGAGTAACCATTATCCACCCAAATCTGTACTTAAATGAGCAAGCATTAAAAATTAACCCATACCGCCCCAGGCCCGGGGCATTTGCATATTCAAACGTTCCAGGCCGCCGTTCACGCCGAGAATATCGCCGGTTACATAACTGGCTGCGGGCGAGCACAGGTACAGGGCGCCCATGGCGATGTCCTCCACCTCGCCCAAGCGCGCCATGGGGGTCAAATCAATCATGGCCTGTTCGATTTCCGGGGTTAGC
>SMVA01214894.1_pt1 | contig 25018 bp, 23 predicted proteins | sample 2456451 | NCBI WGS metagenome assembly SMVA01 (sample SAMN11095933, study PRJNA526329) | marine sediment metagenome | biome: Marine sediment; feature: Surficial sediment; material: Deep marine sediment; isolation source: Hadal surficial sediment | place: Pacific Ocean | collected 2014-05 | depth... | reverse complement strand
TGAGATTCGCTCGCGGGTTGGCGTTGTGGAGCAACCGGAATTTAGCCGTTTCGCGAATTCGTTTTCTCATATTTTCGGCGGAGGGTACGCGGCAGGCTATTACAGTTACAAATGGGCAGAAGTCCTGGCCGCCGATGCCTGGTCCGCATTCGAGGACCAGGGCATCTTCAGCGCCGAGCTTGCGAGTAGATTTCGACGGGAAATTCTCGAAATCGGCGGTACACGAAGAATAGCCGATGCATTTAAAGCCTTTCGGGGCCGCGCACCCGAGATTCAGCCACTTTTGCGCCAAGCCGGCATCACCAAGGACGAGAGCACATAGGTGAAAATCGCGAGCTGGAACGTCAATTCCATTCGGGTTCGCTTGCCTCATGTGCTTGATTGGCTGGAGACACAGCAGCCCGATATTCTGGGTTTGCAGGAACTCAAAATGCCAACGGAATCAGTACCCTCAGATGAGATCAGGAAATACGGTTATCACACCGCCGCGTTCGGGCAAAAAACATACAACGGTGTAGCGCTGTTATCGCGCCAGGAACCCGAGGAGGTCAGTCAGGGTCTGCCCAATTTTCCTGATGAGCAAAGCCGGGTCATCGCCGCGACTTATGGCGACCTTCGTGTCGTCAATCTTTATGTTCCGAACGGCCAAAGTCTGGAGTCGGATAAATTTCAATATAAGCTGGCCTGGCTGGATGCGTTACACGATTATCTCGATAAAGAATCAGGCCGGTACCCGAATCTGGCCGTCATGGGTGATTTTAATATCGCGCCGGACGACCGGGATGTTCACGACCCTGAGGAGTGGCAAAACCGGGTGCTCGTTAGTGATGAGGAACGAGATCGCTTACAGGGCCTGCTCAGTGACGGATTGGCCGACTCCTTCAGATTGTTCGATCAGCCGGATGGGACTTTTAGCTGGTGGGACTATCGCGCGGCGGGCTTTCGCCGAAAGCGCGGACTTCGCATCGACCTGATTCTGGTATCCCCGGCTTTGGCAAATAAGTGCACCGCCAGTGAAGTGGACACGGCACCGCGGAAACTGGAGCGGCCGTCGGATCACGCACCGGTGTTCGCTTTGTTCGATTGACGCGATATGATCGGGTAACGATGTTAATCGAAAAACTCATGTCTGGCCTTGCCCGGCAGAGGCCAGGTGATCGCCGCAACGATTACGACGTGACGAATTCCGTACAGGTCAGTTCGGTCGATGCCGTACGCGACGCCATCCAGATGCTTTTCGAAGCCAGCTATCCGAGTGCGTCTTTCGATGTCGTCTGGATGGCCTTTCTCGACTTTGATCAACTGTTCGACGGACGCCTGGCGAGCTATACGGGATGCGATACGGTATACCACGATAAGCAACACTCGCTGGACGTCACCCTGGCCACCGCACGCATCCTGGCCGGCTATGAGAAGAGCTGCCCCAAACGTGAGCAGATCGGGTCTGAACGGGCGACCATCGCGCTGATCGCGGCACTGTTTCATGACTCCGGTTACATCCGCCGTACCGATGAAACAGCACGCCTGAACGGCGCTGAATTTACCCTTTGGCACGTGTCTCGAAGTGCGGAGTTTTTAGCGGACTATGTCGGCCGGCTCGGATTATCGGATTTTTCCGATATCGCCTCTCGCATTGTCCATTTCACCGGTTACGAACTCGACCTGGACGATATCGAGCTGGATGACCCCCGCGACCTGTTAATTGGGCACTTCCTTGGCACCGCAGATCTGATTGCACAGATGGCGGATCGTTGCTATCTCGAGAAGTGTCGCGACCGGCTGTATGCCGAATTCGTACTCGCCGGGATCGCAATGAGCGATCGAAAATCAGGCCGACAGAATGTACTTTATGGTTCCGGCGTTGATCTGTTAAAGAAAACGCCCGAGTTCGTCAGAAACTCAGCGCGGATTCGTCTCCATCAGAATTTCCGCCGTGCCTATCAACATATCAATGCGCTTTACGATGGACGAAATCCATATATTGAATTCATCGATCACAATCTGAAATATCTCGGTCATGTCATCGGGAACAGCGATTGGTCGAGTCTGCGCCGCCATCCACCGTGTTTTACCGCACTGAGAAATCCACTTCGATCGGTCAGTGCCCTGGTCAGCCGCTACCTGGCAAAACGGGGGGCGCCGGCCGCCGCTTTGGCAACGCCATAAATTTAATCGGGCGGTTAATCAAACGACTGCTATTCGACCGTGACTGACTTGGCCAGATTTCTCGGCTGATCGACGTCCGTACCTCTCAGCACCGCGACATGATAGGCCAGTAGTTGCAAGGGTATGGTATAGACCGCCGGCGCCTGAAAATAACTGACCTGTTGCGGCATTTCGATGACAGTCACGCCGTCACTCGGCTCGATACCCGCACTCGGATCGGCAAATACAATCAACTCGCCACCTCGGGCGCGAACTTCCATCAGATTCGATTTCAGTTTTTCGAGCAGGTCATTGTTTGGCGCAACCGTCACAACCGGCATATCGGCATCCACCAGCGCCAGGGGGCCGTGTTTCAATTCGCCTGCGGGGTATGCTTCGGCATGGATGTAGGAAATTTCCTTCAACTTTAACGCGCCTTCCATCGCGATCGGATGCAGCACGCCGCGGCCCAGGAAAAGTGCATGCTGTTTGTCCGCAAACTTTTTAGCGAGTTCACGCATCTGCTCATCCAGCGCCAGTGTCTGCTCGATGAGCCGCGGGATCTCGACCAACTTGGACACGAGTCCCCTGGTACGCTCCGGATCGTCCGCGCCGCGATGCATTTCGAGTGCGATGACCAGCATGGCCAGTGCGGCCAGTTGTGACGTAAATGCCTTCGTCGATGCCACGCCGATTTCCGGACCCGCCCTTGTCAGCATCACGAGGTCCGACTCTCTGACGAGAGAGCTTTCCGGTACATTGCAGATCGCCAGCGTCGCCAGATAACCAGACGCCTTGGCCAGACGTAATGCTGCCAGTGTATCGGCCGTTTCGCCGGATTGGGATAGCGTCACAAAAATTGTCTTCGGCGGAACGACCGGACTTCTATATCGATATTCGCTGGCGATATCGACACTGCACTGCAATTTACATATCTGTTCAATAAAGTATCGCGCGACCGCGCCCGCATGGTAGCTGGTCCCGCAAGCGACGATATGAACGCCTTCTGCCTGTGCAAATGCCTCCGATGAACCGGGGCCGAACGCCGCTTCGAGCAGATGGCCATTTGCGATCCGCTCCTCCAGCGTTTCGGCGACCGCACGCGGCTGTTCGTATATTTCTTTGAGCATGTAATGGGAATAACCGTCTTTCTCCGCCGCGCCCGCGCTTAGCTCACTCTTGCTAACAGGCCTGTCTACCGTCTTCCCGGTCTCGTCGGTTACCGTTACTTTATCTTTGCGGACATCCGCGAAATCGCCTTCCTCGAGAAAAATGAAATCGCGCGTAACAGCAATCAACGCGGCCACATCCGAGGCGACGAAATTTTCGCCCTTCCCTAACCCAACAACGACCGGCATCGCGCGTCGTGCAAGGATCAAACGGTCCGGGTTATTCTGAGAAATGACGACGAGCGCATACGCGCCTTCGAGATCCGCTACCGTCGACCGAACGGCTGTCATCAGATCACCGTCTTTCTTAAGATAATGGTGAATTCGGTGAGCTATGACCTCGGTATCGGTTTCGGTTTCAAATTTGTATCCCTGATCTGTCAGTTCGGCACGAAGTGCTTCATGGTTTTCGATAATGCCGTTGTGAACGATCGCAAGATCGTCCCCAGACATGTGCGGATGTGCATTTGCTTCACTGGGAACACCGTGCGTTGCCCATCGGGTATGTGCAATGCCCAGCGGGGCTTCCACCGGCGCCGTTTGCAGCGCGGACTCAAGCGCCTCGACCTTGCCCAACCGTCTCCGGCGCTGCAGCTTTCCGTCGGAAATTGCCGCAATACCGGCCGAGTCATAGCCGCGATACTCCAGCCGTCGCAAGCCCTGCAACAAGATCGGAATAATATCTCGTTCGGCAACCGCGCCGACAATACCGCACATTTTCAGAAAATCCTTTGATTCGAAGTCTTGGTCTTGGAGCGAACAGTGAGCATTTAAACCTATTTCAACATCACCAGCGCAAAGGCAGGCCCCAATTTGACTTAATTGCCCTTGTCTGTCGTCTTTCGGGGCCGCTTCCAGCCGCGTATGACGACCTGTTTGGCTCGCTCCAATGAAAGCTCACCCGGCGGCGCTGATTTCGAAATCGTAGACCCCGCGCCGATCGTCGCGCCGGATCCAATCTCCACCGGCGCGACCAGCTCGACACCGGAGCCAATGAACACTTTATCTCCGATCAGCGTTTGATGTTTATAAGCGCCATCGTAATTACAGGCGATTGTCCCGGCGCCGACATTCACATCAGTGCCAATAATCGCGTCTCCCATGTAAGTCAGATGGTTTAACTTGCTACCAGCACCGATGGTGCTTTTCTTAATTTCGACAAAATTTCCGACGTGAACATTTTTCTTGAGGTTCGCCTCCGGTCTAAGTCTCGCGAATGGGCCGATCTCGCAATTTTCTCCAACCGTGGCCCCGTCCAGCACGCAATTCTCATAAACCTGGGTTCCCGATGCGATCCGGGTGTTACGAATCACCGAATTCGGCCCGATTGTCACGCCATCGCCCAGTTCGACTACGCCTTCGAAAAGGGTATTGATATCCAGAATGACGTCCTTGCCGCAGACCAATGATCCCCGTATGTCGATACGCGCCGGGTCCAGGATACCGACGCCTCGCACCATCAGTTCATTCGCCAGTCGTTTCTGATACGCGCGCTCGGCCTGGGCCAGTTGTATCTTATCGTTGATGCCCATGACTTCCGTTTCTGACTTAGCAGCGACCGTTTCCACGCGAAGTCCGTCATCGACGGCCAACGAAACGATGTCGGTCAGGTAATATTCATCCTGAACATTATTTGTCTGTAGTTTTTCGAGCCAGGCCGACAACTGATTAACCGGGCAAGCCAGTAATCCAGTATTCACTTCTCGAATCGCTCGTTGCTCGGGGCTCGCATCTTTTTCTTCGACAATGGCCTGTATCTGGCCGTCGGCGTTGCGAATGATTCGGCCATAGCCGCTCGGATCATCGAGTTCAACGGTCAGTACTGTAAGCCGGTCATCGCCGGCTTTGTTAAGCAGACGTTCGAGCGTCGAAGAATTCACCAACGGCACGTCTCCGGGCAATACCAACACGATATTTCCGGATTTTATGCCCGGAACAGCCTGTTGCGCGGCGTGCCCGGTGCCCCGCTGGGGTTTCTGCTCAACCCAGGTGACGTCTTTATCGGCAAACGCTGCCTGTACAAGGTCGCCACCGTTACCATACACGACACATATTTGATCCGCGCCAAGATTTTCTGCCGAGTCGATGACATGCGCGAGAATTGGCCGCCCGGCCAGGGGATGCAGGACTTTAGGTCGGTCGGAACGCATCCGGGTGCCCTGTCCGGCCGCAAGAATGACGACACTGATATTAGCGGTCACGATTTCGTAACTCGTTCTGAAACCAAGGGGAATACTTTACCCGTTGAGCCGCGGCAGCGATACCTGCCGGGCGGGCAGGCTGAACGACAAGCCGATTAACGCTTCTTCCCTTTAAGCCTTTGCGCTGCCTGATATCGTGCCGCCGCCTCGACCAATTGCAACTGGGCGTGGGTGATATCTTCTTTTCCGGTCGCGCCTTTAAGCGCTTCTTCCGCGGCCTGATGGGCCTGCAGCGCGGCCTGTTCATCGAGTTGATCACCGTGCAGAGCGGAGTCCGCAAGAACCGTTACGAGATGTGGCTGAACTTCCAATACCCCGCCCGTGACATAAAACAGCAATTCTTCATCCTGATCGGGCACCTGAATACGCACCTCACCCGGACGCAGATTCGTGAGCAGCGGCGCGTGCCTCGGCGTGATGCCTACATCGCCCATTTTTGCGGGAACAATAATCATTTCCGCTAACCCGGAAAATATATTGCCCTCGGCGCTGACGATTTCGACCTTAATGGTACTCATTAGTGATAAGAGACTATAAAGTTTTGGCTTGTTCGACGGCTTCTTCGATAGAGCCGACCATGTAAAAAGCCTGCTCCGGTAAATTGTCGTATTCACCGGCGACAATGCCTTTAAAGCCGCGGATCGTATCCTGAAGGCTCACATATTTACCCGGTGAGCCGGTGAACGTCTCCGCGACAGTAAACGGCTGAGACAGGAACCGCTGCACCTTGCGGGCCCGCTGCACGAGGCGCTTGTCTTCCTCGGACAGTTCATCCATACCGAGAATCGCGATAATGTCCTGCAATTCCTTGTACCGTTGCAACACCGCCTGCACGCCTCGTGCCGTATCGTAATGATCCTGGGAAACAACATTCGGATCCAACATCCGGCTCGTGGAATCGAGCGGATCGACAGCAGGGTAAATACCCAATTCTGCAATTTGGCGTGACAAGACCAGGGTCGCGTCAAGATGAGCGAAGGTCGTAGCCGGCGACGGATCGGTCAGGTCATCCGCCGGGACGTAAACGGCCTGGAACGAAGTAATGGATCCCGACTTCGTGGACGTAATCCGCTCCTGCAGCACTCCCATTTCTTCGGCCAGCGTCGGCTGGTACCCGACCGCGGAAGGCATGCGGCCAAGCAGCGCCGAGACCTCTGTACCGGCCAGCGTATAACGATAAATATTGTCGATGAACATCAGCACGTCCTGACCCTGATCGCGGAACTCTTCGGCGATCGTCAATCCGGTTAACGCGACACGCAGCCGGTTGCCGGGGGGCTCGTTCATCTGGCCATACACCAGCGAAACCTTACTCAGAACACCGGATTCTTCCATTTCGTAATAGAAATCGTTGCCTTCCCGGGTTCTCTCGCCGACCCCGGCGAATACCGAGTAGCCGCCATGCTCTTTCGCGATATTATTGATCAGTTCCATCAGCGTGACGGTTTTGCCCACGCCGGCACCGCCGAACAATCCGATTTTGCCGCCCTTCGCAATCGGCATGATCAGGTCGATGACCTTGATCCCGGTCTCGAACAATTCCGTCGATGTCGCCTGCTCTTCGTAGGTCGGCGCAGCGCGATGAATCGGCAGCCTTTTGTCTTCACCAATTGGTCCTGCCTGATCGATGGGCTCGCCGAGCACATTCATAATGCGTCCGAGCGTCTTTTCGCCAACCGGTACCTGGATCGGCCCCCCCGTATTACGGACTGACAATCCGCGAGTCAGACCTTCGCTGGAACCCATCGCAATCGTTCGAACGACACCGTCGCCAAGCTGCTGCTGGACCTCGAGAGTGATATCCCGATCATCAATAACGAGCGCATCGTAAATCTTCGGCAGGCCCTCCAGCGAGTACTTTACGTCCACGACAGCGCCAATAAACTGCACAATATTTCCGGAGCTCATTAAATGAATCCTCTATTTATATACCTAAACCGCGGCTGCTCCGCCGACGATTTCTGAAATTTCCTGCGTAATAGCCGCCTGCCTGACTTTGTTGTAATCAAGCTGAAGCTGATCGATCATTTTGCCGGCGTTGTCTGTCGCACTCTTCATGGCCACCATTTTCGCCGCCATTTCACAGGCAACGTTTTCGACTGCGCCCCGATAGACCTGAGATTCGATGTAGCGCATCAATACGCTATCGAGCAAATCAACCGCGTCCGGCTCGTAGATATAATCCCAGTGGGTCGACAGATCATCCGCATCCACAGCCTGAACCGGAATCAGCGTCTCAATCGCCGGAGTCTGGCTCATCGTGTTTACAAACTTATTGTGAACCAGGAATAACCGGTCAATTTTTCCTTCGACAAATGAGGTCAGCATGATGTTTATCGCGCCGACCAGGTCCGCGACCTTGGGGTCCTCGCCAAGATGCGTCGCCGCGCCGACCACGTTGACATCGAGGTTGCGAAAGTACTGCACGCCTTTCGCGCCGATCATGCACAGCTCCGCTTCCACGCCCTTGTCCCGCCATGCCTGCAAATCTTTCAGCAACACGCGGAACGTATTGACGTTGAGGCCACCGCACAAACCGCGGTCAGTCGTAATAACGATATATCCGATGCGCTTCACTTCACGTTCGAACAGGAACGGGTGCCGATACTCCGGGTTCGCGCCATACAGATGGCCGATCACGGTGCGAATCTTGTCCGCATACGGGCGCGTTGCCGCCATGCGATCCTGGGTTCGCCGCAATTTGCTTGCCGCTACCATTTCCATCGCCTTCGTGATTTTCTGCGTGTTCTTTACGCTGCCGATCTTCGTACGAATTTCTTTTAGATTCGCCATGACTTGATTAGTAGGTGCCGCTACGCTTGAAATCTTCGACCGCTTCCTTCAGACCCGCTTCAATTTCATCGCTGAAGTCGCCGGTGGCGTTAATTTTGCCGATTAATTCGGCAAATTTTTCATTCACGTGAGCATGCAGCGCTACTTCAAAATCGACGATTTTATTAGCCTCGACATCATCGAGATAACCCTCGTTCGCAGCAAAAAGCGAAACCGCCATCTCACCGACTGAAAGCGGTGAATATTGGAGCTGCTTCATGAGCTCCGTAACCCGCTGACCGCGCTCCAACTGCTTGCGCGTCGCTTCATCGAGGTCTGATGCGAACTGTGCGAACGCTGCCAACTCTCGGTACTGTGCCAAAGCGAGTCGTATACCACCACCGAGTTTTTTGATGATCTTTGTCTGCGCCGCCCCGCCGACGCGGGATACGGACAGCCCTGCATTGATCGCTGGACGGATACCGGCATTAAACAAATCTGTCTCGAGGAAGATCTGGCCATCGGTAATAGAGATCACGTTGGTCGGAACGAAGGCCGAAACGTCTCCCGCCTGAGTTTCAATAATCGGCAACGCCGTTAAGGAGCCCGTCTTGCCGGTGACCTCCCCGTTTGTCAGCCTTTCGACTTCCTTCTCGTTTATCCGCGACGCTCTTTCCAAAAGACGGGAATGCAAATAAAAGACGTCGCCCGGATAGGCTTCACGTCCCGGCGGGCGGCGCAATAGCAGTGAGACCTGACGATAGGCCCACGCCTGCTTGGTCAGATCGTCATAAATAATTAACGCGTCTTCGCCGCGATCTCGAAAATACTCACCCATCGAGCAGCCCGAGTAAGGCGCGATATATTGCATGGCAGCCGATTCCGCCGCGGCCGCAGCGACAACAATCGTGTGCTCCATTGCGCCATGTTCTTCGAGCTTCCTGACGACATTCGCGATCGTCGAATTCTTCTGGCCTATAGCGACGTAAATACATTTAATGTCGGTGCCCTTCTGATTGATGATCGTATCGATCGCAACTGCAGTTTTACCGGTTTGACGATCGCCGATGATCAGTTCGCGCTGACCGCGACCGATCGGCACCATCGAGTCGATCGATTTCAAACCGGTCTGCACCGGTTGACTCACTGACTTGCGCTCGATAACACCCGGAGCGACTTTTTCAATCGGTGACTGTGTCTTGGCCTCAATCGGCCCTTTACCGTCGATCGCCTCACCCAGAGAATTCACGACGCGGCCCAACAGTTCCGGGCCGACAGGCACTTCAAGAATGCGTCCCGTCGTCTTGACCGTGTCGCCTTCGGAAATGTGTTTGTAATCGCCAAGCACCACCGCACCGACAGAGTCCTGCTCCAGGTTCAACGCGAGTCCGAAGGTATCTCCGGGGAATTCGAGCATTTCGCCATACTGCGCATCGCCCAGACCATGAATGCGGGTAATACCGTCGGTCACCGCGATAACGGTTCCCACATCACGCGCTTCAGCCGCGCTGTCGAAGTTTCTGATGCGATCTTTAATGAGTTCGCTGATCTCAGAAGCTTTGATTGCCATCTCTTATATCCTCTAATTTGTCAGAGCACTGGAAAGTTTTTCCAAACCGGTTCGAACCGACCCATCGATGACCAGGTCATCAGCCTGGAGCCGGGCACCACCGATCAGGTTTTCATCCAGTTGAAAATGTAAATTGACCTCGCGCCCGAAGCGCCGCTTCAGGGCCGCTATAATTTTTTCCCACTGTACCGGATCAACCGGCGTTGCCGCGGTCAGCACGACGTCCACGCTGTTTTCTACTTCTGCTTTGAATTTGTCGAACAGCTCCGCAATCTCCGGAAGAACCAATAAACGACCGTTTTCGGCAAGCAGCTTTAACAGGTTCAACAATCGGCCCATGTCAGCCCCGGTATCTGGCCCGGCATCCCGGCAAATGCCGGCGATCAGTTCAACCAACGCGCCCTTGTCGGTGTTCGGCGTCTCAATGAGTTGGATCACCGCGCTATCACCAACGATCGCTGCCGCAATATGCAGCCAATCCGACCACGGTCCGAGCACGTTGGCCTCTCGCGCCAATTCAAATGCCGCATCAGCGTAGGGACGCGCAATGCCTCTGTTCTCTGCCATCGCCGGCTATATCTCCGCGGCCAGCTTGTCTAACAGATCCTGATGCGTCGCCGAATTGATCTCACGCGCGATAATCTTTTCGGCACCGGCAATCGCAAGCGTGCCAACCTGTTCACGTAACTCCTCGCGGGCTCGATTCACTTCCTGCTCGACTTCGGACTGGGCAAGACTCAGGATACGGCCTCGCTCCTGATCAGCCGATGCGCGAGCCTCATCGACGATATTGCCGCCCCGGGTATTCGCCTGATCGATGATTTCGCGGGCTTGCCCTCGCGCTTCATCGAGTAACTTGGCTTTTTCAACTTCGGCCAGTTCCAGCGAACGGGATCCTTTCTCCGCCGCGGCGAGACCATCGGCGATGGTCGTCTGGCGCTCCTCGATCATTCCCATCAGGGGTGGCCATACAAATTTCATGCAAAACCAGACAAACACGATCATGGCAATCGCCTGGCCGATTAATGTGGCGTTCAGATCCACCTGGCTTCTCCTAAAATTTCAATCGTAAATCGCTTGAAGCTCGCCGCAGCATCGCTTAACCGCCGAGCGCTGCTTGCAGTTGCCCGACAAACGGATTCGCGAACGCAAAAAACAGGGCGATACCAACGCCGATCATTGCGACCGCATCGAGCAAGGCCACGACCAGGAACATTTTGGTTTGTAACAGTGGCGCCAGTTCCGGCTGCCGCGCGCACCCTTCGAGGAAGCGGCCGCCCAGAAGGCCCATGCCAATACCGACACCGAGGGCGCCGAAACCAATCAATATTGCGACCGCGATCGCGGTTAAACCAACTACAATTTCCATTACTTGCTCCTAAAAAGCATTTTGGACATCAAAAAAACTAAACATCTAGTGTGTCTCGTGAGCCTGATCCAGATACACCACACTCAGTATCATGAATATGTAGGCTTGCAGAGTGATTATCAGAATATGAAACACTGCCCAGGCGAAGTGCAGCGGCAACTGCCACAGTCCTAACAGGGCAATAAGAATAAACATGAGTTCGCCAGCGTACATGTTGCCGAACAACCGCAGCGACAATGAAAGCGGCTTGGCCAGCATTGCGACGGTTTCGAGCACCAGGTTGAAAATCATGACCAGGGGCCAAAACAACTTTGGCACGCCAAGTTCCTTCGGATTCAGTGGTTGAAGCGTCATTTCCGCGGCGAATCCACCGATGCCTTTAACCTTTAACGAATAGAAAAGTATCAGAACGAATATCGACAGGGACATCGCAAAAGTGATATTCGGGTCCGTCGTCGGCACGACCTTGAGGTAGGGAATGCCAGCAAGGTGAGCAATCTGCGGCAGCAAATCCACCGGGATGAGATCCATAAGGTTCATCAGAAACACCCAGACCACCATCGTCAGTGCGAGCGGGGCGATTAACTTGTTGCGACCGTGGAAAGAATCCTTGACGCTGCCATCGACAAAATCCACGAGGATTTCGATGAACGCCTGCATTTTCCCCGGGCGCCCGGCGGTTGCAGATTTGGCGACGCTCCTGAACAGCGTACAAAGAACAAGGCCGAGGATTAATGAAAACACCATCGAGTCGACATTGATCGCCCAGAAATTACCGCTGCATTCGTTCCAGACCCAGCCGTCTTCGTTCCGGCAAACCTGGAGATTCTGCAGGTGGTGCTGAATGTATTGACTAGCTGTTTGTTTGCCTTCCGCGGCCATATTCTTTTACGTCCGAATCCGCTCGTTATCGCTTCGGATCCTTAATCAGTCGAATTTTTCTATCCAGGGAAACCGTGTCTTTAGCGCCGCCCAGTAAACGATGTAAATCGCAATGTACCCGATGAGAAACGGCAGTAGCTCCACGTGCAGCAATTTAATCGCTGCGATCATCAGCGCGACCGTCGTCGCGACTTTCAGCGCCTCTGCAACGTAAACGCTGCGCATGAACCCTTCCGGATTCTGACCGGCATCAACGCTGAACATGCGCAATCCCTGGTACAAGCCCGCCACAATACCGATACCGCCACCGGTCGCCGCTGAGACAGCCGCATCGGTGCCGCTGATCCAGGCCGCGATTGCAACAACAAGCGCGGTCAGTGCGATTTGCCAACCGGCCAGCCGGAGTACGGCTCGTTGCAGCATAGGGATGCCCGACCTTCGCAACTACCCGAAATTATTCGTCTGCAGGTAGAGCGTGGGTACAAAAAAAAGCCACTTCACATTCCGATTTCCGGGAGCGGGTGGCGTCTGACCGGCAATACCCGCCGGTTAGCCCGCGTATTCTACGGGGACGCAAGTTGGGGTTCAAGTATCGGTAAACGGAGGGTAAACGGGGGCTCGCTACTTGATATGGGCGAGAATCCCTTCAAGCTCGTCGAGGCTGTTATAGGCGACCACGAGTTTGCCCCGGCCCTTGGCCCCATGCTGGATCGCGACCCTCGCACCGAGGCGATCGGCCAGATCATCCTGGAGTTGCCTGATGTCAGGGTCCACAGCATCGCTTGCCGGTGAGGATTTCGGCCCCTCCAGAGTCTTCTTAACGAGGCCTTCGGTGGCCCGCACGGACAATCCTCTCTTCACGACAAGGGCCGCAATCTCCGCCTGTTTGCGAGTATCTCCGAGCGCGAGCAGGGCCCGGGCATGGCCCATTTCGAGGTCCCCCTGCTGTACCAGCACCTTGGTCGCCTCCCCGAGCTCCAGGAGACGCACGATATTGCTGACCGCTGCTCTGGACCGGCCGACGGCTTCGGCCGCGGCCTCATGGGTGAGTTCGAATTCATCGATCAGCCGGCGCAACGCCCCAGCCTCTTCGAGCGGACCCAGGTTTTCCCGCTGAATGTTTTCGATCAGTGCGACCGCGATTGCGGCGGAATCTGACAGATCCTTGACCATCGCCGGAATGGACTCGAGTCCGATCATCTGGGCTGCGCGCCAGCGGCGCTCGCCGGCCACGATTTCATACTGCCGGGCCCCCGCCGGATCCCGGGTGGGCAACGGGCGCACGACAATCGGCTGAATCAATCCCTGAGCGCGAATCGAATCGGCCAACTCCTCGAGCGATTCCTGGTGAATGTCCTGGCGAGGCTGGTAAGCGCCGCGGCGGAGCAGATCCACCGAAATCATGCGGAATACTTCATCCCCGCCGCCGTCGGCTGGTTTCGTGGCTGGCTGGCTGGCGCCATGATCCGCCTGTTGACGCGACTTTTGACCCGAAAGGGGAACAGGTTTCGCAAGCTCCACATCGCCCAACAACGCGTCCAGTCCCCGGCCAAGGCCCGTTCTCTTCGTACTCATCAAGTTCTCCGGATTCGGGTAGGTGTTCTCGTTCCGCGTTCCATTCTAGCCTCTGAAATCACGCGACCACCAGTTCGCCGGCATCCAGCTCCTGCGCCATGACTTCGGCCGCGAGGGCCAGGTAAGCTTTGGCGCCTTGAGAATTGCGATCGTGGTACATCACCGGACGACCAAAGCTGGGCGCCTCCGCCAGACGTACATTGCGAGGTATCACGGTCGCATAAACCTGATCGCCGAAGTGCTTGGTGAGCTGAGCCGACACTTCGATTGCGAGCCGATTGCGGGGGTCATACATCGTGCGCAATAACCCCTTGATCTGCAAATCATGATTGACCGTGTTGCGAACCTGTTTAACGGTCTCCAGCAGTGCCGACAGTCCTTCGAGCGCATAGTACTCGCATTGAATCGGTATAAGCGCGCCATCGGATGCCGTCAGCGCGTTCAGCGTCAGCATATTAATCGTCGGCGGACAATCAATAAGCAAATAGTCATACAACCCCCTGACCGGCTCGACGATTTTCCTTAGTGTCAACTCGCGTTCGGGTTCTTCAAGCAACCTGATCTCGGCCAACGTCAGATCGGCATTTCCAGGCAGAAGTGAAAACAGATCATCAAAGACCGAGATGATGGCGTCCTGAATCCTGGTTTCGCCGAGTACGACGTCGCAGGTTGAACGTTCTAATGATTCCTTGGTGATGCCGCAGCCCGTCGTCGCGTTACCCTGTGGATCGAGATCGATTAACAGTACGCGACGATTTGATGCGGCCAGAGATGCGGCTAGATTCACACAGGTCGTCGTTTTACCTACGCCGCCTTTCTGGTTTGCGACCGCAATTGTTTCACCCATCATTTTAATGCCTCTGCCGGCTCTCCCCTCGCTATTCGTCGAACGACCACCATATGCCGCTGCACCGCGAGGCCGGGAATGATTGCGCCCGTAAGCTCGACGATTTCCCATCCCCCGGGCAAACCAGCGAGCTCATCATCCGGTGCCCGACCCTTCATTGCGATCAGGCGCCCCTCCGGCCCAACAAATCTTCCACAACCGCGAACGAATTGGCCCAACGATGAAAAGGCCCTGCAAATGACCGTATCAAAAAGCACCGTCGGTTCGTAATCTTCTACGCGTGCCTGCACGACCGTCACATTCTCAATCGCCAGTTCGCCGACGGCATGCCTGACGAACCTGACTTTCTTGCCGCCCGAATCCAACAAAAAAAAATGTCGCTCCGGCTCGAGAATGGCCAGCGGTATACCCGGCAGTCCGGCACCGGTCCCCGCGTCCAAAACTGATACGCCGTCCAAAAATGGCCGGGCGCTGACGGAATCCAATACATGCAGTGCCACCATGTCGTCTGGATCTCGAATCGCCGTCAGATTGAACGCGCGATTCCACTTTTCGAGCAGCCGTAGAAATTGCGTCAACAGCGTTACCTGGTCCTGGGTCGGCGTCATCTCCATCGATAACAGACCGTCCTGCAACTGTTCCTGTAACGAAGCCTGTACCTTAATCACTGAAGATCAACCCCGAACCGACTACTTGAGCGGGCAAACAGTATAACCAAAGAGGGATTGGGTTCGTCAGTCCAGGCTGACGATGGTGCGGCCAACGATCCGGCCGTCAATGTACGCCTGAAACGACTCGGGCAATTCCTCAAGGCTGACCTCGTGATGGGCGATATCGGCAAGGTGCGTGGGCCGAAGATCCGTTGCGATCCGGTTCCAGATGATCACGCGCTCCGATCTCGGCACTTCCACGGAATTGATGCCCAAAAGATTGATACCGCGAAGAATGAACGGCATGACCGTAGTCGATAATTCCACCCCGGCCACCAGCCCGATGCTGGCGATATTGCCGTTCGGTTGGGTAGTCCGGGTCAGCCACCCCAGAATTTCACCCCCTAGATTGTCGATCGCGCCGGCCCATAAAGCTTTCTCCAGAGGCCGGGTGCCGAATTCGAGGTCGTTCAGATTAAGAATTTCATCGGCGCCGAGGCTGCGCAGGTAACCTTCAGCATCGGTCTTTCGAGTGAGCGCCGTCACGGCATAGCCGCGGCCCGCCAGCATATCGACAGCCATGCTGCCAACCCCGCCGGTCGCGCCGTTTACGGCTATTGGCCCCTGTTCGGGCTGTTGTCCATTTTGCTCCATGCGATGGATTGCCATCGCGGCTGTATAACCCGCCGTGCCGATGCTCATCGCGGACCGTACATCGAGACCCTCAGGCAGCGGTATCACCCAATCGCCACGGACGCGCGCATATTGCGCAAAGCCGCCATCATGGGTTTCACTGAGCCCGCAACCCGTTACGACCACCTGGTCGCCCTCGCTGATACGCTGGTCCGCAGATGAAACGACAGTTCCGGCGATATCGACGCCCCCGACCAACGGATACTTCCTGAGAATTTTGCCCGTGCCGGTCGCCGCGAGTGCATCTTTATAGTTGATGCTGGAGTAGGCACCGCGAATGACGACGTCACCGTCGCTGAGGTCATCGAGGACAATCGTCTCAAGACGTGCCTCAACATGTCTGCCATCCTCGGAATGGATGCGAAAGGCTTTGAAAGGTTCCATGAATCATTCCCCCATTCCGAATGCCGGAAGGCCAATCCGGGAAGACATCCCCGGACAGTTTCCGTCAATCGGCAGTGAACAGCCCCGGTTGGACCGAATAAAATGCGGCGATATCTTCAGTGTCTGCAATGGACAAGTTAATGACCTGGCCCACCATGACCGGATCATTACGCTGGCCGTTCTGGTATTGGACCATCACCTCGACCAGATAATCTTTGTGCTGACCCGCGAGTGACGGCCAGTTCGGGGCCGGACTCACGCCCGTTTGCCCGTGACAGGCTCCACAGACGGCTGATTTCTCGCCTCCCCGAGCGACCTGACCACCTGAGGGCGCCGTTCCCTGCTCGAGATCGCCCTGGGCCACGAAAAAAGCGGCCAGATCGCGCATGTCCTGATCAGTCAAGGTCGCGGACTGAGCGCGCATTGTCGGATGGGCACGCCCAAGGTTTTTATAGCCCTGGAGTCCGAGAACGATGTATTCCTCGCGCTGGCCACCGAGCTTCGGCACGCGATAGGAGGGATAGGCATTCCGGTACCCCGGGATACCGTGACAACCGAGACAGGCAACCGCCAGAACGGCGCCGCGTTCGGAGTTGCCGGCCGCCTGAACGGCAATCGCGGCCAGTCCAGTGCATAAAAAAATGGCAGCAATCAGCAGTTTTTTAGAACAGCACATTCGAATTTTAATAATTTCTTCGGCAATGGTCTTTTGGACAGTCTCTATCGCGGGTTGCGAATCACGAATCCGAACAATTCGGGGGCGCTATGTTAGTGGGACGCACGGCGATTTTCTAGCCCGGCGCCGGTTTCGGGTAAACGTCTTGCTCACAGGTCTCCGGCATGGTGACAGGCTACCGCAGAATTTCCCAGAATTTCGAGCCTTGGCGCCGTTTCCGCGCACCTTCGGGTCGCGTGGGCACAACGGGTTCGGAAGGCACATCCCGACGGCGGATTCAGGGGTGACGGCACATCACCTTCGAGAACTGTCGCTGCTCTCGCCCTTTCGGCGCGCGGATCCGGTACCGGTATCGCGTTGATCAAGGCCCGTGTGTAGGGGTGTTGCGGTTGCGCAAACAGATCATGCTGATTGGCAACCTCGACCACGCGGCCGAGATACATGACCATGATCCTATGACTGATCTGACGCACGACCGCAAGATCGTGAGCGATGAAAATCAGTGCAATGCCCAGCTGTTCCTGCAACTCCACGAGCAGTTCCACGATCTGAGCCTGGATCGAAACATCGAGTGCGCTGACGGGTTCATCACATACTATTAGCCGCGGTTGCAGGATCAATGCCCGTGCAATGCCAATGCGCTGACATTGTCCGCCCGAGAACTCGTGTGGATATCGATTCATGTGTGCCGTTTCTAGACCGACCTGTTCAAGGATCGCCTGGCCTTTTTTCCGGACATCTGTTTTTGACAATTCAGGATAAAAAGTCTGCAACGGCTCCGCCAGGATCTGGGCAACCGTCATGCGAGGATTCAGCGCCGCAAGAGGATCCTGAAAAATTATCTGCATATTGCGGCGCGATTCTTTTAACGAGCGCTTATTCAGATCGCCAAGGTCTTGACCCAGCAAACAGACGCGTCCTGCGGCGACCGGTACGAGCTGCAGTACGGCGCGTGCCAGCGTCGATTTGCCGCAGCCCGATTCACCCACCACGCCCAGCGTTTCGCCGGCTTTTAAAGCCAGGCTGATTCCGTCCACGGCATGCAGCGTCTGATCCGCGCGGAATAGTCGAGCTGATGGAACAGTGAAATTCACCTTGAGTTCGTCAACCGTCAGCACGGCGGGGTTGCGCTGGTCTTGCCGCCCCTCTTTCATCAGATTGTCGTCGAATTTCACCCGCACCTTCGAGTCATCGAGGCGTGGCACGGCCGCCAGTAGCGCCTTCGTATACGTATGCTCCGGCGCGTAGAACACCTGGTCTGTCGGCCCGTAGTCCTTCGCTTCTCCATCCTGCATCACCAGGACCCGGTCACAGAGGCCGGCGACTACACCGAGATCGTGGGTAATCAGGATAATCGAAGTCTCGAATTCGGCGCGCAGCTCTTTCATCAGTGTCAGAATTTGCGCCTGCACCGTCACGTCCAGTGCGGTCGTCGGCTCATCCGCGATCAACAACGCGGGCCGGCACAATAACGCCGTCGCGATCATGACCCGCTGGCGCATGCCGCCGGATAATTCGTGAGGATGCATCCCGAGGTGTCGCCTCGAATCCGCGATATGCACGGCATCCAGCATGCGTTCACATTGTTTTAACGCAGCCTTTCGGTCCAAACCCTGGTGAAATCGAAGCACCTCACTCATCTGTCGGCCGATCGTCAGGAACGGGTTCAACGAAGTCATCGGATCCTGAAAAATCATTGCGATCCGGCAACCCCGTATGCTGTTTATTTCCGCGACCGGCAAATTCAGGATACTGCGACCGTCGAAAACCACTTCGCCGGTCGCCCGGCCGTTGTCCGCCAACAGACCTATCATCGCCAGGACCGTCTGGCTCTTACCTGAACCGGATTCACCGACAAGACCCAGCGTTTCGCCCGCGCACACCTCGAAACTCAGGTTTCGTACCGCGCGAACCAGCCCGTCCGGTGTGGCAAACGAAACATCCAGGCTATCTACCTGCAACAGCGGCGCAGTCATTGCGTGCTCCGATCACGCGGGTCCAGTGCATCGCGCAGGCCGTCGCCTAAAAAGTTAAAGCAGAACAGCGTGACGGCAAGAAACAACGACGGAAATATAAGCATCCACGGGGCGTTTTCCATTTCCTGTGCGCCTTCGTGAACCAGTGCACCCCATGAGGTCATGGGCTCCTGAACGCCGAGACCCAGAAAACTCAGAAAAGATTCCACCAGGATGACCTGGGGGATCGTCAACGTCACGTAAATCACGACGATGCCGAGAAGGTTTGGAATGATGTGGCGACGGATAATCCGGGGCGTCGAGACGCCCCCGGCTCTTGCCGCCTCAATGTATTCCCGATGCTTCAGGCTCAGGGTCTGACCGCGAACGATGCGCGCCATATCGAGCCAGTTAATCGCGCCAATCGCGACGAAAATCAGGACGATATTCCTGCCGAAAAAAACCATCAGCAGGATCACCAGAAACATAAACGGCAGCGCGTATAGAATATCCACGATGCGCATCATGAATTGATCGATACGGCCGCCGAAATAGCCCGACACCGCACCATAAGTAATGCCGATGACGAGGCTGACGAACGTCGCGACAATTCCGACCATCAGTGAAATTCGGCCGCCGTAGAGTGTGCGCACGAAAAGGTCCCGGCCCAATGCGTCGGTTCCAAACAGGTGTCCGCCCGAAAGTGAGGGTGGAATCGAAATTTGATCCCAGTCGGTGTAGTCAAACCGGAAGGCGCTCAATGCAGGAGCGACAATAACCAGCAGTGCCAGTATGCCTAACAGGGTCAAAGCGACCATCGCGGCACGGTTACGCCGCAAAACCCGCCACGCATCCGACCACAAACTTCGGCCGGCCGTAGCAGTGGTCAAATTTTCAGACGAGGATCCAGCCACCTGTAAATGACATCGACAAAAAAATTGAAAATGATGATCAACACACCGTAAAAAACCACGACACCCATAACCAGCGTGTAATCCCGATTCAACGCACCTTGCACGAAATACCGGCCGAGGCCCGGAACGCCGAATATTTGTTCGATCACGACAGAGCCGGTAATGATCGCGGCCGTTGCCGGACCGAGATAAGAGACAACAGGCAACAGAGCCGGTTTGAGCGCATGGCGAATGATGATCGTGTGCTCCGGTAACCCCTGTGCGCGCGCTGTCCGAATGTACGGACTGCGCAATATTTCGATCATGCTGCCTCGGGTCAGGCGAGCGATATAGGCGATTTGCGGTAACGCGAGCGCGATGACCGGAAGAACCAGGTTCTTGTACCCGCCATCACCGAGCCCCCCGGCCGGCAGCCAACCCAGGTGAACAGCGAATGCCAGGATCAGAATCGGCGCCATAACGAAACTCGGAATCGATATCCCGGTCATCGCCACGGTCATGACACTGTAATCAATCGCCGTATTCTGACGCAGAGCCGCGACCGTGCCCGCGAACACGCCGAACAGAAACGCGAGCGCCATGGCCAGACCGCCGAGACGCAAAGAAACCGGGAAACCGGTCGCAATCAATTCGGTCACGCTGAAATCGCGGTATTGGAATGACGGTCCGAAATCACCTTGCGCCAGATTGCCGAGGTAGCGGGTGAACTGACGATATAGCGGTTCATCGAGATGGTAAGCCTGACGCAGGTTGGCTTCTATTTCGGGCGATAGTTGCTTCTCCGAATCGAATGGCCCACCGGGTGCAAGACGAATCAGGCAGAATGCCAGGGCAATCAGAATAAGCAGCGTCGGTATCGCCACTAGAAACCGCCGAATCACGAAATTCAACATGCCTCTTTGATCCTAATGCCTGAGGATATAAAGGTGCTTGCTGTAGTGGTGATCCATGATGTTCGAGTCGAACCCCCCGATCCATGGCTTTACCAGATGCTTGGACACATAAAAATAGATTGGAATGATCGGCATGTCTTCCATCAACAGGCGTTCCGCTTCTTGCATAAGCTCAGCTCGCTTCACGGGATCAAATTCGAGCGTCGCCCGATCAACCAGCGAATCATAAGCCGGGCTGTGATATCCGGCTCCACTGAGCTCATTCGCCGAATGCATGTACTGCGCGAAACTGAACGCGTCGTTATAATCGCCGATCCAGCCACTGCGAAACACCTGCGTCGTTTCCCTGCGTTTGCGGGTTTCAAGAAACACTTTCCACTCTTGGTTAACGAGACTGGTTTTCACGCCGAGCACCTGTCTCCACATCGATGCAATCGCGATACTGACACGCTTATGGTTTTCACTGGTGTTGTACAGAATTTCCACTTCCAGCGGATTCGCGGTGGAGTAACCCGCTTCCAGGAATAAACGCCGCGCTTCATCATTGCGCTCCTCCTGGGTCCATTCCGACCACTCCGGTCGCTGGCCCTGGTAGTGCCGTATGGGTGGAACCCAACCATAAGCCGCTATCTCGCCCGCACCTGTAATCCGCTGCGTGATAATGTCACGGTCAATCGCCATTGCCAGTGCTGTACGCAATTTCACATTGTCTCTAAACGGTGGTTGCGTGACATTAAAGCCGAAGAAGTAACTGCCCAGGTAGGGTGAAACAATCAGTTCTTCGCCAAGGTTTTCCCGGATCCAGGTCAGTTGCTGGTAGGGCAAGCCTTCGGTGATGTCGAGTTCCGATGCGCGATACCGTTTGAGTTCTGCGTCCGCATTCTCTATCGAGTACACATAGACTTCATCAATGATCGTGTTGGCGTCGTCCCAGTAGTAATCATTACGAATCAGTTTTATTCGCGATTGCACGACCCACTCGTCAAGCATGTACGCGCCGTTGCTGACCAGGTTCCCAGGCCTGACGAAGCGATTGCCAAACTCTTCGACCGATGCACGGTGGACCGGGTAAGTCGTCGAGTGTGTCAACAAACCCAGCAGGTAGGGTGCCGGCACATGTAATTCAATGACCAGCGTAAGGTGATCGGGCGCTGTTACTCCAAGGACTTCGGCTGGCTGCATGCCCGTGACAATTTCTTCTGCATTTTTGATCGGATAAAGAATGCTGGAATACTGGGAGAGCGTTTTCGGATCAACACTGCGACGGAAACCGTAGACAAAATCCTCAGCCGTGACCGGATCGCCATTGCTCCAACGCGCCTCTTCACGCAAGCGAAAGGTATAAGTCTTTCCGTCCGCGCTGATGTCCCATTGCCTGGCCATGCCCGGTATCAACGTACCGTCAGGCGCCTCCGCGATGAGCCCTTCGAACAGATCGCGCAATATATTCGACGAAGGCACGCCCTCTGCGCGATGCGGGTCCAGCGTCTGCGGCTCCGCGCCATTGCCTTTGTGCAAGACCTGGCGGTCCGCCAATTCGTCGCCTGAAGAACCCCCGATTGGCCCCGATGGAGAACTGTCAGTAATCGACTGATTTGCATCGTTTCCGCAAGACACGAGCAGCGATGCCGCGACAATAACCAGCGCCGGCGCGAGCGAACGGAATAAAGTTTTGATCCAGCTCCGGACGCAGCTAAGCGGCACGAATCAAGCGCTCTTTAGCCGCTGTTTTTTAATATGTACCAGCAACAAGGAAACAGCCGCCGGTGTCATGCCGGAAATTCTCGATGCCTGACCGACCGTGGCCGGATGAATATCCGTCAACTTCTCCCGAATTTCATGAGACAGGCCGCGCACATTGTCGTAGTCCAGATCCACCGGCAGCGAGGTTGCAGAATGCCGCCGCGATCGATCGATTTCCTGTTCCTGACGCTGCAGATAACCTTGGTATCGCGCCTGGATCTCGATCTGCGCATCAATTTGTTCCGTCAACTCCGGGTACTCTTCCGGATGCCTGAATCGCGGCCCGACTGTGCCAATTCCGATCAGGCCCGCATAGCCGAGCTCCGGTCTTTTCAGTAATTCCGCTGCTTTTTGCACCTGACGCATCGGCCCACCAATCGCTGATCGTTGTGTATCATCCAGATCTTCGGGACGTACCGATAAATTTGATAGCCGCGTTTTCTCTTGCTCGATCATCTCGCGTTTGGCCGAAAACACCCGCCACCGCTCGTCTGTAACGAGTCCAAGTTCGCGGCCTGTCGGGGTCAGGCGAAGATCGGCGTTATCTTCCCGCAGGAGAAGCCGGTACTCGGCCCGGCTCGTGAACATTCGATAAGGTTCCGTGGTTCCCCGGGTAATCAGGTCATCGACCAGAACACCGATATACGCCTCGTGTCGTTCGGGCGTCCATGCCGATCGATCCCGACTCGATAAAGCAGCATTGATCCCGGCCAACAACCCCTGGGCCCCTGCCTCTTCATACCCGGTCGTCCCGTTAATTTGACCGGCAAAATACAAGCCCTCGATAAATCGAGTCTCCAGCGTCGGCCGCAAGTCTCGCGGATCGAAGAAATCGTATTCGATGGCATAACCGGGCCGGAGGATATGCGCAGATTCGAACCCGGGGATGGTTTTCACGAATTCCCGCTGCACATCGAAAGGCAGGCTCGTGGAAATACCGTTTGGATAAATCTCCGTGGTATTCAGCCCTTCCGGTTCGACGAAAATCTGGTGCGAATTCCGTCCGGCAAAGCGAATGACTTTATCCTCGATCGACGGACAGTAACGAGGCCCGATACCGCCAATGGCACCGGTAAACATCGGTGAACGGTCTAAAGCGCCGCGTATAATTTCATGCGTGCGTTCCGTCGTCGCGGTAATGTGGCACGGTACCTGGCGCGGATGATCGGTGCGGCGCCCAAGGAAGGAAAACACGGGTACCGGGTCATCGCCCGGCTGCACCTCAAGAACGTCAAAATTAACGCTGCGGCCATCGATCCTGGGCGGTGTACCCGTCTTCAGCCGCCCCACCCGGAATGGCAGTTCGCGCAAGCGTTCGGCCAATCGAATCGACGCCGGATCCCCGGCCCTGCCGCCAGAATAGTTCGACTCGCCAACGTGAATGCGCCCGCCGAGAAAAGTACCGACGGTCAACACCACGTTGCGGGCGTGAAACCGCAAACCTGTTTGCGTCAGAACACCGATGACACGTTCGTTTTCTACGATCAGGTCATCGACGCTTTGTTGTATCGTGGACAGATTGGATTCCGCATCCAGTTGCTTGCGAACAGCCTGCTTGTAAAGAACCCGGTCGGCCTGCGCCCTCGTCGCCCTGACTGCGGCTCCTTTGCTGCGGTTCAGAATACGAAAATGAATGCCGGCCTGATCAATAGCCCGCGCCATAACCCCACCGAGTGCATCGATTTCCCGGGTCAGATGCCCTTTCCCAATGCCTCCGATCGCCGGATTACAGCTCATCTGGCCAATGGTCTCGAGATTTTGTGTCAACAACAAAGTTCGCGCACCAATGCGCGCAGCGGCGGCGGCGGCCTCGGTGCCAGCATGCCCGCCACCGACAACGATGACATCGAATTGTTGCGCTTTGACCATGTGGACTCCGTAAGCGGGCGCCAATTCTAACCTTTCCCAATAACCGGCGGCATCCCTAATAAAAAGAGCCCGTTCCGATGCGACCTGATTCACGGAATGTGCCCCGGAGATTTGACATTATCCACCGACGATGAAGCTCCCACCGGACAGCATGGCACGGCCAATTCGGCAATATCTCGTGGCGTTCAGCCTGTATTTACTATGGTGTGTCCTGGCCTGGACCAGTGATTTTCTCGGCTACACGGCCTTGCCGAAAGAGTCGGCCAGCGTCATTCTCGCCGGCATCCTGGCGACGAATCTACTGTTTCTGTTCGTGACCTGCTGCAAAGTCATCAACCAACCGCCAAAATCAACGATTGCGTTGGCGCAAAGTATCTTCGGTATTACCTGGGCCACGCTATACACCTTTCTAAGTTCCGGCGTGGGTGAACTCTTTGCCGGAATCTATATCACGGTATTTCTATTTGCCGCATCGAACCTCAGACCATCGCTGCTTCCACAATTAGCGATTTTTTCCGCGGTCAGTTATAGCTTCGTATTATTGGCCAAATGGCTGCTACACCCGATAACGACTTATTTCTGGCCGGATTCGATAGGCTTTGCGTTGTATATTGGATTCGCCGGCTGGCTGGTGATATTGACCCGAAATCTACAACGACAGAATAATCTGGCGCCGGGGGGAGAAAAAAGTTTACGCTCGATGGCCAATGA
>SMVA01050996.1_pt1 | contig 25040 bp, 25 predicted proteins | sample 2456451 | NCBI WGS metagenome assembly SMVA01 (sample SAMN11095933, study PRJNA526329) | marine sediment metagenome | biome: Marine sediment; feature: Surficial sediment; material: Deep marine sediment; isolation source: Hadal surficial sediment | place: Pacific Ocean | collected 2014-05 | depth... | reverse complement strand
CCTTGCCGATCCTGTCATGCTGGATACGCACCAGATAGTCACGAAACGGTTTCTCTTGCTGCAACAGTTCTTGCAGCTCTTCCAGGCCCTCGGGGATGTTATCCTTGTCCTCCATGGCATTGAACATGCCCTTGCCTATTTTTAAAAAGCCGGGTTCTACCAGTGCTTTTTGAATGCCTTTAGAGGCGTAGGTCAGATTGTGATCTTTATCGCTCTCCCAATAAAAATCAGAGATTGATTCCGACAGCGCCTCAAAACGGGCTTCCGCCAGTGCTAGTCTTTGGCGCAACACTGCAACGGTCAGGTCTTCACTCTCGCTGGTATGGGATGGATCAGTTGCCAAAACGGCAGGTCCTCCTTTGAGATATTTTCAAGTATTTTCTTGGTCGTCTTGCGCATCTGGTGTTGATGCTTGATCTAGTTCTATAGGGGCCCCTTTGCTTTTGCTGTAATTAATGGTTTCGCGCGAAATAGCACCGCCGGAGATGATAAAGGTCATGGCTTCTTCGACGGTCCAATCTGTAGATACAAGCCGGTGCATAGGGACAAGCTCCAGATACCCCGAGGTCGGGTTGGGCGTGGTTGGCACATAGACAGCCGCGATGGTTTCGCCGGTATCTTCATCAATCAGTGTGCGGGTCACGAACCCCACGGTCTTCATTTGGCGGGATGGAAATTCAATAAGGACGACCCGTTGAACGCCATCGGGCTTTGTCTGCAAGACAGACATCAGCTTTTTGACCGATCCATATACCCGCTCAACGATCGGGATCGTCTGGATGGCCGTGTCAAAAAAGTGGATCAGGCGTCGACCAACAAAGCGCGAAGTCGCCCAGCCTACGGCATAGACTAACAACAGGGTTAGCAGGATCGATACAATGGCTTCGAACCACCCTGTGGTTACCCACTGAGCCTCGGCACCAACCAAATCTGCCAGGAACAGGGTCGCTGGTTTGCCAAAGTCTGACAATTGCCGCAACACAAATTCAAAGATAATCCAGGTGACCCATAACGGCACCAAAGTCAGAATGCCGGTCAGAATAAATCTTTGGGTATTCGATAGAAAGTGCGGCTTACTAGATTTTTTTGTCATTTGAATGCCTGATCGTAAAGCCAAGATGCGATGGCGCTTGGCCTGCCCCGGATGTGCCCCTATATTCTTCCATCATATCAGGAATGGCAATATCAGGAATGACACAATCGCCTAATGTCGATCGTGCGCATACGGGACACCAAAATGACAAAACAATTCAGGGCGGGACGCTCTAACAAATTGACACTGGCAGCGTTTGCGACAGCAGCCCTGTTATTGGGTGCATGCGGGTCCGATGAAACCGGGGCCTCGCAATCCACAGAAACAATTGAGCTGCCTGAAGGCGTGCCCGCAGAAGCCCTGGTGCAGGCTGATGGTCCCGTTTCGCTAAGCGATATCGGCTTGCCGGATGGGTTCGCAATCCATGAATGGGCGCAGGTTGACGGGGCCCGGTCTATGGTGGTGGGGGATGGCTTTGTTGTGATCGGCACCCAGGGGGACGCCGTGTATACCGTACCATTTGACGGGATGATGAATGCTGGGGAAACCAGACTGGTGGCTGAGGACCTGACCTTACCCAACGGCCTCGCATTGATCGATGGCGTCCTTTATATTGCGGAACAGGTCCAACTGGTTCGTTGGGGCGATGCGCCGTTTGACCCCGCCAATCCAGTACAGACGCCGGTGAAGGTCGGGCCGGATTTGCCCGATTTGTCGCATCATGGCTGGCGCTATATGGCGACAACATCAGACAACCAATTGCTGATCGCCCTGGGATCGCCTTGCAATATTTGTACGCCTGAAGGGCTGCAGGGGTCGATTATTAAAGTGGACCCACAGACGGGTGACTATGCCACCGTAGCGACGGGCATTCGCAATTCTGTTGGCGTGACAATTCATCCACAGACGGGCGTGCCGTTCTTTACGGACAACGGCGCCGACATGATGGGTGACGACACGCCACCGGGCGAAATAAATGCGCTGACGCAAGAGGGCGCGAATTATGGCTTTCCTTGGTATGGGGGTGGTCACGATCGCACGCCGGACTTTGCCGATGCCACGCCACCCGAAGGCCTTGTCTTTCCGGTGATGGATATGGACCCGCACGCCGCTGGCCTTGGGTTTATTTTCTATCAGGGTGACATGTTGCCGGCGGCTTACAAAGGGTCGATCATCCTGGCCCAGCACGGATCATGGAACCGGACTTTCCCCATTGGTTATCGTCTGATGCATGTGATGACGGACGCGGACGGAATGCCGACATCCAAGCAGGAATTCGCAACAGGTTGGTTGGACAAAGGTGATGTGACTGGCCGTCCTGTCGATGTCAAAGAATTACCCGATGGGTCGATCCTGGTGTCGGACGATATGAATGGTGTGATCTATCGGATCACCTATTCGGCACCGTAGAGGTATTTATGGATGTCTTCTCAGAAATCACCGACAAGATTGCGCAATTTATTGACGGGCAGCAGATGTTTTTCGTGGCCACAGCGGCGGGCGATGGTCATATCAATCTGTCACCAAAGGGGCTGGATACGTTTCGACGCATAGACGCCCACACAGTCGCCTATCTGGACTATGTCGGTAGCGGGAACGAGACAGCGGCACATTTGTTGGCGGACGGGCGCATCACAATCATGTTCTGTGGCTTTGATGGGCCGGCCAACATCGTGCGGCTGTATGGCACCGGCGAGGCTATTCAGCCGGGTGATGCTGAATTCGCCCCGTTGAAGGCCCTGTTTCCTGACAATGAGCGACTGCGTCAGATCATGCGGATCAAGGTAACCAGAGTGCAGGCATCGTGTGGTTATGGCGTACCCTTGATGACTTATGACAAGGATCGAGAGACCCTTGTAAAATGGACCGCCAGAAAATCTGACGAAGAATATGCGGCCTATCAACAGGATAAAAACCTGACGAGCATTGATGGCCTGCCCACAGGGCTATAGTAATCTGCAAAATATTTTGCGGCACTTGATCCAGATCAACGAGGTGAACGCTGATTTATGAGACATAGGATGCGTTCTCTTCACCCGGTCTTTCACTGTGACTGGGTGTGGTAACTTACTCCTCTGAAGGCGGTGTCTCTGCAACAGCAGAGGCGCCGCCTTCTTCGTTTGCGCCCCCTAAGTTGCCTGACCCTATTGACGTCCACAAAAGCCATTGGCAGAGTAAGGTCAATCATGCCGAGAACAGGTACATTCAAGGGGAGGCCAAATTGGCGGAAGTCAAAATATTATCGGAAATACCAGGCAAAGTCATTTCGATTGAAGTTGGGGCGGGGGATTCCGTTGATGAAGATGACGCGTTGGTTATCCTTGAATCCATGAAGATGGAAATCCCCGTGGATAGCCCGGCAGATGGCACCATCGTGAAGATATTGGTGGCCGTTGATGACATGGTGGAAGAAGGCGACGAGATCGCCATCATCGAGACTTAGGCCTATATTCTAATAGATCGAAACAAGGCTGAGTTTTCGCACAAGGCGAAAGCTCAGATCCCTGTCGCTGTGGTCGTGGACTGCTGCAGTCGGCATTAGAGTGGCTTCGATATTGGGCGCAATTGGGTTTGGTTATTCGATCGGCACGCGGTGTTCACTGCCTTGCACCAGATAAGAGGTGCCATAGCTGTCGTAACACATGGTGGCAGCCATTCTGACAAGCTCTCCGCCCTGGTTTTCATCCCGATAGGCCATATGACACGGCTTGGTGACAGAATAGGTCTGTGCCGCGCTGTACGAGGCGGAACTGCGATTATTATCAGCAATGGCATAGCCAACCATCGCGCTGCCTAACATTGCCCACGGGACCCAGGCATTGGAATAATAACCGTAATAGCCGCCACCATAGTACCCACCATAATATCTGCCATAATGGCGACCATGACCTCGATAGTGGCGTCCACCATAATACCCGCCTCGATAGTGGCTGCCGCCGCCGCGGTGCCCACTATAGTGGTTGCCACCATGGCCACCACCGCTGTATCCACCGCCATGTCCGCCCCCGCGTCCGCCTTTACCGGCAAAAGCATCGGTCGGCACCATGGCCACAGTAAAGGCGATGATGGCCAGACAGGCGGTGGCCTTTTTCAGGTTTGACAGAAACTTTGATGTCGTTCCAGTGGTCATGTCTTGTCTCCAATTTGCCGCTCTTCGCGACTCTGAGTTGAATATTATAGGATTCAAGCTGAATACAATATGAACAGGCCCGGCTTTTTACCACGAAATCAAAGTTTTCCGCAGAAAAGGCCGAGCCGTTACATTTTTGCACTATTGGGTCAGTTCGCCTTAGTGATAGCGGTACAGGACCGTTTTGGTGCGGGGCACAATATAGGTTTCACCCCAATTTTCGTAACACATGGTGGCGCCAACCAAACGGCCGTTATAGCGATTGCCGCGCATCTTAACGACAGGGTGACACCCATTTGTACGCTGCCATCCTGTCAACTGATAGGCGTTCCACGTTGAGCCAAAATATGGCTGCCAAGACCGGTAGTGGTTGTAGTTGGTATAATAATACCGGTGGTTGGAGTAATGGCGATTGGCGTGCTTCCAATTTGCGTTCTGGTAATGGTTGCGATAATTTTTGTTGTAGTACCGATTGGCATGCTTGGCGTAGTGGCGGCCATAATTATGCTGGCGAGCATGCTGACGCGCGTGTTTTCTGTCATTCTCCCGGCCCTTGCGTTGTGCCTTTTTGTGACCCTGGTACTGGCCGCTCTGGTTCATGGCACGGTCGTGACGGCCATGGTTGTTGTGTGCCTGGTCTCGTTCGCGATTTGGGCGATTGACCCGGTGGTCGTTTTGGCGAGTACCATTCCCATCGGTATTGTGTTGGCCTTCGCCGCGGGCGGCCTCGGCATTATTGGCCATCCCCAGGGTTGCGACACCCAGGGTCAGGACCGTGGCTAAGGTGCATAAGTGTGTTCTCAACATGTCTCTCTCCTGTTTTGTGGCCGGGTTGATTGCGAATCAAATTCGCTTGGCCGGTTTCAACAGAGGGGACTATGCGAGTTAGCACCTGCACAAAGTCTGAACGTCTTGTTTAGCTGTGGTTCATGTAGGGAAGGCCGAGGCTACTACAGGCGGCCATTATAAATGGCCACTATAAAGGGTGGTGCAACAGATCTTTATCCAGCGCGACGGATTTGATCAGGGCATAGACCGATTGCCCTTTGGTCAGGCCCAGGCTTTCAACAGCCCGGGGCGTAACGCGGGATCGCAAAACCTGCCCATCGTTTAAGGCGAGATCGATATTCACAACAGGCGGTGTGCCAGGGCGAATATCGATAATGGTGGCTTCCAGAATATTCTGAACCGACAATCCAACAGGCCGAGACAGGGCCAGGGCGACATCTGCCGCGCCAATAAAGAGGCGCACGTTACTGCCAGGCTGATCGACAATTTGCGCGATGTGAAGCTGCCCCGATGTTGAGCTAAGGGTGCTGAGGCCCTGTTCGTTATCATGCCCCAGAACCGTTGCCTCGATGACGCTGCCGTCCAATCCCAGCTCTGCACCGATATCGTCTGTTGCCAGCACCTCACTCAGAGTGCCCTGATTGGTGATCTGTCCGTCTTTCATGACGATCAGTCGATCGGCTAGCCGGATGATTTCTGACCAGGCATGGGTGACATAGATGATTGGTAGGTCAAATTCGTCTCGCAGGCGTTCGATCAAAGGCAGGATGGCGCGGCGACGGGTGGCGTCCAGATTGGCCAGTGGTTCGTCCAATAATAACAACTGAGGGTTCGTCATCAGCGCGCGGCCAATTGCGACCCGGCGGCGTTCTCCGCCCGACAATTGCTTGGGCCGGCGCGCCAGCAAGCCGTCTATCTCCAGGATTTTGGCTATGTCATCGACAGTCCAGGTGCTGGACTTGCGGCTGCCATAGAGCAGGTTTTGCTTTACGCTCATATGCGGAAACAACAGGCTATCCTGTAAAACATAGCCAATATTACGGGCCGCTGGGCGCAAGTGCCGTCTGCTTGCCGTGTCGAAAAAAATATGATCATTCAGGCTGATACGCCCTCGATCAGGCTTCACGGCCCCGGCAATGGCGCCAATCAAGGTAGACTTGCCTGCCCCTGATGGGCCGGTGACAACGGTAATGCCACTGCCTATTTGGGTATTGGCCTGCAGCGTAAAGCCATCACGTGCCAGCGTGATATCTATTTGAAGGTCAGATGCCATGCACAGCCTTCGTGACACGATGTGCCGCAATTTCTGACAGTGCCAGGGCACCAAGTGCGAGCACGACAGAGATCAGGACAATCCTACCCGCCTGCATTTCAGCCCCCGGACTGTTGATGGCGGTATAGAGGGCCAAGGGCAGCGTGCGCGTTTCGCCAGGGATGTTGGCAACGAAAGTGATGGTGGCGCCAAATTCACCCAGACAACGGGCAAAGGACAAAGCAATCCCGGCGACAATACCTGGCATGGTCAGGGGGATTGTGACGGTGCGTAGAACCTTCCATCGGGATGCGCCCAAGGTGTGTGCAACGAATTCGAGCCTTTCATCGACCGCATCCATCGACAGCTTGATGGCCCGCAACATCAGTGGGAATGAAACCACCGCCGCAGCAATGGCGGCACCCTTCCAACTAAATGCAACGGAGACACCAAATGTATCCAGCAACCACTTGCCCAAGGGTCCGTTGCGGCCAAACAACACCAACAAGCCATACCCAACCACAACCGGGGGGACAACCAGCGGCAAGTGCAGTACGGCATTAAGGGCGCTTTTCCCCCAAAACTCTTTGCGCGATAACAACCAGGCAAAACCAATGGCAAAGGGCAGGCTGCCCAGTACGGCCCATACAGCAACCCTCAGGGATAATAGCAGCGCCTCGGTCTCGAATGCAGACAGCGTGAACAAGGCATCCCCCATTAAGGCATGCCCAATTGTGTATTGATTTCGACAATTTCAGTGGGAATGAACCCGGCTGCAATCAGCAGCCTTTGGGCAACAGTCCCCTGCAAATAGTCTGCAAAGTCCCGCACATGAGTGTCTTCTGTATTCAAAAGGACGCCATCATACAGGATCGGCTCGTGGAACCCGTCAGGCACAAAGGTCACCAATTCGACGTCGTTGCTGGCCAGGACTTCGGTCATATAGACCAGACCCCCAGGGACTTCTCCACGTTCTATCCAGGCCAGGGTTGATTGTGCGTTGTTGCCAATGGCCAGGCTATGCTGAGCCCGGGTCCATAGGCCCAGTGCTTTGAGCGTCTGCTTGGCATATTGGCCGCAGGGCACGCTGTCAGGTTCGCAGATGGCCAGGCGACCCAAGGCAATCATGGTCAATAATTGCTCGGTCAGGGTGGCCTTGGGGTCCCATGACGTGCCAATGCCAGCCTCATTCGACCATTCACCCTTTTTGGGTGCTACCAGGGCCAGCCGATTGGTCATCAGGATCCGGCGGGATTCTGCGTCAGCGAGTCCCTCATTGATTAAATAATCAGTCCATTGGGTGTTCGCCGAGATAAAAATGTCGGCAGGTGCCCCTTCGGAAATTTGTCGCGCCAATACGGAAGATGCTGCAGGGACGACAATGATGTCGACCGCGACATCCTGTTCGTAAATTTGCGCGATGTCTTGGATGACGGACGCCGTACTGGCAGCCGCAAATATAGTAATTTGCGGGCCGTCGCCTTTGGGCGCCTGGGGGACCATGTCTTCAGAGCCTGCGGCCGCAACTGAATGAACCCCATCGGAAATGGGGTCAGGCCAATACAGACTGGCGACCAGCAGCCCAACAGCCGCCGCTGCCAGTAACAGAATGATCAGCCGTTGTCGCATGCCGGGGCTCATTATTTGTTGCCGTACAGGTCGTCGGGCGAAGTCACGACATCTGCGATTTCGACCCATTGGCCATCGCGATAGGCGCGGTAAAAGCAATTGTGCCGACCAGTGTGGCAGGCGACACCTGTTTGGTCGACCGACAGCAGAATCGTATCGCCATCGCAGTCGACCCGCAGATCCACTAATTGCTGCGTCTGACCCGAGCTTTCACCCTTGAGCCACAGCGACTGACGAGACCGGGACCAATAATGCACCTGACCCGTCTGCAACGTCAGCGCCATGGATTCTGCGTTCATCCAGGCCATCATCAAAATTTCGCCTGTGTCATGTTGTTGTGCGATGGCAGCAACCAATCCCTGATCATTGAAATTGACTTGCGCCAGATCGGCATCATTCATCGCTGTGGTGGTGGTGGCTGTCGCTGTTGGGTCTGACATGGACCGTACCCTTGTGGCAAAATTGTTTCCTAACTGCCTATTTATCATAAATGATTGGCTTTCGCGCGCCCATAGTCTTGATAACACGGGGAATATCCCCAATTTCATGATGGCAGAGGTGGGTTCATATGGTAGACTCCGCCCATCGAGAATTGGAGTTACGCAGATCATGACGTTTATTGGACGCCAAAAAATCGCAGTTTCAGCCCTATTTGCAGCAGTATTCATCTTGGTTGCGGGCGGCGCTGCCCAGGCTTTTCAGGTGTATACGCCTGATCAGCTGGCCAATGGTATTGGTGTGCGGGGCGGCATTGGGTTTACGGACACGATGGATGATCTGGATGCGACAACCAATAGCCGATTCAGCATTTCTACTGGTTCCAGCAATGGCTCGTCACTGTTTGGCGGTAATAGTGCCGGCTATAATAATTGGTATGGTCGTCAGGATACAGGCGGTCGGACATATGGCGATGATCGCAGCTCCAACTATCAAAACTGTTCTAACTCGGCCACAAGCAGCCAGATCGGCATGCTGAACGCCTTTGGTTCTGGCAATAATGGTTCTTATCCCTGCCAGCGCTTCCGCTGATACTCTCTTTATTCCAGGAAAGCCTCTCTTCATTCCGCGAAAGATTGGCGCTATTCCACAATAGATTAGCGCCCCGCGCTTATTGCAATTGCTAAATTGACGGAATGCCGTAATAAAGCGCCTCGTCTGAATTGCTTTGCCGGTTGGTTTGGCGGTTTTCCTGAGTATCTGGCCCAGAACGGACTTTCAAAATCGTGACCAAGTCAATGCTTGCGGCTTATGCTGAACGCTTTTCCCTTGCCCCTGATCCCACCAATTTTACGGTCAGCCGCATCAAGACCGAGCTTTTGTCGGGCCTGACCGTCGCGCTCGCGCTGGTGCCCGAGGCCGTGGCGTTTTCTTTCGTGGCCGGAGTGCATCCATTGGTTGGGCTTTATGCCGCCTTCATTGTGGGGCTGATCACCGCTTGTATTGGTGGGCGGCCAGCCATGATATCGGGCGCAACCGGGGCGCTGGCCGTGGTTATGGTCGCCTTGGTGGCCACTCACGGGATCGAATATTTGTTCGCGACTGTTGTGTTGATGGGCATCTTGCAGGTGCTGGCAGGGGTGTTCCATCTGGGCAAGTTCATCCGATTGGTGCCGCATCCGGTGATGCTGGGTTTTGTGAATGGACTGGCTATCGTGATTTTCCTGGCCCAACTGACCCAGTTCAAGATCCCCGGCGCTGACGGTGTGAGTGAATGGATGTCCGGCTTACCACTGGCGATCATGCTGGGCCTAGTGTGCCTGACCATGGGGATTATCTGGGTCATGCCCAAGATCACCAAGGCCATCCCGGCACCTCTGGCGGGGATCGGGATTGTCGCAGGCATCGTTATTTTCTTTGGGATTGACGTCCCCCGCGTCGGTGATCTGGCGTCGATCAAAGGTGGCTTGCCGCTGTTTCACATTCCCATGGTGCCGTTGAACTGGGAAACATTGCAGATCATCTTTCCCTTTTCGATGATCTTGGCTGCCATTGGCCTGATTGAAAGCCTGTTGACCCTCAACCTCGTGGGTGAAATCACCGGCAAGCGCGGCGGAGCTTCGCAGGAATGTATTGCCCAGGGCTTGTCCAACACGGTCACGGGCTTTTTCGGCGGCATGGGCGGTTGCGCCATGATCGGTCAATCGATGATCAACGTAAAATCCGGCGGCCGCACCCGCCTGTCGGGCATCTCCGCGGCGCTGTTTCTGCTGAGTTTCATTCTGTTTGCCTCTGGCCTGATCGAACAAATCCCGCTTGCAGCGCTGGTTGGCGTGATGTTCATGGTCGTCGTCGGTACCTTTGCCTGGCAGACCTTGCGCATTATGAACCGCATCCCCGCAATGGACGGGGCCGTCATCATTATCGTCACGGTTGTGACCGTCTACAGCGATTTGGCCATTGCCGTGATCGTTGGCGTGATTGTATCGGCGCTGGCCTATGCCTGGAACAACGCCACCCGCCTGCATGCACGGATAGAAGAACCGGCTGAAGATATTCGCGTTTACCAGATAGAAGGCCCGTTGTTTTTTGGATCGACCGAGGGTTTTGCGGAACTGTTCGACCCTGCGTCTGACCCCAAGACCGTCATCGTCGACTTTATGAACAGCCGTGTCGTGGATCAGTCTGCCCTGCAGGCCATCGAAGACCTGGCCATCAAATACCAGCAAGTGGGCAAGACCCTGCAATTGCGGCACCTGTCGCATGATTGCCACCGGGTGCTGAAGCGCGCCGGCCAGTTGATGGTCGATTCCGACGATGATCCGGACTATGGCCTGGTGGTGGATTACGAAGTGCGAACCGGCAGTTTTTAGCGTGGGGCACTAGTCGCGCTGTCAGGCTGTGATCTGAATGTCCGTTCGTGCCGAGTGATTTGTCCTGAAGGGACAAATTGTATCGAGGTATGAACACACCAATGCACTGGCGAGCTTGACGTTGAGGCGTCCATACCTCGATACAATCGTTGACACGATCACTCAGCACGAACGGTATTCATATAGTTTTGTTGGCATGCCCTCAGTCATTGTTTAAAAAGGCTGCCATGAACAAAAAGTCCCCTAAACAGACGATCTTTTTTGATTTCTTCGGCACCCTGGTGCACTACATCAACTACAATGACGACCGGAGTTATCCGCGCAGCATCGCCTTTTTGCGCTCGCAGGGTATCATGGTCGAACAGCGCCAGTTCCTCGACCTGTTGGTCGAAACCTTTATCGAGCACGAACAGGCCGCCGCCGTCGATCATTGTGAATATGCCTGGTCAGATTGCGCCGCCGCGACTTTGCAGAAAATCACCGGGCAGGGCGCCCAGTGGCACCTCGCCGACGCGCTGACAGAAGTTTACCTCAGCGAATGGTGTGAAGACGTCAGCTATATCGACGGCGTGCGCGAAATGCTGACGCGCCTGCAAGATCAATACGATCTGGCGATGATCACCAACACGCACTACACCCCCATGGTTGAAGGGTTAATGATGGATATGAACATCCGTCACTTTTTCCCGACCTTTGTGTCGTCCATCGATTTTGGCTACCGCAAGCCATCAAACCGTATCTTTGAGCACGCCATGCGCCAAGCAGGTACCACGCCTGAAAACAGCCTCTATGTGGGCGATACCTATGAGGCCGACTATGTCGGTGCCACCGGCGCAGGGATGGGTATATTCCTGATCGACCCCGACCGCAACCACGACATTGGCGACACCGAACGCATCGACACAATTTTGGGGCTGGAGTCAGCCCTTTCAGATCGCTAGGCTGCGCCCATGATTGATATTGATTACGTAATCTGGGACTTCGACGGCGTTGTAAATGCCAATGTTGTCGACGGCCATTTCACCTGGTGTGACAATTTCCAACAGGATCTGGGCTATAGCCTCGACGGGTTTGTCGAGGCCGTTTTTAATGAAGAGTTCGAAAAGGTCCTTCGTGGCGAAAAAGACATCATGGATCAACTGCGTGAATGGGCCAGTACAATTGCGCTGAGTGGCTCTCTCAACGAGATTTACAACTACTGGCTCACCAAGGATGAACAGCTCGACGACCATATCCTGGACATGATGGCCAATATAAAAAGCAAAGGCGTCGGCAATGCGATCGGCACCAATAACGACCCACGCCGCACTAGATATATCGAACACGAGATGGGCATGGCCGCCCATATCGACCACATGTTCGCCGCTGGCCGTATGGGCATCCTAAAGCCAGACCAGGCGTTTTTCAGGCATATCGCCACCGAGCTGGAAGTCGAACCCGGCCGCCTGATCCTGATCGATGACCTTGCAGAAAACGTCGAAAGCGCAATTGCCGCGGGCTGGCAGGGGCACCAGTTCTTGGGGTTGGATTATGCAGGGCTTGAAGCGCGGTTGGAGCTATAGGGTGATGGCGTCATTAATTAGGGACAGTGTACAATTAATTGTACCTGCTATGCCTAGTTAGAGAGTAATCGCGCCATTAATTGTACACTGTCCCTAATTAATAATTTTGCGCCCTAAACCCCGATTTTCACCAACATTTTGTGCACTTTGCCCAGACTGGCGACTTCCAGGCCCGGGTTGGGTTCGGCGCCATCAGGCCACACGGCGCCATTGGGCACCCAGATGGTCGACATGCCAGCACCATGGGCCCCCAGGATATCCGCAAGGGGGTTATCCCCCACAAACAGGCAGTCTTCGGGCTTGAGCGACAGGCGTGACGCCGCCCGCCAAAAGATCTCGGGGTCTGGCTTGCGGAGGCCCTCTGTCTCCGACACCAAAATCCCATCGACCAACAGGTCGAGTTTGAGCGCATAAATATTGCGCATCTGCTGGTTGGCCATGCCGTTAGAGATGATGCCGGTGTGCAGCTGCTTTTGCCGCAGATACAACAGCAATTCTTCACCATCCGGCAGCATCTTGGCAAAATGCGGAAACCCGTCGAAATATTCCTGGACCATGGTCTCGGCCAACACGTCATCGACCTGGCCTAAATGCTCCAGCAGCGAGGGGTAAACCTCGGCCTTTGGCATGGTGCCCCGCGCATCGAGCGTCAGGAACATGTCGACAAAGTCGTCGACCCCCACATGCGCAATGGCCTCGTGCCGCTTGAACTGGTCGGCGAGGAACAGACGTAATGACCCCGTTCGGTCAAACAGCGTTTCGTTTAGGTCGAATAGGACAGCTTTGATCATGGGACGGCTAGTTCTGCATCTATGGTTTTGGCGATGGTACGGCTTGACGTGGTGCTGACGCCGTAATCTTCGGCAAAATTGCGCCATCGATTAGCGGTATCCGCCACACGGTCGATTAGTCCATGTGCGTCTGCGGTGTTGATATCAGCTTTTTTTGCAAGTTCAAGCAAGTTAGCCCGGCCTATGTCGGTGCCGTAACCTGACACTGTGGTCGAATGTTCGCCACCAGGACCTTGCGAGAAGGTCAGGTCATAGGCCGGGGCAAGGCGCCATGTGCCATCACGCCCCATCACATAACTGAATTGCCGCGCATGGTCATCGCGGTTATGGGCAAGGACATTAAACACAGCAAGGGCATACATGGCTTCGCAATCCCTTTGGTCATGCGTAACGCTGCGCGTCAACTGGATAAGGTCGGCATAGTCCAGGGAAGGCGTTCGAATGTCGGTATAGAGCAAGCCGCAGGCAGAGTGAACATGGACCCGGTCATTGCCCAGGCGATCAAAACGGCGTGCCGCGAAATACTGATCGCCCTTTGCGCCCTCCAGCAGCCTAGTATAGGGCATCGCAATGCCTGCCTCCTTTGCCATGGCGGCATAGGCGGCTTCAATGGCAGCAATATCTTCAGGGTCGCCATGGCCGGAGAATTTAACCAGGTAGAGCACATACCCATCGGGCGCGTAGGTGTTACCATGCAGGGCGTGGCCGTCATCGTTTATAGCGATCAGGGCCTTTGGCCTTGCCCCGCCGGGCGAGCCACCAACGGCCCCCAATACTGAAATAACATCGCTGACGTCACCCTCCAGCACGCGGTGGGCGTCAGCAGCTAGGTCATCAAGGTTCAATGTCGCAGAATCGTCGTCCCATATTGATGCGGCGGGGGCGTAACTGAGGGCACCTATGCCGGCGTTGCCCACGATGGCGAGGCGATCCAATGGCGTTAGGCTGGCGGGTTTTATCCCAAGCTGGCGGGCGCGACGGTCGACCAGCAGGCGGCCCCATCCATCGGGCAGGCTGTCGTGGAAGACGCCGTGCAGCCCCTCGAAGCCGCCGTTGACGGGGGGTGTCTGCAGTCCAGTCCCTGTTTGGTGGTGCAAAGGCGAAATCTGCAGCCCACATTGAATGAAGGCCGGGTCATATTCCAGATAGGCCCGTCGGTTCCGATAGGCCAGCCTGCCGACAGGCTGCACGTCGTCGTCGGACCAGTGCAGCGAAACATGCAATGGTGTGCCGGGTTTCATTTTCATGTGATGCGTCCGCGTTGAGGCTTCTTGGGAGTTTTGAGAACGTCATCCAGGGTTTCAAATATGGCAGGGGACATCAGTCCTTCCAGCGCGGCTTCATCACGGAGCGCAATGGCAAGCCGTATGAAGGATGGCAGAGCGATCTGACCCGTGCGTTCAAACTTCTTCAGTGTGCCAAAGGAGACCCCACTTCGTATTGCCAGGCCCTTTTGGGTCAGGTTCAACGTAAGCCGCCGCGCTTTGGTGCGCGCCGAGATGGCCATGGAGATGTCCTCTGGTGTGCTTCCAATAAAAGACACTATTAATACCTTTAATAGAAATATACGAAACTATAATCTACTATAGTATCTTTTAACAAAATATAGAAGGGCGAATTTATCTATTAGATAGCCCCATTCAACCGCTCAAACCCGGCTTCTAAATCTGCCTGCAGATCATCCACGTCTTCCAGCCCAATGTTGAACCTGATCAGCGGCCCCTTTGCCTTCCACGGTACTGCTGTGCGTTCACCCTTTGGGTCGGCGGGTAGCGCCAGGCTTTCAAAGCCGCCCCAGCTGTAGCCGATGCCGAAAAGGTCCAGGCCATCGATCATGACCGCCACGGCATCATCCGAATAGTGTTCGTGCAGGATGATGCTGAACAGGCCACTGGCGCCATCGAAGTCGCGTTTCCAGATGTCGTGGCCGGGGCAGGTCGGCAGGGCCGGGTGGCGCACTTCGGCGACCTCTGGCCGGGTTTCCATCCATTTGGCGATCTTCAGCCCGCTGGCTTCGTGCTGGCGCATACGGACGGCCAGCGTGCGCAGGCCACGGCTGGCCAGGTACACATCATCAGGTGCGGCCGCCTGGCCCATCACAAAGCTTTGGCGCTGGAAGACGTCCCAGCTTTCTTCGTTGCACACGGTGATGCCCAGCATCGCGTCAGAATGACCGACGATATATTTGGTCGCGGCATGGATGACCACATCGGCCCCATGTTCCAGCGGGCGGTACAGCAGGGGCGTGCCCCATGTGTTATCGACCAGGACCTTTGCGCCCTTTGCTTTGGCTGCCTTGGAGATAGCTGGCAGGTCAGACACCTCGAAAGTCAACGAACCGGGGCTTTCGACGAACACCAGCACGGTGTTGTCCTGCATCAGATCGGCAATGCCCGCGCCAATCAACGGGTCGTAAAACGTCGTCTCGACCCCAATTTTCTTCAGCGCGATATTGCAGAAGATGCGGGTCGGCTCGTAACACGTGTCGGCCATCAGAATATGATCACCCGCCCGCACAAAGGCATAGATCGCCGTCGTCACCGCCGCCAGGCCCGAAGGGTGCAGCAGTGCATCATGGCCGCCGTCGAGCTCTACCATCGCATCGCGCAGCGACCATTGGGTGGGGGTGCCGCGCCGACCGTAATAGAAATTGCGGTTCTTGTGCTTGGTGGCGTATTTCAGGTCTGCAATCGTGTCGTACAGGATGGTCGACGCGCGATAGACCGGCGTGTTGACCATCTCCTTGTCGCGGCTCTGATAGCCCGGCTTGCCCGCTTTGGGCCGCCCGGCATTGGAAATTTGAGTATCCTTTTTCATGGGCTATGTTTCATGCCCTAGTCAATGTCGGCGGCGGTATGCACGGGGACGTCATCGCGCGCGCCCCATTCGCTCCACGACCCGTCGAACACGGCCACGTCGTCATGGCCCAACAGATCAAGCGCCAGCGCAATCACCGATGCCATCACGCCAGACCCACAAGAGGTGGTGATGGACCCATCGAGCGATATGCCCGCGTCAATAAAGGCCTGGCGCAGCACGTCGCCGCGCAGGAACAGGCCATCTGCATCAAACATCGATGTCTGTGGCAGGCTGAAGCTGCCAGGGATGTGCCCGCCGCGCAGCCCTTTGCGCGGTTCCGGCTCGGTGCCCATAAAGCGACCGGCAGGGCGGGCGTCGATAATCTGGTCGCCTTTGCCGTCGTTCAGCCCCGCCAGCAGATCATCTGCATTGCGCACCATACGGGCGCGGAAATGGGGGGTGAAATGCCGCTCGCGAGAGTTTTCGGGCATATTGCTCACGGGTTTGCCCTCGGTCGCCCAACGTGGCAGGCCGCCATCCAGCACGGCCACAGCGTCATGGCCAAAGGTCTTGAACATCCACCAAACCCGCGCGGCAGATGAAATGCCATCGCCATCGTAAACCACAATACGGGTGCCATCGCCCAGGCCCAGCTTGCGCACTCGCAGCGAGAACTTCTCCGGCGATGGCAGCATATGGGGCAGGGAATTATCGAGATCGGCGATCTCATCAATATCAAAGAACACGGCGCTGGGGATATGCGCGTCGGCATATTCTGCCTTTGGGTCGCGCTCAAAACTTGGCAGATACCAGCTGGCATCAACAATTCGCAGGTGCGGGTCGTTGATGTTTTCCAACAACCAATCCGTAGAAACGAGGGGTGACCCAAAGATGCTCATACAATCTCTCTTGTTATTAAACTTATTCGACGTCCATCCATTCAGTCGCTTACTCCATCCAAGATGGCACTGGCAGGCCTTTTTCCCGCAAGAAGACCGGGTTGTACATCTTGCTTTGGTAGCGCGTGCCGTAATCCGCCAAAATCGTCACGATGATGTGGCCGGGGCCCATTTCCTGTGCCAGGCGGATAGCGCCTGCAATATTGATGCCTGACGAGCTGCCCAGCACCAGTCCTTCATCCTGGATCAGGTCAAAGCAAATCTGCAACGCCTCGGCATCGGGAATCTGGTAGGCGCGGTCGACCACAATGCCTTCCAGGTTCGCCGTGATGCGCCCTTGGCCAATGCCCTCGGTGATACTATCACCTTCGGCCTTCAGCTCGCCATATTTGTAATAATTGAACAAAGCCGCGCCCATCGGGTCGGCCAGCGCAATCTGGATGTCCTTGTTGTGCTCCTTAAGGCCCAGGGACACGCCCCCCAACGTGCCACCAGTACCAACGGCACTAACAAAGCCATCGACCTTGCCATCGGTCTGTTTCCAGATCTCTTGCGCGGTGGTGGTGAGGTGGATATCGCGATTGGCAACATTATCGAACTGGTTGGCCCAGATGGCCCCGTTGGGGTTTTCCCTGGCGATTTCTGCCGCCAGACGGCCAGAATATTTCACATAATTATTCGGGTCCTTATAGGGCACCGCTGGCACCAGCCGAAGGTCAGCCCCGCACAGGCGCAACATATCGAACTTTTCCTGAGACTGCGTATCCGGCACCACAATGACGGACTTATACCCCCGAGAATTTCCCACCAGCGCCAGGCCAATGCCGGTATTCCCCGCCGTGCCCTCAACGATCACGCCGCCGGGCCGCAACAGGCCTTTTTTCTCGGCGTCCGAAATAATCCCCCACGCCGCGCGGTCCTTCACGGACCCGCCCGGGTTCAAAAACTCCGCCTTGCCCAAAATCTCACACCCCGTGAGCTCCGACGCCCGGTTCAGCCGCATCAGCGGCGTATTTCCAATAGCGTCGACAAAGTCTGTCCGTATTTCCATAAATCCAACAAAGTCCCAAGCGCGAAAAGGCTGCCCGACGGAGCGCCTAAATGGTGAAAGATAGATTGGCGGCTAATCTAGAGGCTGGGGGAGATGGGGGCAAGGGTTGGTCTGTAATGGATTCAACTCTTTTTATGCACTAAGATTGGCCAATTCAACTAGAGGTATTAGCGTATGGCCATCCATTCATTGACACTGCAAACATACTCGTACCGATTTGCGGAACAAGTAATGAACAGTAATCTTTCACGGCGTAAACAGATTGAGGGCATTATCACAGATCCAAGTTTGCCTGTGACTGAACTTTCTAGACCCACCTTCAACAAGGAATTGGATGATCGATTTCAAGCGAATGGATGGGAGGCGCAACCGGTGAGGAAATCAAAAAGGTTGAGAAATAGGAGCGGCTGATGATGTCGAAACTATGCGTCAGTACTGTTTAATCCGAGAGGACAGGGATGTTAGCCTCTCTCTCCCAACAGTCACCCCGCACTCTCCCAACAATCACCCCGGATACGGTCCGGGATAACAGGGGTTGGAAGTCACGCATAACGGGGTTGGAAGTGGGGCCGCGTTATCGCTAAGTGCCTAATTGTCAATCAACGCTAATTGGTTTGTGCTGGCGCTTGCCTGTCGGCAATCCGCTGGCGGCGTCGCGGTTGCCTGATGCTGGGGTTGCCTTGGCAGGTTGTGGCATGGCTGCCGGATCGCCGGGGTTGACGATTGTGCCATTCGCATCGCAAGGCGCATTGGCCACGGTGCTGGTTTCGTTGCCTTGGTCATCCAGCAGGTACAGGCAAGGGCCCTCGGCGGGGGACAGCAATTCCATTTTCTTGCGTTCTGCAAAGGCAGACGAGGCGGTCAGGGCCAATGCAATGGCCAGTGTGGATGCCAGTAATGTGTGATTTATGGTCGGTCTCCCTGTGTATTTGGATGGTCGTATCGTACACACAAAACCTGAACGCGGGCTGAATAAACAGTGGATCAAGGATGCCAGACTTTGTCACCCCAGCTTTCGCTAGGATGACGGGTGGGTGTGATTTATCCCCGACCGTTCAACCTAAATGATTTCCCGTGCCTCTTCGTCAAAGCCCGGCTAACATCCCGGCCAATCAGATAGAGGAAATCTCCATGCCCATCACCGTCGTCGCCAGTATCAAGAAAGAGGCCACCATTAATGGCCTTCTCAACGCTGTGTTCAACGGGTTGATCCCGTGGTTCCAGCACAATGACAAAACCACGGTGCCACTGATGGGGGAAGGTGGCTTTGGCATGGATATCGCCATCACCGCCTTCATCTTGTTGTTCCTGGTGTCGATGATCGTCATTGGCGCCCAGCGCAAAAAGGCCCGCAAGGAACAGGTCATGGGCTTTGAGTGGGACGACACAAAGCGCCTGCATCGCCTATTGCGCAAGGTACCTGGCAAATTCTGGGCGGCGGGGCTGGTGTTTGGTCTGTTTGGCCTCCTGGTGGTCACGCCGCTGACGCTGGGGCCGCTGGCGCTGTTGGGCATCGACGCCCTGACACCGCTCGCCTATGCGATTTTCAAAGGCATCTGGGCCGGATTGATGGCTGCCATCATGATCGTCCCGATTATTCTGGTGGCGCTGGCGGGTCAGCCCAAGACCAATTAAGCTGCTGGCATGAGCACCAGCCTGCGTATTTGTATCCTGATCACCGATATCGGCTTTTTGCTGTATTGGGCGGTGTCCGCGTTAGCGCTGGTCGGGCTGATCACGCTGTCGCCAGAATGGATGTATGGCGGCTATGGCGACCCGCAGGTGTTTGCCTGGAACTGGTCCTTCGTGTCGATTGACCTACCGTTCTCGGTACTGGGGTTGGCCGCTGTTGCCGCTGACAGGCGGGGCAGCCTGGCTTGGCGACCGCTGGCTTTGCTGTCGCTCGCCTTTACTTTTGCCGCCGGCATCATGGCCGTCAGCTATTGGGCGATCTTGATGGAATGGAACCCGACCTGGTTCCTGCCCAATTTACTATTGGTGATCTGGCCGCTGTTTTATCTGCCCGGCCTGGTGCGTGGGACTTCTGAATCTTAGGGGGGTAGAGACCTAAGGGGCAGGGACGCTTTCCGGCATAATCTCTGCCGCCAGACTTTGCACGCCGCCCGTGATTGCAATGATGCTGACAGATTTGCGCGGGATGTAATTGCCTTCGCCGAACGACATCGTGCCGGTCAGGCCTTTAAAGTTCTGGATATTCGCCAAGGCTGTGCGCACAGCTTCGGGCTCTGGTGAACCGGCATCCGCAATGGCCTGCATCACCAGATTGGCGGTATCGAACCCCAGCGCACTGAAGGCATCGGCCTTGTGACCGGGATAGGCGGCCTCATAGGCGGCTATGAAGGCCTGCATGTCAGGATCTGTGGTGTCGTCGCCCAGATAGGCATGGGTGGTGAAGTACACATCGCTGACGGGAAGCTGAGCCCAGCTTTCGCCGATGTCGAGGCCGTCGCCGCCCAGCACGGGTGTGTTGATGCCCGCGCGCCGTAGCAGGGCCAGCATTTGCACGACCTCGTCAGGCCCAGCGGCGAGATAGATCAACCCGGCGTCACCCACTCCCCCTTGGGCCAATTCTTGGGCCAGGCGCGCGATGACTGTGGGGATGGTGTCGGCATTATAGGGCTGTATCTTGGTGACCTCGCCGCCCAACTCGGTAAAGCGCGTGCCAAAATATTGGTGCAACATCTGTGTGTAAGACATGGTCTCGTTAAAAAGCACGATGGCCTTTTTGGTGCCCAGCGTGTTGATGGCGAATTCAGCGCCCGCTGCGGCTTGTACATTGTCGCCAAAGCACGCCAGGAACAGATGCCCCGGGACTTCCCGGGGCAGCTTGGGGGACGTTGCGCCTGATGTGATAAAGGCCAGGCCATGTTGGGCAGCCGTAGGGGCGGCGGCCATCACCATATCGGTATCTGACAGGCCGACCATCACGCTGGTCTGGGGGTAGTGGTTAAACAGGCTTTCGGCCCGTTGCAATATGACCGATGGGTCGGAGGTGCCGTCTGCCATCACCAGATTGACCGGCATGCCCAGCACACCGCCCGCCGCATTGGCCTGATCGATGGCCAGGCGCAGGCCTTGGGACGATGGGCCATCCAGATTGGACTGGGCGCCGGTGGTGTTGTAGATGGCCGCCAGCACGATGCCGGGTTCCTGTTCGGTCTCTTGCCCGCAAGATGCCAGCATCAGCGTCAGGCTGACGCAGATGGTTTTGGTCAGATTAGATAGTGATAATCGCACGGTCGATAGCCCCCGGTGTTCTCCAAGGCCTAGACTGTTTCACATCACTGTCGGTGGCTCAAGAACCTTCGGGCGGCTTACTCCTTTGATTTCATGAACGGTACCAGCATCGGCGTGCGCTTGCGATAATCTGCATAGGGTTCCCCCAAGGCGTGTTCGATATCCCGTTCTTCATGCGGGATGGAGATCAGGATTTGGGCGCTGGTGAGGATGGCAAACAGTAGATGCCCCGCCGACATATCGGGCGTGGCCCAAAAGGCGATAATCCAGCCCAGATAGATGGGATGGCGGATCACCTTGTATAAAAACGGCGACACAAATTTCAGATCAGGCACGCGGCGGTCTTTCAAATTGGCAAACACCTGCGCCAAGCCAAACAGCTCGAAATGATTGATCAGGAAGGTCGACAACAACACCATGCCATAACCGCCAAAATACAAAACCCACAACGCCATTGCGGCGTTGGAATTGGTGACAGACCAGACAGGATCTATCATCGGGACCCATTCGACGAACAATAAAATCAGCGTCAGGCTGGACACCAGGACGTAGGTGGAACGCTCTATGGCCTGCGGAATGATTTTGGTCCATCTGCGCTTGAACCAGGGTCGCGCCATCACAGTATGGGTGCCAGCAAATAACAAAAGCAGCGCCGTGTTAACCAGCAAGGCCTGACCCGTCGGACCGGCTATGCCCGAATCAATCGTCTTCGTGACAAATGGAAGTCCATCCAAATTGCCAACAAATGCGATGAGATAAAGAAAGGTAACGAAAAAAATTAGATAACTGGCAACGCCGTAAAGTAAAACGAGAACTTTCCCCATAATATCCTCCTATGCCTGAAGGACATGGTCCTTCATGAGGCCGTAGTGTATCGCATTTTGTTGCATTTTCCGAGTCCATCTATGTCCTGGAAGCCGCAGAATCCTGCCAAATACTTGTCCAAATGTACAACTTTGTTGATGGTCGCCTTATCGCTAGTTACAGCAGATCAATAAGTTAAGAGGGAAAGCTATTTCATCTCTTGAAGTCGTTGCGAAGTGTTACTTCATGGTACAAATTAGCTGGCATCAAGTTGACAAAACAGCGGGTAATATTGACTTTTTCCCATAAAATCGAGTATAGCCGATAGACGTTTTGCATTTGTTATGTGTGACTTACATGGCCTTTCAGGACATTGTCTTAGTTTCCCTTCTACAGTGTTAAGCGCGAATGGTAGCTTCTCCACATGTGGTGGGGGACAAACGCCAAAATTACTGTCAAAGGAAAAGACAATGACTACTGGAACTGTAAAATGGTTTAACCCAACCAAGGGTTATGGCTTTATTGAACCTGAAGATGGCGGCAATGACGCCTTCGTTCACATTTCTGCTGTTGAACGCGCTGGCTTGACCACCCTGCAGGAAGGCCAAAAAGTTTCTTACGAATTGACCGCAGGTCAGAACGGCAAAGCGTCTGCCGAAAACCTGGCTGTCGTCGACTAATCCTATAGATTGCCCCTGGCCATTTGGCGGGGCGGATCATAGAACCAAAGACTGGAAAACGGCTGCGCCTTTGATGGCTGCAGCCGCTTTTTTTGTGTCCTGCTTACGCCTATTCGGCGGGGTTGGGATTGTTGGATTGGAAGCGTATTCTTAATTTGTCTTTGCCACTTCGGATGCTGTGTCCCAGGTCGGCTGCCAACGTGTAAACAACAGGCACGATCAACAGCGTCAGGAAGGTTGAAGACATCAACCCCCCAATAACCAATATGCCCATGGGCCGTCGCCATTCTGCGCCGTCCGACACGGACAGGGCCACGGGTAACATGCCAAATACGGTTGACAGCGCTGTCATCAGGATCGGGCGCAGGCGCAATGGCGCCGCCTGCATGATCGCCGACACCGCGTCCATGCCATCCTCTCGGAACTGGTTGGCATATTCAACCAGCAGAATGCCATTCTTCATCACCAGGCCCATCAGCACGATCAGGCCGATTTGCGCAAACATGGATAGGCCTGCACCTTCCAGATAGATGGCCATGAAAGCCCCTATGAATGCCAGGGGTGCACACAACATGATGATGGCAGGCTGGGCAAAGCTGTTAAACTGGCTGGCCATGATCATATAGATGACAATAAGGGCCATGCCAAATGCACTGATGATGGACACAGCAGTTTCAGCCATCAATTTGGCTGCGCCTTCGGTGCGACTGGAATAGCCATCAGCCAGATTTATTTCGGCGACCAGGCCATCAAGAACAGTGGTCGCTTGTCCCAACGTGTAGGAACGGCTGTTGTTGGCCGAGATGGATATGGAACGACTTCTATCCATCCGGTCGATTTCAACCGGGGCCATGCCGACTTCGATCGTGGCAACGTTATCCAAATCAATCAGATCACCTGTTGCACTGATAATCTGCAACAGACCAAGTTTGGCGAGGTCGTCACGTTGGTGTTCCTCAAGGCGAACGCGTACGTCGAAGCGTTCACCACCTTCTTCATAGGTCGCGATGACGACGCCACCGATCAGGGCGCGGACCGTGCCGGCCAGTCGGTCGACAGAGACACCCAGATCCGCGGCCTTCTCGCGATCAATATGGATTTGCAGTTCTGGCTTGCCCGGATCGTAGGAGGTCGACACATCAGCAAAAGCTGGGGACGCGCGCATACGATCGGCGAGATCTTCGGCAACCGACCCCAGATAGGCCAGGTCTTGCCCCTGGATCAGGAACTCAATTTGCGCCGCCGCAGCAGTCCCCCCAGATACCCATGGGATCTCGGACAGCGAATAGGCCTTTACTTCAGGTGCGCGATTTTGGATCAGCTGCCGGACTTCATCCATAATCTCGAATTGCCCGCGCTCTCGAGTTTGTTTGGGGGTCAGGGCGACATAGAACTCAGCCTCGTTCACTTTGTTCTGAACACCAGCACCAACGGTCAGGAAAACTTCTTCAACAACATCAAGTTGTTTGATGTCGCTTGCCAGTCTTGCTGCGACTCGTTTCGTCTCGCTGATTCCAGTGCCCAGGGGAAGTTCTATCCTTGCGGTAAATTCACTTCGATCTGTCAGTGGCATAAATTCCATCGGCACTAATGAGGCGAAGAATCCACCGCCTGCAATAGCAATGAACAGACCAACAATGGCGACCCATCTGTGGCGAAGAGTCGCGCCCAACAGGGCGGTGTATTTTTCCTCCATCCAGTGATGAAATACCAATAGAGGCCGCGCAAAAGGTCGCTTCTCAGGGTCCTTTCGCAGCAAAACCGTCGAAAGAACGGGTGTCAGAGTCATTGATACCAGGAAGGATACGGCCACGGCAAAGGACACAGTCAGGCCATACTGGAAGAAAAATTGGCCGACCAATCCGTCCATGAAGGCAATGGGCACAAAGACGCCGACAATTGCCAGCATACCGGCAAGAACTGCGCTGCCAACGCGTTTCACGCCCAGCGACGCTGCACGTAGGGGCGTTTCCCCTTCCTGCACATAGCGATGGATCGATTCCACCACGACGATAGCGTCATCGACCAAAAGGCCAATGGAAACGGACAAAGCCATCATGGTCAGCATGTTCAGGGTGAAATCAGCGACATACAGCGCGAAAAAGGTCGATACAATAGATGTTGGGATGGCCACGGCGACAATAAGAGTCGTGCGTGGATTCAGCAGGAACAGGAAGGTAATCAGAACGGCCAGCAGACCACCAATGATCATGTCTGAAGTGACGTCGTTAACCGATGATTCCACAAAATGAGCAACATCTCTGGCGATAACCAATTTAACACCACCAGGTGCGGATGCCCTTAGAACTTCAACGATGCGGCGAACTTCCTTGGCGACCTCCACCGTGTTTTCGCCAGATTGTCGTCTGACGTCCAGTGACACGCCGCGTTTGCCAGACAATGCGGCATAGGTGCGTTCGTCTTCCATGCCGTCTTCGATGCGGGCGACGTCCCGCAGCCAGGTAGGGCGACCATCGCGGAAGGCAACCACCAGGTCGCCAAAAGCCTCGACAGATTCAACTTCGCCTTTGGTTTTGATCGCGAACTCAGATT
>SMVA01437804.1_pt1 | contig 25072 bp, 22 predicted proteins | sample 2456451 | NCBI WGS metagenome assembly SMVA01 (sample SAMN11095933, study PRJNA526329) | marine sediment metagenome | biome: Marine sediment; feature: Surficial sediment; material: Deep marine sediment; isolation source: Hadal surficial sediment | place: Pacific Ocean | collected 2014-05 | depth... | reverse complement strand
CCGAATCCGCCAGAGGCGGAGTAGGAGGATGAAACTGGTGAAGGACCACCGAACCATTAATATTACGTTATAAGTTGAATTGCTATGAACAATTATAAACGTAAGCCGTATATAATCAATGACTTCTTTTGGTTAAGTCCCAAAATTTTCGCATTTTTATACACCTGATTTTCCCAACGTCTTCCTACGTGAGGTGAGGAAAATCAGTCGCGTGTTTGCAAGTGCTGAATCGTTCATAAAAACGTTATGAGCAAGCTGAGAAAAACCAACAGCAAATATTAAAATGAGCGGAATTGAAAACTTTTTAGGATTTTTATTAGCAGGAATTATTATGAATTTGACACCCGGAGCTGATTCGATTTATATAATTACGCGTAGTATTGCTCAAGGAAAAAAAGCTGGGATATATTCTGTACTCGGAATTGGAAGTGGAGCTATAATTCATATCATACTTGCGGCGTTTGGATTATCAGTACTATTAGCTAAATCTATATTATTATTTAACATCGTAAAATGGATTGGAGCTGCATATTTGATTTATTTAGGGTATAGAATGCTCATTGATACATCTAATTTATTCGATAATAAAAAAACAGAATTTGAAAAAGTTGATTTATGGAAAATATATCGCCAAGGATTTCTGACGAACGTTCTAAATCCGAAAATTGCTATTTTTTTCTTGTCTCTATTGCCTCAATTTATTAAACCTGAATATGTAAACTCTCCTATTCCGTTTCTAATCCTTGGAGGAACATTTTTATTCACCGGAACAATTTGGTGTTTATTTTTAGCTCATTCTTCCTCCTTTATGACTGATACATTGAGAAAAAATGATCGAATTGGAAAAATAATGAAAAAGGTAAGTGGCTTTGTTTTTATTGGATTAGGCCTTCAACTTTTGATTAAAAAAAACTAATCATACAGCGCATAACGCCATGTAAAAATGCTTTAAAACGCAATTTATTCGATCCGTTAGCTTTCATTAAGAACAACCATTAAAACAATGATAAAATTCTTTAAAAAATCAGGCAATGAATGCTGATTGAAAACAAATTCAGCAAATATTTACTTTATGCTATCCAAGAAATCATTTTGTGGTTATTGGAATTTTGATTGCACTTCAAGAAATAAATGGAGATATAATGACATTGAAAACCTTATTAATTTGTGCCTAAAAGGATTGAAATTAAACCTGAAAATAAATGCTCGAACAACATTAATGACTTATCTTGCTTAGCTTTCTATTCTCAACTACAACCTTATGAATTGAGGGCAGGAATCAATCAGAATTGTGCAATGAAAATTATTTATTTCATAATATTTATTACCATTTTTAGCTCTTTTGAGCTTAAACATCATAACAGTCCACGAGAAGAAATAACCGACTTATCATTTGAATTATCTGAAACATCCTTGGTTATATTGGGAACGGTTCAAGATGCAGGTTCACCTCATATTGCCTGTGATCAGGATTGCTGTAAAAATTTATTTAAAAATCCTGATAAAAACAGAAAAGTTATATCACTTGGTTTGGTTGATCCGGAAAATAACACAAAATATCTCTTTGAAGCAACTCCTGATATCGCCGAACAGATGAAAATGCTGAAAAAGTTTGGAGCTGAAAATTCAAAAGAAACTCCAAACGGAATTTTCTTAACTCATGCACATATAGGACATTACACGGGATTGATGTATTTTGGAAAAGAGGCTATGAATGCAAAAAACATTCCTGTTTTTACAATGCCGATATTGAAAAAATATCTGGAAACCAATGGCCCCTGGAGCCAACTGATTTATAATCAAAATATAATTCTTAAAGAAATTTCTAACGGAAATGCAATAAACCTGACATCAAATTTAAACGTAATTCCATTTATCGTTCCTCATCGCGATGAATACTCAGAAACAGTTGGATATACAATTATTGGCCCGAATAAAAAAGCCCTGTTTATTCCTGATATTGACAAATGGGAAAAATGGGATAAAAATATTATTGATGAAATTGCAAAAGTTGATTATGCATTTATTGATGCCACATTTTATGATGCTGAAGAAATTAATAATCGAGATATTTCAGAAATACCCCACCCATTTATCATTGAAAGTATGTCTTTATTTGCCAACCTTCCAAGGAAAGAAAAAAACAAAATAAATTTTATTCATTTTAATCATACAAACCCGGCTTTGAAACTGAATAGTTCTCAGGCAAAACAAATTATAAATAATGGGTTTAACATTGCACAAATTAATGATGTCTTCAAACTATAAACTAACGGCAATAATTATATAAAACAAGGTTGCCTGATTTTTTACCAAGCAAAAAATGAAATTTACACTAAAAATTAAAATTAAAGCAACAGCGAAAGAGATTTACAAAACTTGGTTGGATAGTGAAGGTCATACAAAAATGACAGGAGGAAAAGCAACTGCTTCTGACAAAGTTGGAGGAATATTTTCTGCATGGGACGGATATATAACTGGAAAAAATATTTCTCTGGAACCATACTTTGGTATAAAGCAAACCTGGAGAACCACTCAATTTATCAGATCGAATGAAGATTCAATATTGGAATTATTTTTTGAAGAAACGAATGGAGAAACTGAGATAACTTTAATTCACAGTAACTTACCAGAAGATGGTAGGCATTATAAAAAAGGTTGGGACAAGCATTATTTTCAACCTATGAAAATCTATTTTTCTTACAGTAAATAATATATAACAATGACAACAATAAACACATATTTGACTTTTAATGGAAATTGTGAGGAAGCATTTAATTTTTACAGATCCGTTTTTGGAGGAGAATTTGCACATGTTGGAAAATTTAAAGATATGCCGGAAGACCCCAAATTTCAGATTTCCGAATCGGAAAAGGAAAATATTATGCATATATCACTACCTATAAGCAAAGAAACCATTCTCATGGGAAGTGATACCGTAGGACACTCGGTAGCCAATTTTAATCAGGGAAATAATTTTTCTATCTCCATCAAAACAGATAGTAAAATTGATGCAGATAGACTTTTTAATGACCTCTCTCAAGATGGCCGGATTACGATGGCATTAAATAAAACTTTTTGGGGTTCCTATTTTGGTATGTTAACCGACAAATTTGGAATTCAATGGATGGTTAGTTTTGATGAATCCGTTACCAATTAATAATAATTTTCGATCACAATAATATATTTTAAAATATTGACAATCCATGGATGGAATGAATATCCCAAACATAGAATTACCCAGAATTGTAATTATTGGTTGTGGTTTTGCCGGACTTAAGCTTGCCAAAACCATCCATAGCAAAAAATATCAGGTCGTTTTACTTGATAAAAACAATTATCACACCTTTCAACCCTTAATGTATCAAGTTGCGAGCTCAGGACTTGAACCCGACTCTATCGTTTATCCGATTAGAAAAATTTTTAAAGGCAAAAAGCATTTTCATTTTAGAATGGCTGAAGTTAATGGTGTGGATAGTGAAAAAAAAGAAGTCCATACAAATATAGGTTCCTTAAAATATAATTATCTGGTGATTGCCACAGGAGCCATATCAAATTTTTTTGGGATGAAAAATATTGAAAAATATGCTTTTACCATGAAGAGTCTAATTGACTCACTTGATTTAAGAAGTATCATTCTTCAAAATTTCGAAAAAGCCTTGAATACTTCCGATCTGCAGGAAAGGGAAAGTTATATGAATTTTGTAATTGTAGGTGCCGGAGCCACAGGAGTTGAATTGGCTGGTGCTTTAGCTGAATTAAAGAAAAATGTACTTCCACAGGATTATCCGGATTTAGATATCAGAATGATGCAGATTCATGTCATTGAAGCGTCGGACAGAGTGCTAGCAAATATGAGCAATAAGGCTTCCATAAAATCAAAGCAGTTTTTAAAAGATTTGGGAATTAACGTTTGGTTAAAAACGATTGTAAAAGATTATGATGGTACGACGGTTAATACGAATATAAACGATTTTAACACCAAAACGTTGATATGGTCTGCGGGCGTAAAAGGAGCACCTATCCAAAAATTAAATGCAAAGCTAACCAGAGACGATCGAATAATTGTTGACAATCTAAATAGGGTATCAGGCCATCATAATATTTTTGCCATTGGCGATGTAGCGTTCATTGAATCAGAACAGAATGGTAAGGGACATGCCATGCTGGCATCGGTTGCGGGGCAACAGGGTGAACACCTTGGTAAAAACTTAAATGGAATCATTGATAATAAAAAAATGAAAGGATTTCAATATAAGGACAAAGGAACTATGGCAACCATTGGAAGGTATAGAGCCGTAGTAGATCTTTCTTTTGTTAAATTCGCGGGGATATTTGCTTGGTTCGTTTGGATGTTCCTACACCTTATGCTCCTAATTGATTTTAGAAATAGACTGATCGTTTTTGCAAATTGGAGCTGGAGTTTCCTTAATTACGATAGAGGCATTAGATTGATTATTAGAAATGTCAAAAGAAATAAATAAGACTTCATAAAAAAACAAATTACTTATTTTTAGCAAATTACCTCGGGGCAAGCCCACGAGGCATTGAAAGGAAATAATCTTTTATATTTCGACGCAAGCATCGGGGTATTAAACCCACTGGTGGGAATAAATTAATTATCTTTAAAAATCTTTAAATCGTCAAACCTTAATTTAAAATTATGAAAAACCTTATTTTTTTATTATCAACTTTCTTTGTTTTTACTTCTTTTGCTCAGACAAAGTCCATTTTAAATTCACATAAACTATCTGAAGGTTTGGCTAGTTCAACCGGCATGTCGGAGGAAAGATTATCTCGAATCGATGCTATGTGCAAGGAAGCCATAGAAAAATCTGAAATTCCCGGGGTCGTTGCATTGGTTTCCAGAAACGGTATTGTTGTATATCATAAAGCTTTTGGGATGGCCGATAATGAGTCAAAAAGAGCCTTAAAAACTGATGATATTTTCAGGATTGCATCCCAAACAAAAGCCATAACATCTACAGCTGTAATGATGCTTTGGGAGGAAGGAAAATTTAGATTAGACGATCCGATTTCAAAATACATTCCTGAATTTGAAAATGCACAAGTTCTTGATTCGTTGATAGAAAAGGATTCAACATACACAACAAAACCCGCAAGTAAGGAAATAACCATTCGTCATTTAATAACTCATACTTCGGGAATAGGATATGGTTTTATAGATGGTGACGAACGTTTTAAGAAAATCTACCATAAGGCAGGGATCATCGATGGTTTCACTACAAAACCGGTTCTTATTAAAGACAATATTAAAAAATTGGCAAAACTACCGCTTCACCATAACCCAGGTGAAAAATTCACGTATAGCGAAGGCCTTGATGTATTGGGTTATTTTATTGAAATTATTTCGGGAATGCCTTTTGATAAATTTTTAAGAACCCGGATATTTGACCCTTTGGGTATGGATGACACCTGGTTTTATCTACCAAAGTCAAAGCATAAAAGATTGGTATCTGTACAGACCAAGGAAAATGGAAAATGGATAAAATATATGGAAACCCCTGTTTATAATCCTGATTATCCGATAAAGGGTTCCAAAACATTCTTTTCCGGGGGAGCCGGCCTATCAAGTACTGCAAAAGACTATGCTACTTTTCTTCAGATGTACTTAAATAACGGTAAGTTAAATGGAATTCGCATACTCAGCCGAACGACAATTCAATTTATCATGGCCAATCAAATTGGTGATCTTTGGGAGGACAATGGTTCCTATTATGGATTGGCATTTGGAGTACTTGATCAAAAGGGTCAGGATATGGGTGGTAAAGGAAGCTTGGGAACCTTTGAATGGGGTGGATATTTCAATACCCAATATTTTGCAGATCCCAAAGAGAATATCATTGGAATTTTAATGAAACAGACCCAGGAAATTGATGAAGATAATACCGGTTGGAAATTCAAGCAATTGGTTGGACAAGCTATTGATGATTAAGGATTCAATTTCTAAAAAATCAGAAATGAGAAACCTGGCTTGTTTTATTATTGTTTTCATTGGATTTATAATCCCCAACGTATTAACATCTCAAGTATATGAAGGGAAATATAAAGAGGCCAATTATGTGGAAAGTGAAGTCCCTGAATATGTTTTGCCCAATATTCTAATAAGCTTCGATAATATACAGATTGAAAATATTGACGATTGGGAAAAGAAAAGACGGCCTGAAATTATAGATTTTTTCGCCAATAATATTTATGGCATCGTTCCAAATCCCTCCTACCCGATTGAAAAGTCTTTTGAAGTCATTTCCGAGGATTCAAATCATATTGAAGGCTTATGTACCAAGAGAGAAATAAAAATCACCGTTAAAAATAAACTTGGTGAAGTATCAATGCCATTGGTTCTATTTATTCCTAACCAAATTAAAAAACCAGTTCCTGCAATTTTTCTATTCAATGGTGATGATATCCGAAGAAACCGATTGGAATTGGATGGGCCTCAAAAATACGGAATGACCAAGAATGGAATTCCTTTAATTCAATTAATGGAAAAAGGAATTGCCTTGATAACTATTGATGGAAATGCTATGGTTAAGAAAAATGGGTTTGAAGGAGGTAAAATAAATGGAGGTATCATTGATCTGTTTTTCGAACCCGGGCAAAAGTTCACCAAAGAGAACGAATGGGGTTTAATTGCGGTTTGGGCCTATGCAATGACCCTTGGTATGGATTATATAATTACAGACCAAGACATTAATTCGGAACAGGTTGCTGTATTGGGCACTTCTGTCAACGGTAAAGTAGCCTTATGGGCCGCAGCTAATGATCAAAGGTTTGGAATGGTATTATTGGCTACAACAGGACATGGTGGGGACGCTATTTGGAGACGACAATTTGGAGAAACATTGGCAAATATGTGTACTTATTTACCCACATGGATTTGTCGAAATGCTAAAAATTATTCGAAGGATGTAAATTCACTTCCGGTAGATCAACATACTTTATTAGCAACTATTGCACCTCGTCCATTATATGTTGGAACTGCAAAAACTGATCTTTGGGCTGATCATAAAGGGCAATGGATCGCTGCTTACCATGCTGCTGAAGCATATAAATTATATGATAAAAAAGTTGCTTTTACATCTCCAAATCAGCCTTCTCTTGATCAACCCATTGTAGAGAGTTCTATAGGATTCCATTTACGGTCAGGATATCATGGCTTAACTTATTACGATTGGGCACGATATATGGAATTTATGGAATATCATTTTATGAAGGACTAATAATTAAAAAAAGGACATTATCCATTAAAAATATAAACTTCAAATTCAGTAACCTTTTTACCTTTAACTTGAAAATATCTGATTAGTGCTGTCTGGTATTTAGTAATTTTTCTCGTAGATTGCGCTGAAAATTGCCAATTTGACCCGTCTTCCATCTTCTGTCTCCCGTCTCTTTTAACTTTTACCTTTTACCTTCGACCCTTTACTCTCTCACTTTTCCTTGTAAAAAACTTACTTTAGAATTCAACGGGTTTCCCGATGCCCTACGCATAGAAACAATTTGTCCACAATGCCATATCGCATCAGCAATTGGCCCATTGATTTGATTCCAAAAGGGATATTCGCTTTCACCCCGGGCTGAAATAAATTTGATTTTAAACGCTTTCAAACTTTTAGCCTTTTGTAATATTTGACTAGCCTTATAAAAATTTTCTAATGTTTCTTTACGTTTTTGCTCATAGGTCAAACTAGGCCTATTAACCGTATAATCTGTTGGAACTTTTAGAGTAGAATTCACGATCACTCTTGACAAGCCCAATATATGATTGATGGTTTCTTCTGATGTTCTACCATCTTCACTTATTTTATACTTCAAATCCTCAGGTCTCAAATTTTCTGTAGCCCATCTATATCGGAAACCGAGTCCGTCTACCATCCTTGCCACTACGGTTCCAGTTGTATATTCACTATAATATTCCGGAACTTCATAATAAGGTAATTTGTCATTATTTTGAGTCTCTTGTGCCATTATATTTGTAGTAAAAAAAAGTAATAATAAGTATTTCATTCGGTTGATTTTAATTACCATTTTTTCTTTCGGCCTTATTTAGTTCTCTTTCTAATTTTCTCAACCTCTTTTTTTCTTCCTTTCTAGCCTTAATTTCTTCATCAGTTAGAATCAAATCCACAATTTGACCCTCATATATTAACTTATCCTTATCAATATTACTTACCTCTCTATTTTCTTCTTCTGCTCTTTGTTGTGCATATTTATCCAGTTCTTCCTCCGTGGTCCAACCACCTCCCAATGATTTGTATAAATTTACATGAGCATTTAACAATCGCTGATAATTTTCGGAATAGGCCAATCTGACGTCAAATTCTACTCTTTGATTCTCAATCACTTCCAAATAACTAGTAACCCCTTGATAATATCTTTGCCTGGATAAATTACTGGCATTACTTGCTGCATCCAGCATTAAATTATTCGCAAGTAATTCTTCTCGTAAGGTGGATAATGCAATAAGTGAGTTATCAACTTCCAGCAAAGCGTTTAGTACCGTATTTTCATAGGTCAACAAAGCCTGTTTCGCTTTTTCTCTTTCGATATCAACTCTTCTTGCATTTTTACCCCATTCAAATAGAGGACCTAACAAACTTGCCCCCGCACTCCAACCGAGGCCATTGGATACCAAATTTGACAAATCATTACTTCCCAAGCCCAATAATCCGGTTAAACTGATAGATGGAAATCTCATTGCTTGTGCTACACCTATTATCGCATTCTGAGATCTATACAATTGCTCAGATTGCAAAATATCTGGTCGGCGCTGTAATATTTCTGAAGGAATGCCTGTTGGAATCGAATCAGGTAAAGAATATTCTTGTAATGATTTTAAAGTTTGAATTGAATCAGGATTTTTACCTAATAAAATACTTAGATTATGTTCTGTAAAGGCAATGGAACGTTTAAATTGTGGAATAGAAACCTGGGTAATTGCTTTTTGAATTTGAGCCTGATTCACATCAATAATATGAGTATACCCTTCATCAAATCGAGCCTGAATAATTTGTAGGGTACTATCTCTTAATGCCAGGGTACTTTCTGAAATTTCTAATCGGGCTTTAAAATCGATCAATTGAAAATAATTAGATGCCACTTCACTAATTAAAGCTATTTCAATAGCTCTTTTTCCATAAAATGATGCCAATAAATCAGCCTTAGCGGACTCCGTGCCTCTTCTGAATTTACCCCAAAAATCCAATTCCCAATTAACAACAATTGATGCATCATAAGATTGAAAGGAATTATCTAATCTATTCCCTAAAAATTGATTTGTAGTATTTGCACCCGCCTGAATTCCAAATTTAGGTCCATAATCTGCTTTATTAAAACTTACATTTGCTCTTGCCTGTTCAATTCTGCTGGCCGCTATCAATACATTTTTATTCTGACGAAGCGCTGTTACAATTAATGTATCCAATACAGGGTCATTAAAAATATCCCACCAATTCAAATTGATGATACTATCTGTTTTATTATTTGTATATCTGAATGACTGTGAAGTTTGGTCTTCCGGAGCATGAAAATTTGGACCTACAGCACATGCCTGAACCATCACTATGATAATCAATACTAAAATATATTTATTTATATGCTTCTTCATCTTTAAGTATTTGACGATTCTATTTGAATTGATTTTTCCCGATCTCTTTTCTTTTCATATCCCATTATTTTTCCAATAAAAATAAATAGCATGGGGTACATAAATACACCCAAAAATGTTGCCAAGGACATTCCGCCTATTAAGGCCATACCCATAACTTTTCGTGCTTCTGCACCAGAACCTGTTGCAACAACGAGTGGGAATACACCTAATATAAAAGAAAATGCGGTCATTAAAATAGGTCGAAATCTTGAACGAGCTGCATTCATAGCGGATTCAAAAAGACTCAGTCCCTTTTTAAATTCATCGTTAGCAAACTCCACAATTAAAATTGCGTTTTTTGCTGCCATTCCAATAAGCATTACAAAAGAAACTTGAGCAAAAATATTATTTTCAAAGGTTGGGCTAAAAAATCTTGCAACCCATAAGGCAAATAAAGCTCCGAAAATTGCAAAAGGTGTACCTAATAATATACTAAATGGTAATGACCAACTTTCATATTGTGCTGACAATATTAAGAATACAAATAAAAGAGAAAAGGATAGAATCATCATTAAGGATCCAGATGCTTTTTCTTCTTGATACGACATCGCATTCCACGAATAACTCATATCTTGGGGGAGCACTTCTGCAGCCACTTCTTTCAATGCAGTACGCGCTTGTTCGGATGTATATCCTGGAGCCGGAGTACCGGTAACTTCTACTGACCTATATAAATTAAATCGCTGGGTATAATCGGGTCCTGATATCGGTCTAATTGTAGCAACAGTGGTTAATGGAACCATATCTCCATCTCTATTTTTAATAAAGAAATTACTAATTTGTGATTCATCCACTCGATATTCCGGTTCGGCTTGAATATAAGTTTTATACAGTCTTCCAAATCGTGTAAAGTCATTTACATATGATCCTCCCATGAATGCACCAATTGTTGTATATAAATCATTTAAATTAATACCTAATTTTAACGCTTTTTCGGTATCAATGTCCATATATCTTTGAGGCACTGTAGCTTGAAAAGTTGAAAAAGCCTTACCAATATGTGGATGTTCATTCGCCGCTTTCAAAAATTTCACCGTATTCTCTGATAAATACTCGGGCGTGTTTCCACCCTTATCTTGAAGCATAATACTATAGCCAGAACCATTTCCAAGACCAGGTATTGCAGGTGGTCCAAAAGCAAAGACACTTGCATCTTTGATACTGCCCATTAATATTCCGTTTGCTCTATTTACAATTTCCAAAGCAGTGTAGTCTCTTTCACTCCAATCTTTTAGAGACACAAATAACATTCCTGAATTTGACGTCATTGCTCCCGATAACATACTATATCCCGTTGCAGTTGTAACATATTCTACTTCATCAAACTCCATCAATATCTCCTCTATTTGCTTTGTTACAACATCAGATCGCTGAATAGAAGCCGCATTTGGTAATTGTACATTAACAAAGAAATAACCCATGTCTTCTTCAGGAATAAATCCTCCAGGAACCAAACTTCCAAAAATACCTGCTCCTAAAGTCATTATTAGGATAAAAACCATTCCTCTTTTTGCTTTCCGACCAATGATGCCAGTCATGCTCATATAGGAATCTGTCGTTTTTTCCATTCCTTTATTGAACTTTCCAAAAAACCATCCCAACGGTCCACTATATTTTTTAGGTTCTTTTAACAAAAGAGAACATAATGCTGGACTTAAAGTAAGTGCATTAACAGAAGATACTAGTACAGAAACAACAATTGTCAAGGCAAATTGCTGATAAAGTAATCCAGTAATTCCAACCATACTTGCAACCGGTATAAAAACTGCTACTAAAACTAATGTTGTGGCAATAATAGGAGCAGTAACTTTAGCCATTGCATCTAGAGTTGCTTCTTTTGAATTCATTCCTTTCGCAATATTTACCTGCACTGCCTCAACCACTACAATAGCGTCATCAACCACAATTCCTATTGCTAGAACCAATCCAAGTAAAGACAACACATTAATTGTAAAACCAAGCATTGGAAAGAAAATAAATGCACCAATTAATGAAACAGGAATTGCTAGGGTTGGAATTAAGGTTGCTCTCCAATCTTGGATAAAAATAAATACAACCAATATAACCAAAATCAAAGCTATTATCAGAGTTACAATGATATCTTTAATACCAGCCGTTATTGGTGCAGTAGAATCAAGAGAGACTTCGTACTTTATACTTTCAGGAAAGTTTTCAGCTAAAACATCCATTTCTGCAATAACCTGATCGGCTAATTCTACGGCATTTGATCCAGGGGATTGATACAAGGCTATAATTCCTGCAGTTTCACCATTTAATCTAGGTATCATATTATAGGTTTCTACTCCTAAATTGATGGTTGAAACATCACCCAATTTAATTTGTGAACCATCACTTTTAGTTCTAACCACAATATTCGCGAAAGCTTCTGGTGAATTAAAACGATCTGGTAATCGAACTGTGTAGGTAAATTCAGTACCTGGTGGAGCAGGTTCTGCTCCAAATTTCCCTCCAGGAACAATTAGGTTTTGTTCGTTAATAGCATTAATAATCTCGGGAACCGTCAGTCCTAATTGAGATAATCTATCTGGTTTTACCCAAATACGCATCGAATAATCCGAAGCACCCATCACATCTACTCGCCCAATCCCCTTGATTCTTGCTAATTGATCTTTAATATTGATTAAGGCATAATTACCCAAAAAATCTTGATCATATCGTCCATCAGAAGTTAACGATACTAACATTAAAATATTGGGCAATGATTTTTCAGTAGTCACTCCAAATTGAGTTACGGAAGCAGGTAACTTAGCCGAGGCAGCCGATACCCTGTTTTGAGTCAAAACCGTATTCATATCTGGATCTGTACCCACATCAAACGACACCTGAATAACCATCGTACCATCATTTGCGTTGGTAGATTTCATATAAATCATATTGTCAACACCATTTATTTGTTGTTCTAATGGTGTCGCCACAGATTCCTCAACACTTATGGCATTTGCTCCGGTATAATTCGCTCTTACTTCTACTATTGGTGGTGTTAGGTTTGGATATTGTTCAATTGGTAACTGTATCAACGAAACAACTCCAACAATTACAATTACAATAGCAATAACCATAGCCACAATTGGCCTATGGACAAAAAAGTTTCCTTTATTTTCAGACATATTAACTTATTAAAGGTTTGTTTTACTTTTAAACTCTGTTATTTCAGGAATAACCTCCATGCCAGATCTTACCTTTTGCAATCCTTCTATAATCAATTTATCACCTTCATTCAATCCTTCACTTATAATCCACATATCTCCAATCTTCTCTCCTATTTTAACTTGATTAGTTTGCACTTTATTTTCAGAATCAACGACCAACACAGAATATTGTCCTTGTAGTTCGGTCACGCTTTTTTGAGGAACTAGCAATGCGTTTTTTTCATCTTTTATTTTCACCTTAACACGAGCGAATTGACCTGGTTTTATTAATCTATTCGGATTTGGAAACGTAGCCTGAACTAAAATTGCACCCGTGGAAGCATCAATGTTTCTATCAATAAAATCTATTTCTCCCTTACTGTCATATAAACTTCCATCTGATAAAATTAATTCTATTTCAGATTTATCCTTTTCTCGTTCTGCTTTATTAAGATTTTCTCTTGCCAATAACAAATATTCGTTTTCCGAAAGAAAAAATTGCACTCTAATATTTTTAATTTCAGAAATTGTATTTAAAATAACAGGGTTTGGATCTCGTCCAACAAACTCTCCTTCTCTTGCCAAAGTCTTACCAATTACACCATCCATCGGAGCATATATATTCGCATAACTCAAATTAATTTCTGCAAGTTTCAAATTCGCTTTTTCTGCATTCAAAGCAGATATTGCTACATCTCTTTGTGCTTGAGCCATATCCAACTCGCGCATACTTACGGCATCAATTTCAGCAAGAGGTTTTATTCTCAGTAAATCGCTTTCAGTTTGAATTAATAATGTTTCCGCCTGTGATACAACACTCTGTTGTGCAACAACTTTTTGCAAATATGGATCTGAGTCTATCACATATAAAAGTTGTCCTTTAACGACCCGGCTTCCTTCTTTAAAATGAATTTCTTCTAAAAAACCCTCAACTCTTGCTCGAATTGGAATATCTCTTTCACCATAAATTTGACCTACAAATTCTTTATATATAGGAATCGTTTTTGGTTGAACAATTACAACTTTAATGGATAAAGGTTGCGTTTGATTTGCATTCTCTTTTTTTTCACAAGAGAAAAAAAGAAGTACAACAACAAACAAAACAACAGGTATATTTTTCATTTGGTTAGAGTTAAAATTAATATAGGGGCAATTTTTCAAGCATAAAAATAAAAAAAACCAATCACTTATGGACGGTTTATTTGTACAAATATTTTTATCAATATTTAATAATAGGTAAATCTCTTTACTTTAGAGATATGTTTTGCTAACCTAATTACCTGATGGCTATACCCATACTCGTTATCATACCAAATATATAAAACTACATTTTTCCCATCTTCAGTGGAAATTGTAGCCCTACTGTCAAAAATTGCAGGAGCTGATGATCCGACAATATCAGATGAAACCAGTTCATTATCCATAGAATATCTTATTTGTTCCACTAAATTGCCTTCTAAGGCATATTTTTTAATACAGTCATTAATCTTTTCAATGCTCGCATTCCTTTTCAAATTAAGATTCAGAATTGCAAGAGATCCGTTAGGAACAGGAACTCGAATAGCGTTAGAAGTTAATTTGCCTTCTAATGATGGTAACGCCTTAGCAACTGCTTTACCCGCACCAGTTTCTGTAATTACCATATTTAATGCAGCAGCCCTCCCTCGTCGGTATTTACTATGCATATTATCAACCAAATTTTGATCGTTTGTATAAGCATGAATGGTTTCTAAATGACCATTTACAACCTCAAAATTATCTTCAATTACCTTTAATATAGGAGTAATTGCATTCGTAGTACATGAAGCTGCCGATACTATATCAATTTTATCAGGATCTATTTCAAAATGATTTACTCCGTAAACAATATTAGGCACTTCTTTTCCTGGAGCTGTTAATAAAACCTTCTGAACACCTTTCGCTTTTAAATGCCTACTCAATGCTTCCTTAGTTCTAAACGCCCCACTATTATCAATAACCAAAGCATTTTCGATTCCGTATTTTGTATAATCAATATTTTCGGGTTGTTCAGCAGATATCACATGTACTTTTGTTTCGTTCACGATCAATGATTTACTCATAAAATCTGCCTTTACTGATCCTGAAAAATTACCATGAACTGAATCATTACGCAACATAGCTGCACGTTTTTCCAAAACTTCAGGCGTAATTTCACCTCGAACAACAATTGCCCTTAATCGCATTTGCTTACCCTTTCCTGTTTTCGACATGAGTTCTCTAGCTAATAATCTTCCAATTCTACCAAATCCATAAAGAATTACATCTTTAGGTTGAAATCCGTTGGATTTTTTGGCATCTTTTAACTTTTCAGTCACAAACTCTCCAATATTCTTTTCCCCTACCAAGTGATAGATATAATCCAATTTTCCCAAATCAATTTTTGCCGGTGGTAAATCCAATTCTTGAATTTTTTTAGCGATTTCAACGGTGTCAAAAATTGAAATTGGCTTTTGAACAAATTCTTTTGCATATTCTATCAGACTTAATATCTCACTTACATTTCTATCGATCAACTGATTTCTAAACAAAACCAATTCTACAGTTTTGTCATACCAAAGATCACTGATAATTTTAATTAATTCAACAGTAGCTCTGCGCCTGTCTACTTGAAAAGAGAGTTCTTTCTCATAAGTTTCATTAGAATTCATTTATTTAAATTTTTAATTTAACCCGGATTATGCATTAGGGTTTCGTCATGAAGCCTGAGAGTGCTATAAAATAAGGTAGTTTGGAAAATTCAGCGTAGCACCGCTAAGGTGAAATCGAAAACTTCAACGATGTGTCTTATTTTGAAGTAATTTCAAGCTGTAATAGATAGCCTATTGCATAATCCCAGTTTAAAATTAATATGACAAAAATAGATGTTTTATTTTATAAAATTCATAAAAAAAGCCGTTCAAATTGAACGACTTTTAAACATTTAATAAAAATTGAATTTAATAATCTTTCAACCTTATATATCCTATTTTACCTTGTTGTGTCAGCATTTGTAAAACAACATAATCCTTATTCTGATATTTTTTCAACAAATTCTCAACCTCAATGACCGAGGATACTTTCTGATCTTCAATTTCCAAAATAATATCTCCACTTTCTATACCATATCTTTTGTATAAATTTTTATTTTTTAAACGCACAATCTTAACACCATAATTGATATTAAACTTATTGGCTTCTTTATTAGGAATAGAAACTAATTCACCAATATAGTAATTTGAAAAATCCGTTTTACCAAACTTTAATTTACCAAATTGATTTTTCAATTTAACGGATAGAATTTTTTCGACTTCATCTCTTAACACAGTAACTTCGATTTGATCTCCCGGACGCTTGGAGCCCAAAAACCCTTGTAAATCAGAAAATTTAGTAATTCTTACATTATCTACCTTAGTAATCACATCATTTTCTTTCAAACCTGCATCTTTCGCAGCTCCCTCTTCAATTATTTTAGTAATGATAACACCTTCTGAACTCGAAACTCCAAAATCGTTGGCAATATTTCCATTCAATTCCTGGTAATGTATTCCCAAATAAGCTCTTTGTACATTACCAAATTCTAATAAATCTTCTATAACTTTCTTAGCAATATTAGATGGTACTGCAAATGAGTAACCAATATACGCCCCGGTTAGTGACGATATGGCAGTATTAATCCCAATAAGCTCCCCTCTAACATTAACCAAGGCTCCTCCACTATTTCCCGGATTGACTGCGGCATCTGTTTGAATAAAAGAATCAATTTTATTATTATTATTTGATAAATTAATATCCCGTGCTTTTGCACTTACAATTCCTGCGGTCACTGTTGATGTCAAATTAAAAGGGTTACCAACTGCCAAAACCCATTCTCCAACCTTCAAATTATCAGAGTCTCCAATTATTAAATAGGGCAGATCCGTAGCATCGATTTTTAATAATGCAATATCTGTACTTTCATCTGCTCCTATGATTTCAGCTGTATAGGTAACCTTATTATTCAAGGTTATCTCCAATTTCTTCGCTCCTTTAATTACATGGTTATTTGTTATAATATAACCATCTGAAGAAATAATTACTCCTGAACCTGTACCAATTACCCTGCTGCTCTCGCTTTCTGATGATTGGCCATAAAAAAACTCTAAAAGCGGATTGCTATTTGATCGGGATACCGAAACATTTTTTACATGAACAACTGCATCAACCGATTTTTTGGCAATTTTTGTGAAATCAGTTGTTTCTACCGGCGACACCAACATAGGCTTAAAATCTGTTGGAATTGCCATGGGCATTTCACTATTTATTACAACCATATCATTATTTGTATGATCAAAAAATAATAAATAAGTGCTTAGTGTCAAAGCACCTCCTATAGCCGAAACTAAAATTAAACTTAATATTTTTTTCATCTGTAAAATTTTATTTTTTGTTAATTGAACTATATAAACTTTATACCTTTAAAAAGATTCCTTTTATTCCGCATGTAAAAGATAAATTGATCCATGTCATTTTAAATGCTTCCGAATAGAAATTCAACACTACCAAAATTAAGCCAATACACATAATAAAACAGCACTTTAACGATACTTTAACAGAATTTTTATTTTAGGAATATTGTCTACATTTGCAAAATGAATCTTAATTTTTATAAATATCAAGGCACGGGTAATGATTTTATTATCATTGATAATCGGGAAAATATTTTTCCTAAAGAAAATATTGATTTCATCGACAAACTTTGTGACAGGAAATTTGGTATTGGAGCAGATGGGCTTATGCTTTTAGAAAACTCTTCATCAACCGATTTTGAAATGATTTATTTTAATGCAGATGGAAATTTAGGCAGTATGTGTGGAAATGGAGGTAGATGTATTGTAGCTTTTGCCCATTTTTTAGGAATTTTTAAAATTGATACAGCGTTTAAGGCTATTGGAAAAACATATCATGCAACGATTGATAATGATTTGATTAGGTTGGTTATGAATGATGTACATCAAATTGATTTGTTTGATGATCATTTATATGTAAACACAGGTTCACCACATCACATTATATTTGTTGAGAATTTAGATAGGCTTGATGTCAAGAATCGTGGTAAAGAAATCAGATATGGAAGCCCGTATTTTGAAGAAGGAGTTAATGTTAATTTTGTAGAACAGGTTGATATGAATACTTTTAAAGTCAGAACATATGAACGTGGCGTTGAAGATGAGACATTAAGTTGTGGTACGGGAGTTACTGCCGTAGCTATTGCCAGTCATTATGCAAAAAAAACAGCCGATAATTCAATCCTATTAAAAACTACAGGAGGCGATTTAGAAGTTAGTTTTGATACGGATAATAATTATTATAAAAATATCGTTTTAAAGGGGTCGGCAACATTTGTATATAAAGGAATGATTGAAACGAAGTTGAAAATTAATAATAAACTTTAAGAAAAAATGCAATTTATGCCCCACAGAAGCCAAAGGTTAAGATCTAATAGCTGAAAACATGCATAATTTAAAAAACGATATAATAACTTTAAGGGCTTTGGAGCCCGAAGATTTGGATTTTTTGTATGATACAGAAAATGACAATGCCTATTGGGAAGTTAGCAATACACAAACTCCTTTTTCAAAGCACCTATTAAGACAATATCTAAAAAATGCTCAACAAGATATTTACGAAGCCAAACAATTACGTTTGGTTATTGAAAATACAAAAACGATGCAAAATATAGGATTTATTGATCTGATTGATTTTAATCCTCAACATCGACGAGCATGCATTGGAATTTTAATATTGGAAGAATTTCAAAATAAAGGATTTGCTTCTGAGGCATTAAAAATATTTATCGAATATGCCTTTACCCAACTTAATTTACACCAAATTTATGCCAATATTGCATCAGATAATATCCAAAGCGTTCAACTTTTTGAAAAAATGAAATTTAAAAAAATTGGCACTCAAAAAGATTGGCTTTTGAACAATGGAACATTCAAAGATGTACATCTTTATCAAATTATCAATTCCAAACGAATAAAATGAAAAAGAAAATTGCAATTTTACTGGTAACTATCCTTATCATTGGAGGTTTTTTCGCTTATCAGTTTTATAGTAAAATATATCATAATAATGTTATAAAAACAGCATATATCTATATTCCAGCCAAGGCAGATTTCAATAAAATTCAAGAGTTACTAAATCCATTTTTAAAAAATAAAAATAGTTTTGTCTGGGTCGCACAAAAGAAAAATTATCAAAATAAAATTCGTTCCGGAAAGTTCATGATTACCGAAGGAATGAGTAATAATGAATTGGTTGATCATTTACGAGGAGGCGAAGCCGAAACTGTAAAACTAATGTTCAACAATCAAGATACTTTTGAAAAACTTTCGGGTAGAATCGCTATTCAAATTGAAGCTGATTCTGTTTCTATTTTAAGAGTCTTGCAAGATGATGATTTTCTCAAAAAGAATCATTTTAACAGCAGTACTGCCTTAGCTATGTACATTCCAAATACTTATGAACTTTATTGGGATACTTCTGCTGAACAATTCAGAGAAAGAATGCTTAAGGAATATCATTCATTCTGGAATGATGAAAGGCTGGAAAATGCAAAAAAACAAAACTTAACACCTCTTGAAGTATCAATTTTAGCATCTATTGTGCAAAAGGAAACAGCATTGGTCATTGAACGCCCTACCGTTGCAGGTTTATACCTCAATCGGCATCATGATAACTGGCCCTTACAAGCCGATCCGACAATCATTTATGCATTGAAACAAAAACATGGGCAAGATGCTGTTTTTAAAAGAGTTTTATACAAAGATTTAAGCATTGATTCTCCCTATAATACCTATCAAAATATTGGTTTGCCTCCGGGGCCCATTAGCATGCCCGACATTTCATCGATTGATGCTGTATTAGTACCAAAGGCTCACTCCTATTATTATATGTGTGCCAGTGTTTCTCAAATAGGCAAACATGAATTTGCTAAATCACTGAAACAACACAATATCAATGCAAGAAAATATCAAAACTGGTTAAATAAACAAGGAATAAATAGATAAGATTCAATATTTTGAAAAAAAATAATAAATATATTATATTTCTGTTCTTTTTTGGATTTTCTTTAATCGCCTTCTCACAAAATAAAACTCCTTTTTTTCAAAAATCAGATACCTTAAATAAAAATAGAATAAAAGCGGTTATTATAACTGAATCCGTTGGAGCCGGCTTAGCGTTAATAGGACTGAACCAGTTGTGGTACGCCGACTATCCTAGATCTAATTTTCATTTTTACAATGACAATGATCAATGGTTTCAAATGGACAAAATGGGTCATATGTTCAGCTCCTATTATATAGGAAAAATGGGCATGAATGCTTTGGCTTGGGCTGGAGAAAGTAAAAAAAATCAACTCGTGTACGGGGCAACTTTAGGGTTTGCATTTTTGACTCTGATTGAAGTTTTAGATGGGTTTTCAGAAGAATGGGGATTTTCCATGGGTGATGTTGCCGCAAATGCAATCGGGACAGGAATTTTAATTGGCCAGGAATTGTTATGGGAGGAACAACGATTTCAATTGAAATATTCCTTTCATCAAACCGATAATCCGCAATATTGGGATGAAACTTTAGGTGAGGATTTTTTGCAACAATCACTTAAAGATTATAATGGCCAAACTTACTGGTTATCAATAAATATATGGTCCTTTATTAAGGACAGTAATTTCCCGAAATGGTTAAATTTCGCCATTGGATACGGTATTGAAGGATTTGACGGTACAGAAACTAATAGGTATCGTCAATTTTATAGCAGTATTGACGTTGATTTAACAAAAATTAAAACAAATTCGGCATTTTTATCAACAGTTTTTAATGTTTTTAATTTTATTAAAATACCTGCTCCAACCCTTGAATATAGCCAAAATAAGTTCAAATTTCATACGCTATATTTTTAAATGTTTATATCTCAAACATTTAACATAAATTAACTTTTTTCCATCTATATAAATAGAGTATCTTTGCAGCTAAATTAATTGTATAGTTTAGAACCCTAACTAATAAATACAATATCATGAAAAGAAAAAGAATTTTAATCCCTTTGGGGATCGTTTTTTTTGTTGCCTTTACGTTAATAAGTTCGATAGATATTGACAATAATAAAAAAGTTCAATATAACCTACCAAAGGTAAATGCTATTGCAACAGTAACCATGGGTATTCAAAAATTTGAAATAATTTACACCCCTACAATTACCAATTCTTTTATTGGTTTTAAAGAAGCCTTGGCATTTAAAGAATCACAAGGTAAATATCATAAAGTAAATTCATTAGGCTATCTGGGTAAGTACCAATTTGGAAAATCTACCTTGCATAGATTGAAAATTTATAATACCCTAGATTTCATAAATAATCCGGCTTTACAGGAAGATGCTTTTGTAGCCTTATGTTCACTTAATAAATGGATCTTGAAACGAGACATTAAGCGAAGTGTAGGACAATCAATTAACGGAGTTGAAATTACGGAATCCGGTATTTTGGCAGCTGCTCACCTGGCTGGTGCTGGTAATGTTAAAATTTATTTACGAAGCAAAGGAGCAAACATTTTTGTTGACGCTTTTGGAACTGATGTTGAATATTATATGAAATTATTTTCAGGCTATGACACTTCATTCATCAAAGCGGTGAAAAACGCAACGGTTTAATTACCTGTCAAAGAAAATCGCTTATAATTTATGAATGATAAAAATGCAAGGCCGTTTGTGTAAATCTAATTTTTGATTTTTCCAGTCTTGAATGCTTAAAGTTTTAATAAACTCCGTTGATAACGTAATATCCACTGCAATGCATAAAAAAGTTGATGGTATAAGTAAACTCTTTAAATCGACAAATAATTTATCATTTCTATAAGGGGTTTCAATAAAAATCTGAGACTGATTTTTAAGCTTAGATGTTTTTTCTAAGTCTTTGATTGCTTTTTTTCTTTCTGATTTTTCAATCGGCAAATAACCGTTGAAAGTAAAGTTCTGCCCATTTAATCCCGAACTCATCATTGCCAGTAATATGGAAGAAGGCCCAACCAAAGGAACAACCTTGATGTTTTTTTGATGCGCCAGCATCACTATATTGGATCCCGGATCGGCAATGGCAGGGACACCGGCTTCAGACAGCAAACCAACATCTTGTCCTTCTAAACAAGCATCTAAATAGGCCTTTGATTCTAAATCTGAAGTAAACTTATCAAGAATAAATATGTGTAAAGATGGTTGTGATTTTCGAGGAGTGATTTTTTTGATAAACCGCCTTGCCGTTTTTTCATTTTCCACTATAAAATGATCAACCTTTTCAACGATTTTTTTTACAGAAATAGGCATCACTTCAAGGGGCTCATTATCACCTAATGTGGTTGGAATTAAAAATAATTTGCCATAATCTGTATTCACAATTCTTATATTTTACTCAGGATTATTTCACAGGCCTCATCAAGCAATTGATATACAAATTCAAATCCATTTTTTCCGTCATAATATGGATCAGGAACCTCTGAATAAGTATTCGGTGAAAAATCCAAAATCAATTTTATTTTTTGTCTATCCGATTCACTTTCTGCCTTAGATGCAATATCAATATAATTGGTTTTATCCATAACCAAAATCAAATCAAACTCATTAAAATCAGAAGCTTTAAATTTTCGGGACCGTTGATTTGCAATATCGATATGATGATACTTGGCCACATCAATTGATCTTTGATCGGGTGGGTTTCCTTGGTGCCAACCTTCGGTACCGGCAGAATCGACAAAAACTTTACTCCCATCAACTTTTGATTTAAGTATTCCTTCAGCCAATGGTGATCTACAGATATTTCCGAGACAAACCATTAAAACTTTTTTCATAAAAACTTGTTAAAAAGTAAGCTTTTTCGTTAGTTCATCCACATATTTTCGAAATTGCTTATCCGTTTCGGTAAGATTATCAACAGTTTTACAAGCATGCAATACTGTTGCATGATCTCTGCTGCCTATTTGAGAGCCTATACTCGCCAAAGAAGCTTTGGTCATGCGTTTTGCAAAAAACATGGCCAATTGTCGCGCTTGTACAATGTGACGTTTTCTGGTTTTGGATTGAAGTGTAGAAACATCCATTTCAAAATATTTTGAAACTACTTTTTGGATATAATCAATAGAAACTTCTTTTTTAGTATTCTTAACAAATTTATCGACAATTTGTTTGGTCAATGAAAGTGTAAATTCTTTGTGATTGAATGAAGATTGAGCTATTAGTGAAATTAAAACTCCTTCTAATTCACGAACATTGGTCTTGATATTCTTTGCTACATACTCAACTATTTCATCAGGTATTTCAACACCATCTCTAAACATTTTATTCTGCAAAATTAAAATTCTAGTCTCATAATCCGGCGGCATTAATTCTGCCGACAATCCCCATTTAAATCTTGACAACAAACGTTGTTCAATATCCTGCATATCTACAGGTGCTTTATCTGAAGTTAAAATTACTTGCTTGCCGTTTTGATGCAGATGATTGAAAATATGAAAGAATACATCCTGAGTACCTGTTTTTCCTGAAAGGAATTGTACATCATCAACAATTAAAACATCTATCATTTGATAAAAATGAATGAAATCGTTTCTGGTATTTCCTTTTACAGAATCAATAAACTGCTGGGTGAATTTTTCGGCAGAGATATACAAAACCGTTTTTTCAGGGTAGGTTTCTTTAATTCTTACTCCAATAGCTTGTGCTAAATGAGTTTTTCCTAATCCAACTCCACCATAAATTAAAAGTGGATTAAAAGAAGTCCCTCCCGGTTTATTCGAAACAGCCATACTAGCCGAGCGAGCCAATCTATTTGAATCTCCTTCAATGAAATTTTCAAAATTATAATTTGGATTTAATTGTGATTCAATTTTCACTTTTTGTATTCCGGGAATAACAAAAGGATTTTTCAACTCACGTTCATCAATTTCTAATGGAATAGTCATTCCCTGAGAGTTGAATGGTTTTTTATTTGAACTTGGGAATTTTACAGTATGCGGTTTTCTATTGCTATAGGTATTCTCCATTCTTACATCATATACCAATTTTGCACTTTCACCTAATTCTCTAACCAAAGCAACCCTTAATAATTTAATATAATGTTCCTCCAACCATTCAAAAAAGAATTTACTGGGAACTTGAATGGTTAAAACATCTCCTGAAATCTTTACCGGTTCTATAGGTTCAAACCATGTTTTATATGCTTGTGGTTTAATGTTATCCTTAATAAAAATCAGGCAATTATTCCATACCGAGGAGGCTTTTTCTGTCATTACAATTAAAAAGTTATTGAAGTTAGTAATATTCTTTTTTTATTTTAACCTGGTTCCCTTATAATAAAGCTAAAATACGTTTTCTTATTCGTTATACAAAAGTGTGAATAAAGTTTGTCATAAAAAAATTAAATTGCTATTGATTATTAATTATTTTTTATGTAAACTAACCCACCTGCAAAATACAAAAAAATGATTAAATATGAAACAAAATTGCGAGTTAGATATGGAGAAACAGACCAAATGGGTTACGTATACTATGGGAATTATGCTCAGTTTTTTGAAGTAGGAAGGGTCGAATGGCTTCGCAATTTGGGTATTAGCTATAAAAGCCTGGAAGAATCCAATATTATGCTTCCAGTTTTAAATTTAAATATTAATTATATAAAACCAGCTAAATATGATGACCTACTTACCATCGTTACAATTTTAAAAAAAAAACCGCTTGTTAAAATTGAATTTGACATGGAAGTTTACAATGAAAATAATGAATTATTGGCAACGGGATCTACTTCATTGGTTTTTATCGATATGATAAAAAATAAACCTACAAAAGCTCCTCATGAATTATTAGATAAAATTTATTCCAATACTAATTAACTCTTACAGGGGCATTTTAGCAACAAGCTACCTCAAGGTAAGCCTGCATACATTGCAGTCAGGTTAAACCATCTTCTCAACCGTCAAAGCAAACCTAAAGGAGGATCAAAGAATTTATTTTTCAATAAAATCAATTGTCTTTATTTGTACACATCTTAAATTTTTGAAGGCTAATTTGATATTTTCAGCTTCATTCTTTCTTATGGAAATTTTAAGATGACATTGTATATTCATTTCCTGACTCACTATATGAATTCCTTTTTCTTTAATCAATCGCATGACCTTATTCATATCGATATATTCAAATTTCAATTCAAAATCTATATCCATTG
>SMVA01401960.1_pt1 | contig 25078 bp, 17 predicted proteins | sample 2456451 | NCBI WGS metagenome assembly SMVA01 (sample SAMN11095933, study PRJNA526329) | marine sediment metagenome | biome: Marine sediment; feature: Surficial sediment; material: Deep marine sediment; isolation source: Hadal surficial sediment | place: Pacific Ocean | collected 2014-05 | depth... | reverse complement strand
GTGTACAAGAGGCTATTTGGTAAACCGGCGCTACTTACCAACTCCCAATTGGACTATCTGGATTTTAATTACTGGTTGGGTTCCAAATTAGATACCCGTGACTTTAACAAACGTTAAGTTAGCAATAGACTATCAAACTAAATGTCTACCTTGACCCGGAGTTATACACTAAATCTAATTGCCGTGGTTAATTTCTCAAAAGATTGCAACCATCCGATAGGTTATTTCGTGAAACATTTTACTCGTTACTCAAACAATAAACTTCTATGAAAAGGATTAACTATTTTTTTATTACCGGTTTGTTAATTACCGGTTTATTTTCAAATGGGTTTGCTCAAGATGATAAATCTAAACGGCCTAGCCCTCCCAGAACAGCCACTGGAGCGGTTAATGACTTAAAAATTGTAATTGACTATGGGGCTCCGTCTGTAAAAGGCCGGACCATTTTTGGTGGACTTGAAGCCTATGGAAAGGTTTGGAGAACAGGAGCCAATGAGGCCACTACTTTTAGTGTGAACAAAGACGTGACCATTGACGGAAAACCCCTGCCCGCAGGTAAATACGCACTTTTCACTATTCCTGAAAAAGGTGATTGGATCGTTATATTTAATAAAAAAGCAGATCAATGGGGTGCGTATGACTATAACAAAGCTGATGACGCATTAAGGATTAAGGTAAAACCAAAGAAGCTTGGCCAGGTGCAAGAACAACTGTCATTTGAGGTGGATAAAGAAGGAGTAGTACAATTTAAATGGGAATATCAGTCATTTGACTTTTCCGTCAGTGCTAATTAAAGAGGAATAATGTCAATATTAAAAGTCTCCTGGTTTGCTCCAGGAGACTTTTTTAATGCTTGTGCGTATTATTCTTGATATTTCATTTGAAATGATACGAAAATTCAATTTATTTGAACAGAAATGGTGGTATCAAACTTTGCCTGCTCATAGTCCATAATGGAGGGACATTCTGAGGGAATTCAAGTACATAAGTTTTATCTCTCTTATAGAATAAACGGAGAGGTGAATACCGGATGGTTCTATGGAACGCACATCCGATTTGCAAAAGACCAACTGTTGTTCCAACAACCGGAAGCCACCGATCTTATGGACTGGACATACGAAAAATCAGAAGATCTGCGTAGTTACTTATTAAAACAAAACGCTTCAAAATTATCGGTAATGATGCGTCTGAAAGAGCAGCCAAGCTAGTCCTTTTCATTTTCGCCACATGTATTCTCTGTCAAACGCCCTAAGTATTAGCTAGTGATGAGCTTTGTGTCGGGTGAATCTTATTATATTTGGAGTAAATGTGAAGAAATGTCAACTTGGGATGTTTGGGAGGATTTATAATAGAATTAAGGAAAAGAATTTTTCGTTTTTAATTAACATCCTGCTTTATCTGGTAGCAGTTGTAGTGGCCCTGCCCTTCTTTTTTTTAATGAGCCCACATCTTCCGGTAATAAACCTCCCTCTTGGAGTTGGTATTCATCTGGAACATTTACTTTTTTCCGTTCTGGTAGTTGGACTATCGATCTATATAGTAGTACGGTTGAAACATTTAGTTTTAATTCTTCTTGGGATTGGCATAGTCTCGATCATTATTAGCAGCGCCAGAGGAGGATATAGTTTTCAGGATGCTTTCCAGGACTATGTGGTTTCTCTTTACAACTTACAGAACAATCCCGTTGCGGTCCCGTTGATGGCTGAGGATTATGAACCATTTCAGGATGCTTATAAGGTTGCGGAAGCTGTCAATTTCAAAGGAGCCGATGTGCGGAATTTCGCGGTTAAGATTGGGACCAAACACTTTGGCAAGCATATTAATAAGCATAACCGCAGCTTAGTACAAGGTTTCTCTGTGTTTAAGGAAATCAACAATAACTGGATTTATGTCTCGGACCCCGTTGGAGAAGAGTATTTTGCCTCCGCGAGCGAAACTATGAATCAGCAACAATATGATGGAAAATTTAATGGAGATTGTGACGATCATGCCATTTTAATGGCTGCTTGTCTAAAGTTTGTCGGATCAGTGGTACGACTGGTGCGAACAACCCACCATATTTATCCTGAATTAAAAATAGGTTCTAAAGATCAATTGGATAAAGCCATTTTTTTAATCCGTCACAAACTCTTTGTAAAAGAATCCAAAGGCAAGAGTATTTACTATCATGTAGATCACAGTGGTGTGATTTGGTTGAATTTTGACTATACGGGTCGCGCTCCCGGAGGAAAATTCCTTCAAGAAGATATTGTGGGCATATTGGAATTCTAGATGAAGAAGAAAGCTCTATTTCTTGATTCATATTTCGACTTTGATTCAATATTTCCAATGGAGTATTTCGAAATGTATTTACAGGAAACCGCAAGCAACTATTGGCTGGTGTATTTTGTAAATGATCACGGTGAAACTCCATATGGCCCATATAATGAAGATGAGCTTTTGAGTCGGCTGACCCTGGCTCCATTTTTTTTGAAGAAATGGTTTTCATTTATCACCTGATAGAAAGTCGGGACACCGATTTACGGGAACTGGGGATTAGATTACTCAGAAAATTGATATGAAAGCGTCCACATTAAGTCCCGGAATAACCTCCGATTATAGTTTCCTTAGTCACTGTTCTTTGGGTAAGGACACCCAAGAACATGTGCAGTAAGACCCGTTGGATGCAAAGTGATTGGTTAAAAAGTATATAGAAAAAAGAAAAATAGAAATAACCAAAGAGCACAAAGAAAATGCCAGTACACGGTTAACAGTTCCAACCTAAGTCTGTCGAAAGGGTTAGTAACCATAATTAAAGCCTTTACAGGATCCTGCCGTACCTTATAGGTTTTAACTAGTGCCAATAACAAAAAAAGGATTCCTCCGGAAAGATGCATCAAATGAAGGCCGCTGATCACGTATAAGAAGGTCCCGGACGATTTTCCGGAAAGCAAAATACCACTTTCCTTTAAGTCAAGCCAACCCAGAAATTGGCAGCCTGTAAAAATCACCCCCATTAGCAACACCAGAAAAATCATGAAGTTCAGCTGTCGCATGTTGTCCTCATAGAAGGCCTTTACTGCTAAGTTCAAAGCAAAACTAGACCCCAATAATATTATCGTTGCTAATGTGAAGATCTTGGGAAGTCTAACTTCTGATGCCTGAAAGTAATTGGAAATACTAACAGTGTAGGCAATTACCAGAAATACGAAGATCATTGCTATTCCTACAATCGCAAGCATCATTAACATTTTGTAGGGGTGCATCTTTTCAATTTGTTGAAAACTGCTTTCCCGGTATTTAGCTTGTATGTTCTTTTTCGGTTGCATTGGTACTTTGTACTGCCAATTCAATCAGCTGGTATTGCACTATTGGTTATACCCCCATTTTAAGAGGCTCTTGACTTTACTCAAGCGGTAATCATAAATATAATCAAAACAAAGTAATTATAGTGTCATTCACGCTACAGGATTTTTAATTTTTTTACCTTTGTTGCTTGACAATTTCTTCTTTCTTAGAGAACTACCTGGAGGATAGTTTGGTTCAGACCTTGGCAATCCGACTACAAGACTCCCAGGCTTCTACTGTATTGGTCAAAGGGCTGAAAGGTAGCATGGATGCGATCATTGGTGCATCTGTATCCAAATTAATTGTCACATCTCACCTGTACATAATATCCGATAAGGAGCAGGCTGCCTATTTTCAAAACGATCTCCAGAGTTTGTGTGAAGAAGAAGTACTCTTATATCCAACATCCTATAAAAGACCCTATCAATATGAAGAAGTAGAGAATGCCAATGTGCTGATGCGGGCTGAAATATTGAACAGGGTACTGCAATCAGAGGGTGAAGCCTTACGCATAGTTACTTATCCTGAAGCCTTGTGCGAGAAAGTAATTAATAAAAAATCGTTGGTTTCTCATACCCTTAAATTAGAGATTGGAACATCCCTGGAATTGAGCTCTTTGAATGAGCAGTTACAGGATTATGGGTTTGAAAAAACTGATTTTGTATATGAAGCCGGGCAGTTCTCTGTTCGGGGAGGAATTGTTGACATTTACTCCTATGCTAATGAATTACCTTTCAGAATGGAGTTTTTGGGATCTGAGATTGAAAGCATCCGGACCTTCGATCCTGCCAGCCAATTATCTGTTGACCAATTACAGAAAATCAGCATTATTCCCAATGTTGAAACCACCTTAAAAACAGAAACCCGTCAGTCATTTTTTGATTTCCTGTTACCTAACACCAAAATATGGGTGAAGGACCAGGGACATCTTCTGGACGTCTGTCAGAACACTTTTCAGAAAGTTACTGAGGCCTATCACGAAAAGTTGACTATTAGTCATGGGATATCTGAACCTTCCATGCTGTTTGAAACATCCACGTCCCTCGAACTAAATCTTAACAAATTCACCCTTATTCAATTTGGAACTCGCTTTTACGGGCAAAGTGACCACGAATTGATCTTTGAAGCACAACCACAGCCTTCATTTCACAAGAATTTTGATTTGATTGTTGAGCAACTACGTAGTTATCATAATCAAAATTACCGCTGCCTGTTAATAGGAGAGGCCCCGGCTCAATTGGATCGTTTAAAATCGATATTCACTGAACTGGACCCCAACCTACAATTGGATGATGTCCCCATTAGTTTGAGGGGGGGGTTTATCGATCATTTATTACGCCTGGTTTGTTTTACCGACCATCAATTATTTGACAGGTTTCATAGGTTTAAAATACGCAAGCAATATTCTAAATCGAAAGCACTGACCCTCAAGGAGCTGCGAACACTCAACACTGGTGATTTTGTGGTTCATGTTGACTACGGCATTGGCCGCTTTGCCGGTATGGAGAAAGTCCATGTGGGTGAGAGAGAACAGGAAACATTGCGTTTGGTTTACAAAGATGACGATCTTCTTTATGTAAGTGTACACTCGTTACACAAGATCTCAAAATATAGCGGCAAGGAAGGCATGGTCCCCATGGTTAATAAGTTGGGTAGTCAGGAATGGGATCAGAAGAAAAAAAGGGCCAAGCGTAAGGTAAAGGAAATCGCCAGGGACCTTATCGAACTATACGCTAAGAGAAAATCTACCTCAGGATTTGCATTTGATGAAGATGGATTCCTACAGGCTGAGTTGGAATCTTCATTTCTTTACGAAGACACCCCTGATCAGGCCAAGGCTACAGAAGACGTGAAAAGTGACATGATGTTGGCTCATCCTATGGATCGTTTGATATGTGGTGATGTGGGCTTTGGCAAAACGGAAATAGCTATTCGGGCTGCATTTAAGTGTGTAGTCAACGGAAAGCAAGCAGCTATTCTTGTTCCTACCACCATCTTAGCCATGCAACACTACCAGACCTTTACAGATCGTCTGGCGGACTTCCCTGTACAAATAGAATACATCAATCGGTTTAAGACTCCAAAGGAAATAAAGGCAACGCTTTTAAGGGTAACTGCGGGAGAAACTAACATTCTGATAGGAACGCACCGTATGGTTAGTAAAGACGTGAAGTTCAAAGACCTGGGATTGCTGGTGGTTGATGAAGAGCAAAAATTCGGAGTAACTGTAAAAGAACGCCTAAAAGAAATGAAAGTTAATGTGGACACCTTAACCCTTACAGCCACGCCCATACCCAGAACCCTGCACTTTTCATTAATGGGAGCGCGCGATCTCAGTATTATCGCAACTCCTCCACCTAACCGGCAACCGGTGACCACTGAAATCCATACCTTCGACGAAACTGTGATCAGAGATGCTATTAGTTATGAACTAAAAAGAGGAGGACAAGTATTCTTTGTTCACAATAGAATCGCAAATATTGATGAGGTCTCAAACATTGTCCACCGGCTGGTGCCAGATGCCCGATTAGCAATCGCTCATGGACAGATGGAAGGGACCAGGCTTGAAAAAGTTATGGTGAAATTTATCAATGGTATGTTTGATGTATTGGTTTCCACTAATATAATTGAATCGGGCCTGGATATACCAAATGCCAATACCATAATAATTAACCATGCTCATATGTTTGGTTTGTCCGATCTGCACCAGCTGCGGGGAAGGGTTGGGCGATCTAACAGAAAAGCGTTTTGCTATTTGTTAACACCGCCGCTCACTCAACTCAGTTCCGATGCACGGAAAAGACTCAGCACCTTAGAAGAGTTCTCCGATCTGGGAGCAGGTATTAAGGTGGCACTAAAAGACCTTGATATTAGAGGGGCCGGAAATTTATTAGGCAAAGAACAAAGCGGATTTATCTCCGATCTGGGATTTGAAATGTACCATAAGATATTGGATGAAGCAGTAAAGGAGTTAAAGGAAGATGAATTTAAAGAATTATTTAAATCTGAACTTCCCAGGTTAGAAATAATCAAAGCCAGAGACTGTAACATTGAAACGGACCTTGAACTATTAATCCCTGATGATTATATCTCCAGTGTTTCAGAACGGTTGCAGCTTTATAGTCGTTTAGACAATCTTTCTGATGAAACTGAAATTAGTAAGTTTTGTGAAGCAATGGCCGACCGGTTTGGTCCCTTGCCAATCGAAGTACTTGACCTGGTCGAAACGGTGAGACTTCGTTGGCTTGCGCAAAGTCTGGGATGCGAAAAACTTATAATCAAAAACGAAACGGTAAAGTGTTATTTACTTCCGTCCGATAATGAAACCTATTACCAGTCAGAAATGTTTGGAAAGATATTGGCTTTTGTCTCCAGTCATTCGCAGAGATGTCGACTAAAAAAGACTCAAAAGCGACTGGTATTGGTAATTTCAGAAGTTGAAGGGATTCGAAAGGCCAAGGATATTCTGTATCAGATAGATCAACCGAAAATAATTATTACAAAATACAATAAAAATGGAGTTTTGTAATTATTAATATTGCACGGTGTTATGTGGTTTGCATTTTGGAGAATTATCTTACATCCATGGAATATTAGTAGGTATTTAATTTAATTTTACTCTCCAATGCTCCAAATTGCATGCGTTATAATTATGAATTGAATAGTTTTTTACATTAAAGGTAAATTTAAACAGGTTATGAAAATGGCAAGCAGATTGCGTGGCCCCCTTATTTTGGCCCTCAGCATGATTTTATCTACTTCCTGTAACAAATTCTTTCAGAAGCAACCAACTGCTGAGAACCCAGGAGAAGCAAGTACCGCAACAGGTCTTGCATATAATGAAGATGGGGGATTCCCTGTAATCGATTTTAGCGGACAACCGGATGGTCCGAATCTGGTATTTATTGAAGGTGGTCGAATGACCCTTGGCTCATTTGAAGAAGACCTCCTGACAACCAGAGACAACCTTGAAAGGACCGTTACAGTGGCTTCATTCTACATGGACGAAACTGAGGTGGCTAACATACATTGGCTGGAGTATCTCTATTATGTAAAATTAGACTCCACCAGAGAATTCTATGAGTCTGCCCTACCTGATACCACCGTGTGGAAAGGGCAACTAGCCTTCAACGATAGTTATGTTGACCATTACTTGAGGTATCCTGGTTTCCGCTTCTATCCGGTAGTCGGAGTTAGCTGGTTACAAGCCAACGACTATTGTAAGTGGAGAACATCAATGGTTAACTTGAAACTAGCCGAAGAGTCAGGTTTAGAGGACCTTCCAGCAGAACAAGGGGGACGAATTCCATTAGAGTCTGGCGTAGTACTTCCAGATTATAGATTGCCTACGGAAGCTGAGTGGGAATATGCGGCTCAGGCCCTGGTGGGAACTCAGTGGCTGGATGAAAACCAAACACATCAAAGAATTTATCCCTGGGATGGACATGCCCTTCGAAACCCTTATGGTAAAGAAATGGGATTCTTCCTGGGTAACTTCAAGCGTGGTCGAGGTGACTATGCTGGTATCGCAGGAAAACTGAACGATGGAGCAATGATCACCTCGGGTATTTATGAATACCCTCCAAACGATTTCGGACTTTATAATATGGCCGGCAACGTAAATGAGTGGGTACAGGATATTTACAGACCTCTTTCCTTCCAGGATGTTGATGATTTGAACCCCGTCCGTAGAGATGGCCTCCTGGATCCTGCCAGCTATTATAATAATGAAGGCGGCGAATCCCTGATTACCGATAACGTAAGGGTCTACAAAGGTGGTTCTTGGAAAGACGTGGCTTATTGGCTGTCACCCGGAACCCGAAGGTTCCTGGACGAGGATTCAGCTACAGCTACCATCGGCTTTAGGTGTGCAATGATCAGAGCTGGAAGCAACTATTAAAAGATAAGTTTAATTTACCTTATTTATCGCGCGGCCATGTATACGTATACATGGCCGCGCGGTTTTTTATGCCTTTTGAGTAAGGCCAATAGCGGCAACAATAATTCCATCTGCACCATTTGCGAGCAACGGGGCCGCCGAACCTGCCATTGTGGCGCCAGTGGTAATTATATCATCAATTAACAATACCGGTTTCCCTTTTATTCCATCAGGATTAACAATACTAAATTCATTGGAAGTATTCTCAAATCGCTCCCAACGGCTCAATTGCGTCTGGGTTTTTGTCCTGTGAACACGCTGTAATGCTTCCGAGATTGGACATGCTGTAACATGAGACACTCCAGCAGCAATTTCAAGGCTTTGATTATATCCTCTGGATTTTTGTTTATCTGGATGAAGGGGAACAGGGACTATGGTTTCGAAACGGTCCCGGATATGGATCAAAACTTCTGAAGCAAACCAAACACCAAGTTGAAAGGCAAGTCTGCGTTGGTGCCCGTATTTTACCTTATGGATTAGATTTCGTACATGGCCTTTTTTGGAAAAGCTGAGAAATGAATAAGCTTCAACAAATGGAAACATCCCAAGTAAACGAGCGGCAGTATGATTATCAACACCAAGATAATTTTTTTCTCTTGGGAGTTGAACCAGACAAGTACTGCATATGAAGGGCTCCCTTCTTGTCTTAGGGCCACCACACAGACTACATACAGCTGGAAAAAGCATGGTCAAGAAATCCAGCCCCAACTGTTTAAGGGTAATTTCCATTATATTTGAAATGCTTGATACTAAGATCCTTTATTAGGATCTCAATTATGTATAAAAAAGACCTTGAATTGGAGCGGCAGTGGAACTCTTTACTGGAACAGTTGGGGAGTACTTTTGGGAAAAAACCAGACAGTCTGGAAGCTGTGCTGTTTTTGGTCGGTGTGAATGAGCTTGGACAAGGAGCCAGGACCTTCAGCAAGGAGGACAAACAAGACCTCATGCATATTGCCATTTGCAAGGCATTAAGTTCGTCGGGGTTTTATGAACTAGAAGGACTGGATGAATCAGGATGGCCTCATTGGAAACTAGTAAAGGATCTGCCTAATTTTGATTTACTAGAGCAAGAGAAATTGTTGAAGATGCATGTTCTGGAATACTTTGTGAAAGAGTTTCCAAGGTCTGATAATAATTATTAACTGATTGTGTCTGTTTTGAACTTTTATAACATTAATAAATTGGGAAAAGCAGCATATTGCAACAGAACTCAAAGCTGCCTCGTTATGTAAACTATGACACGTGCTTCGGGATATAGTGAACTAATAGGTAAATTACAGGCCTATAAACGCAAATATTATCAAAATAAATTAATCAAAGGGGGGCTACTAGCACTTGGCATCCTACTTACCTCGTATCTGTTAATTAGCTCTCTGGAGTACACGGTGCGATTTGGGACTCCTATCCGGGCTATTTTACTTTTCGGGTTCCTGATATTGGTGGCTTGGGTTGTTATTCACTGGATTATTGACCCTGTCTGGAAGCTATTCACCATAAACCGTCAAATCAGCAACGAGGAAGCTGCCTCACAAATAGGGCAATTTTTCCCCAGTGTTGCAGACAAATTGTTAAACACGTTGCAGTTATATCAACTAAGTAAAGAGCATAATGCATTGATCCAAGCTAGTATTTCACAAAAAACCATCGAGATTTCCACCGTACCTTTTGTGGAAGCAGTCAACTTCAGGGAAAACAAAAAATACATTAAATATTTGGTTCTACCCTTAGTGATTATGGCAGTGGTACTCTTGGCAGCACCTCAGTTATTCACCGAAAGCACCCCCCGTATTATTAACTTCAATAAAACCTACGCTGCATTGGCACCATTTCAGTTTGAGGTGCTAAACGAGGAACTTAGGGCCTTTAAGAATGAAGATTTCAAGCTCATTCTTGGGCTAACAGGTAGTGTAATACCAAATACAGTATACCTGCAAACCAAAGACCGTCGGATCAAAATGCTACAAAATGAAAATGGAATTTTCGAATTTACTTTTACCAAAGTACAATCCAGCCTTGATTTTGGATTTGAAGCAGCCGGGTTTCAATCAAATTCCTACTTTCTGGAAGTACTTAGGCGCCCTAATTTGAAAAGCTTTGATATTGATCTTGAATATCCGGGATATCTGCAAAAACAAAATGAGTCTTTACAAAATACCGGTAATCTCTTAATCCCTGAAGGAACAACTGTTAATTGGTCTTTCAGGGCCCTGGAAACTGATGGTATTTCATTGAAATTTCTGGAGAACAATGAGATACATGAATTGCAACGCAATGATAATCAATCATTTAAGTTTAAAAAACGAATAATGTTTTCGGACAGGTACACTTTAGACCTGCAAAATAAGTTTAGTCGAAACAAAGATAAGATCCTGTATCAGATAATCGTCATCAAGGACAAATATCCCGAAATTACTCTTGACCATTTTAGAGACACTACTATGTTCAGCTATATGTTATTTGGTGGAAGTGTTTCTGATGATTATGGTCTTTCAAGGCTCTCATTATACTATGTAATGAACAGAAAAGGAAAAGATCACAGTCGGAAATTTAATACGATTTCAATCCCTCTCAAATCTTCTACCAACCATCAAAACTACTACTTTCAATGGAATGTAGACACTTTGAACATGGGACATGGAGACCAGGTGGATTATTATTTAAAAGTGTGGGACAATGATGGAGTAAATGGACCAAAAGCTACCAAGACTGCACAGTATACATTCAGGTTACCCGATCGTCAACAGATTAATGAAGCGCTGAATGAGAGTAACAGGAAAACAGAAGAACAAATAGACAAAAGTCTTCAGGATGCCAGGGAATTAAATGAGAAAATAGAAGAAGCTGAGAATCGTTTGAAAAGTAAAAAGTCCATGGATTGGCAAGACAAAAAGTTACTGGAAGAGATTCTTGAAAAAAGGAATGCGTTGAGCAAGGAGATTGACCGACTTAAAGAGCTGAATGAGCGCAGCAATGCTCAAAAACAACGATTTAATCAGTACAGCAAAAATTTAAAGGCTAAAATGGACCAACTTCAGGAATTGATGGACGAGCTTCTTGATGAAGAAACCAGGAAACTTTATGAAGAGTTGCGCAAATTACTCGATGAACAACAAAACTCTGATTCATTTCAGGACCTTCTGGAACAACTGGATTATCAAGAACTAAACCTGGAGCAAGAATTAGAACGAACCCTTGAATTGTTCAAAAGAATGCAGTTTGAACAAAAACTGGAAGAAACCATTGAAGATTTACAGGAATTGGAAGACCATCAGAAACAACTTAGGGATGAAACCGGGGACAAGACTGATAAAATGGACCAGCTTTCTGAAAAACAATCAGATCTTAAGCAGAAGTTCGAACAACTAAAAGATGCAATTGATGACCTCCGGGAAAAGAATCAAAACCTGGAACATTCTCAAATGTTCGGTGATACCTCAGAGGAAGAACAAGATATTGATGAAGGAATGAAGGAAAGCCAGCAACAGCTTGACCACAACAAACGTAAGGCTGCTCAAAAAGCCCAGGAACAGTCAATTAAAAGCATGCAGCAACTAAATCAAAAATTGCAGCAAATGCAAAGTGGCATGGAGATGGAGATGATGCAGGAAAACCTGGACAACCTGAGGGACATTGAAGACAACCTGATCAAATTGTCCTTTGATCAGGAGGCCCTTATGAAAGAGTTTCAAAATCTTAATCAAAGTGATCCCAGGTTTATTGAGCTATCACAGGAGCAGCTAAAGCTTAAGGATGATGCCAAAATAGTAGAGGACAGCTTGATATCTTTAGCCAACCGGGTTTATCAAATCAAATCATTTGTTACCAGAGAGGTAAAGGAAATGAACGAGCATATGGACCAAAGTCTTGAGGGCTTAAAGAAACGTAACCAGGCTCAATCTATTGTCCATCAACAACTTACAATGACTTCTATTAATAATCTGGCATTACTTCTTGGAGATGTGCTCAAGCAAATGCAGCAGCAAATGGCCATGGCCCAGGGGGGTAAACCCAAGAAGGGACAGAAAAATACTCCGGGTATGAGCCAGTTGCAGCAGCAATTAAACCAGCAGATAGAAAACTTGAAAAAAAGCGGAAAGAGCGGGAGGGCTTTAAGTGAGGAATTAGCTAAACTTGCAGCACAGCAAGAGATGATTCGTCGGGCATTGGAAGAAGCACAGAAAGGAATCAAGGAACTTGGTGAAGACGGGCAGAACGAAAATCGGGACATTATTGAAAAAATGGAGCAAACAGAGTCAGATTTGGTCAACAAACAGATAACCAGTGAAACCATAAAACGACAACGGGAAATATTAACAAGGTTGCTGAAAGCTGAAAAATCAATTAGAGAGCGCGAACTTGATAAAGCTCGTAAAGCCCAACAGGCAAGCAAAAAGGAAACTCCTATACCTCCGGCGTTCAAGGAATATCTGAAAGCAAAAGAAAAAGAGATTGAATTGTTGAGAACGGTTCCTCCGAAACTTAACCCCTATTATAAACACGAAGTAAACGATTACTTCAAAAGACTAGACAATTAAACGCGGCTAATAAATGGACTCCATTAAACTTAAAATCCCATCCCTCACGGCAAATATCAGAATTATTGAGAGCTTCATTGACAACGCCATAGACAAATACAATATCGATGATGATATTTATGGAAATATCATGATTGCAGTAACCGAGTCGGTTAATAATGCCATAAAGCATGGCAATGCTCTGCAGATCAACAAAAATGTAACCATAAGTCTTAACCTGGAACAAGACATCATTACTTTTACCGTCCAGGACCAAGGACCTGGATTTGACTTTCAGAACTTACCAGATCCAACAGCGCCAGAAAACTTGGATAAACCTGGTGGGAGGGGCATCTTCTTAATGAAACATCTTGCGGACGAGGTAAAGTTCAAGGACAGCGGTAGATTGGTGGAATTGCGTTTTTATGTAAATAAATAGGTGTGGTTGAGTTTTTTTGCGAAGACATTGAATTCTCTCCATCATCACCTGAAGCCTTAAAAAATTGGATAAACAGGGTTGTCGAAAACGAACAACATCTGGTTGGCAACATAAATTATATCTATTGTTCCAACTCATATTTGTTGAATATCAATCAAACCTATCTCCATCACCATGCTTTTACAGACATCCTAACCTTTGATCAAAGCACAAATGCTGATGTTATAGCTGGTGATATCTACATTAGCATAGATCAGATAAGGAGTAATGCCGTCAAGTATCATGAACCTTTTCATCGGGAACTTAAAAGGGTTATGGTTCACGGAGTACTTCACTTACTGGGTTACAATGACAAGTCTGCAGAAGAACAACAAGAAATGAATAAAAAAGAAGAAGCTTACTTATCTTTGTAACATCAATGTTCCACGTGGAACATCTAATATGATACAGTATCTGTGTTCCACGTGGAACATCTAATATAAAAGGTTTATGTTTCCTAAATACGATATAATTGTTGTAGGTGCAGGACATGCTGGGTGCGAAGCCGCTGCTGCTGCCGGACAAATGGGTTCAAAAGTATTATTGGTCACCATGAACATGAATACCATCGCTCAAATGTCATGCAACCCTGCTATGGGAGGGGTGGCAAAAGGGCAGATCGTGAGGGAAATTGACGCTTTAGGAGGTCAGTCAGGCATTGTTTCCGATCATTCCATGATCCAATTTCGAATGTTAAACAAATCCAAAGGGCCTGCCATGTGGAGTCCAAGGACCCAAAATGACCGGCAAATGTTTGCTCAGAAATGGCGGCAGGTGCTGGAAGAGATACCTAATGTCGATTTTTGGCAGGAAATGATTAGTGGAATCATTACTAAAGGGGATCAAGTTTCCGGGGTCAAAACCGGAATGGGTCTTGAAATTCAGGCTAAATCTGTAATCCTAACCAATGGCACCTTTCTAAATGGAGTTATCCACATTGGTGAAAAGCAATTTGGAGGTGGCCGAACTGGTGAAAAAGCAGCTACAGACATTACAGAGCAATTGCATGAACTAGGGTTTGAATCCGGTAGAATGAAAACAGGCACGCCCCCTCGTGTTGATGGCAGGACACTGGATTATTCTGCCATGGACGAACAATTTGGTGATAAAGAACCGGGTAAATTTTCCTTTACGAATACACCGTTACTGTCCAAACAGAGAAGCTGTTACATTACCTATACCAATTCTGAAGTACATGATCTTTTGAAAACCGGGTTTTCCAGGTCTCCAATGTTCAACGGAAGAATACAAGGACTTGGGCCCCGATACTGTCCTTCCATTGAGGATAAGATCAACAGATTTGCTGAAAGAGATCGACATCAGATATTTGTCGAACCAGAAGGCTGGAATACCATTGAAATTTATGTAAATGGTTTCTCTACTTCTTTACCTGAAGATGTTCAGTATCAAGCAATTAGAAAAATACCGGGGTTTAAAAATGCAAAAATGTTTAGGCCAGGTTATGCCATTGAGTATGACTTCTTCCCTCCTACTCAACTTAAAGTATCTCTTGAAACTAAGCTTATCCACAATTTATATTTCGCCGGTCAAATAAATGGGACCACTGGTTACGAAGAAGCAGCTTCACAAGGACTTATTGCTGGAATTAATGCCCATAGACAACTTAACCAAGAAGAACCATTGGTGCTTTCAAGGTCCCAAGCCTACATAGGTGTACTTATAGATGATCTTGTAAACAAAGGCACTGACGAACCCTATCGAATGTTTACTTCAAGAGCTGAGTTCAGAATATTGCTTAGACATGACAATGCAGATATTCGTTTGACGCCATTAGGATACCAATTAGGGTTGGCTTCTACAAAACGAATGAGTAAGGTCAAAAGGAAAGAAGAGGCCCTTAATAACTTAATGAAAGACTTCAAACAATATAAGTTTAAACCTCAGGAGATCAACCAGGGTTTGCAGAGGCTTAATACTGCACCAATTAAGGAAAAAACTTCAGTATATCAATTACTTAAAAGACCCGAACTGTCTGTTTATCAGTTAGTCAGCATGAGTACTGGTCTATCTGACTCTCTGAGTAACTACTCTGTTGATACCACTGAACAAGCAGAGATACAGATCAAGTATGAAACTTATATTACTAAGGAGAAAAAACTAGCTGAAAAGATCGAAAGCCTCGATCAGTATAAGGTTAATCCTGATTTTGACTACGCTCAAATTACTGCTCTTTCATCCGAGGCGAGGGAAAAACTAAAAAAAGTGAAGCCTTCAACCCTCGGACAAGCATCAAGGATCAGTGGTGTTTCGCCTGCTGACATTGCCATCTTAATGGTGTTTCTTGGGAAATAGTATTTATGTATCATAAAATAGAAACTTGCCCATTATGCACCAATACTATATCAAAGCCATTCTACCTGGTAAAAGACCATGCAATTTCTAAAGAGTCATTTTCAATAGTAAAATGCAGTAACTGCTCGTTTGTTTATACCAATCCCCGCCCCACCAGGCAAGACACTCCCCGGTATTATGAATCGGAGAATTACGTCTCTCATACTCCAAGAAGTCGAAACTTTACAGACAAAATCTATTATCTGGCCAGGTATTTTATGTTGCGCCGAAAACTAAATTGGATACATAAGTTGCTTGGATCGAGAGGTCGAGTTCTAGATTACGGGTGTGGTACTGGATCTTTTGTCAGTCTTTTACAAAAAAGGAAGTGGGACGCCTGGGGAGTAGAACCAAATGACCAGGCGAGATCCATTGCCAACGACAATGGAACTGTCTTTGTTTTTGAGAGTCTGGAAGAACTGCCATGGGATCAGTGTGAAGTCATAACATTATGGCATGTATTGGAACATGTTCCGGATCTTAAACATACCATGAATGAACTTCTGTACCGTTTAACAAAAAACGGATTATTGTTTATAGCTGTTCCTAATTATGTATCCTATGATGCACAATATTATAAAGAATACTGGGCAGGATTTGATGTTCCACGTCATCTTTCTCATTTTACACCTGAGAGCATGAAACTGTTGGTAAAGAAACATAAATTACACTTGTTGAAAATTATTCCCTTAAAATTTGATGCTTTCTATATAAGTTTGCTGAGTGAAAAATACCGTAATGGATCCACTATTAACGCATTTTTACAGGCTATTCATTCAAATCATCTCGCAAAAAAGAATCACTTGAACTATTCAAGTCTGGTGTATGTAATAAGAAAATGAAATATCCTTGGTTCCTGATCTTTCTTACTTATGCCTGTGCCAATCCCATCCCTCCTACCGGTGGCCCAAAGGACCTGGATCCACCGGTATTGATAAACACTATTCCTGATAATAAAACACTCAACTTTAATGGATCTCAGATAACCCTGGAATTTGATGAATACATAAAAGAAGAAAATCTCTTAACACAATTAATGATTACCCCAAGTCTAAGAGGTATCTATGAATATCGAGTAAATAAAAATCGAATAGTGCTAAGTTTTGAAGAGCCATTTGATAGCGCTACTACCTATACCCTAAATTTTCGTGAAGGAATCAAAGACATTACTGAAGGTAATGTTCCTCCCAACCTAAAATTCGTATTTAGTACTGGAAATTTTCTGGATTCCGCTTCCGTACAAGGTGTTGTACGGTCTCTAATGACCAAAGAACTTCTTGAAGATATTACAGTTTCACTATATAATGATCCAGACACTATAACCATCTTTGACGGGCCGCCAAGGTATAGCACCATTACCAATGAACAAGGAGAATTTTCTATCGAGAATATCAAAAATAGCAACTATTCCATCTTTTCTCTTGACGATAAGAATCGAAATTTGAAGCTTGAGTCCCGATCAGAAGGATATGGTTTTCTTGATCATTCCTTGACAATTAACGATTCATTAACAGGCCTGGAGTTTTATATATTCAACTTAGATACCAGACCCATTGTACTACAAAGCAGTAGACCCTCTGGAAACAATTACCAACTGAAGTTCAATAAATCTTTGACCCACTATCAATTGTTAATGGAAGACAAATCCTTGATTTCTAACTTATTAGAAAACAACAAAATCCTGCTCATTTATTATAATGAATCTGTCACTGATAGCCTTGGTTTACACTTTATAGTAAAAGATAGCTTACAACAAACATTAGACTCGCTTGTCTATGTAAAATTTGAAGAATCCACTAAAAAACCCGATAAATTTATTGCCAATTTAGCCCCAAAAAATGGTCCGACAAATAAATCATTCCGCGCATCCATTAATTTTAATAAACCTATTGTATCTGTCAATTACGATAGTATTTATTTTCAATTTGACAGCTTATACTCGCTGCCTGTAAATGATTCAATGATATCGACTAATTATAGTAATGATGAATATATCATCTCGCTTGATTTTGATGACATTTTTAAAGAAGACTCCATTCATAATAATTGGTCCATTCCATTTAAATTTATTATTTCAAAAGGTAGTTTTCTCAGCATAGAAAATGATTCTATTTCTGCTATAAAAAGGGAATATTCCTTTAAGAATCCCAAGGATTTTGGGATAATCCGAGGGACTATTGCCACCAACTACAGTTCTTTTACTATTCAGTTAGTAGATAAAAATTTCGCTGTAATCGAGGAAATTACACTCAATTCCCCGGATGTATTATCATATGAATTCCGTCATATTACTCCTGGCTCATACAGCATCCGAGTACTGATTGATGAAAACAACAATGGTGCATGGGATCCCGGTAATATCAAATTAAAAGAGCTTCCCGAAAAAATTGTAGTTTTCTTTCATCCAAATGTAAACAGTCAACAAATAAATTTGAGGGCAAATTGGGAACAATCAGGACTTGAATTAAAGTTTTAGCAATTGTTAAAATCAAGTGGATAAATGTTAACGCTGATGTTGGTGTTGTGGATAACTATTAATTAGGTTTGCCGGATTTTTAAAATCCCAATGGTCTGATGAAATATACTTTTTTACAACTAGTTATTAACGATTTAATGAACAGGGTTTCGTTGACCCATAGTTATCAACATAATTACAATATTTTTAATATTTTAATTAATTAATTGTAAATCAATCTTTTGGATGTTCACAACATGTTCATAATATTGAAATTATCCATGATACATACACAAAAGAATTTTACAAGAATTATTTCAAATTTTTATCCACTCAATCCACAACATAATAGTTAATAATAAGTAATATAATATATACAATCCTTAATTAGGGTATGGATAAAGTACTGAAAAGTGTGCTTGTAGCTATTTTATACCTCTGCTGTTTATCAGGGATAAAAGCACAAGACTTGCAAAAAATTGGGCTGGCAAACCAGTACTATGAACAGGGAGAATTGGAAAAAGCCCGCACTATATTTGAAGATCTTTCAAAAAAATCAAAAAATGTCCCTCAAATCCATTCACGCTATTTACAGGTATTAAACCAACTAGGAGCGATTGAAGAAGGTGAAAAATATCTCTCACGGCTCATCAAGGAGTATCCGGATGTAGTACAATATCAATTGGATCTTGGAATCCTATACAGGAAGGCCGGAAATGACCAACTAGCTGATCAATACATTACCCAGACGTTGCAGCGAATCAAAACACAAAAATTTCAAATTATTTATGCAAGCCAATATCTGTTTAACAAACATGAAGTTGAGCATGCACTCTATGGTTATCGGATAAGCAGGGAGCAAGAACGGGATCCCAAGTTATATGCACTGGAAATGGCTGAGATTTATCGCAGGCTTAATAGGAAGGAAGAAACGGTAGGTGAGTATCTAAACTTTGCCAGTAGTAATCCAAACAATATCAACTACGTAAAGAATGTATTGCAGAACCTGCTAAACGAGGAAGAGGACCTGATTAATTTAGAAGAGTTACTATATGACAGGATACAAAAGCATCCTAATTCCAGTCTTGATGCTTCATTGTTAATATGGGTCAATTTGCAGCAACAAAATTTTTATGGAGCGTTTGTACAGGCCAGGGCATTGGATAAAAGAGAGAAAGGAGGAGGACAAAGGGTTTTGGAGATAGGTAAGATTGCGTTGGACAACAATGATTATAAGAATGCCATAAGGATATTCAACTATATAATTAAACAATACAATAGTGGAATTAATTACGAGTTAGCCAAACGATACCTGATTAAATCCAGAGAGGAGTTAGTAAAAACTACTTTCCCCATTGATTCCCGAGAAATTGACCATTTAATAGAAGATTACCGAAAAATGGTTGTAGAGATTGGAATTAACGAACGAACACTGGAAGCACTGAGAAGTCAAGCGTTACTTTACGCGTTTTACTTGAACAGAAAGGATTCCGCAATTAAAATTCTATCCAAAATTATAGACACACCAGGCATTAACATAGTCCTGAAATCACAGGCAAAGCTTGATTTAGGAGATATTTATCTTTTAAATGGGGAGCCATGGGAATCCACCTTATTATATTCTCAGGTAGAAAAATTACAGAAAGATCAACCACTTGGATATGAGGCCAAGCTTAGAAATGCAAAACTCTCATATTATAAGGGAGAGTTCGAACTAGCTCAGGGACATCTGGATATACTGAAACTTGCCACCTCCCGTGAGATTGCCAACAATGCCATGGCCCTAAGTTTATTGATTCAAGATAATACCGTATTTGATTCCACGGACCAAGCCATGCAAGCCTATGCCAAGATTGAACTGGATCTTTTTCAGAATAAGTACGATGTGGCTTTAATCAAACTAGAAACCATGATGGACCAGTATCCTGGGCATAGTCTTACCGATGAAATCCTGTGGCTTCGGGCTAATATTTTACTTGAATTAGGAGAATTCCAAAATGCTAATGATTTGCTTTCCCAAATTGTTCAGGACTTCGAATACGATATTCTTAGTGATGATGCATACTTTTTAATGGGCACTATCAATGAAGATCAGCTTCAAGATCATAACCAAGCCATGCAGATTTACAACGACTTTCTAATCCGTTTTCCGGGTAGCATATATAGCTCGGAAGCCCGAAAAAGATACCGGGTTCTAAGAGGGGATTTTAAAGAAGCTCCAGCTGGTGTTGGAACAAACATCAATTAATAGCCGTATTTTGTCCAACGGCTTGACAAAAAACTAAGTTATCCACATTACAGTGTGCTGACCGCACGATCAAGGGATTTTTAAACGTATATTTGCAATAAATCAATATTTTATAGAAGTATTTAAATATATATTGCTTACTTTTGCAACTCATCATTTTTTAAATAAAACATTTAAATGTCAAAAGTAACGATTTTTGGTGCAGGTTATGTAGGGATTCCTACAGGTGCACACTTTGCGAGGACACATAAAGTAACCATATACGACCCGGATATTGAAAAGATAAACACAATTAAACAAGTAATTAATAATCAATCCGATGAGTTACACATTCACGAAAAAGACCTGATTGAGCTGTTGAGAGAGAATCATGAAAACATATTTTTAACCAATAACATAGAAGAAGCATTAAAGAGTCCGGAGTTTATCTTTATTGCAGTAGGCACTCCACCAAATGATAAAGGTCGGGCTAATTTAAAATACGTTTGCGAAGCCGCTGAGCAGATTGCAAACCATCTTACCAATGAATGTATAATCCTGAACAAAAGTACGGTTCCACCTGGAACAGCTTATTTGGTACAAGATATAATTTCAAAGGGGTTAAAGGAAGATGTAAAATTTGCTGTAGGATCATGCCCTGAATTTTTGGCAGAAGGAACAGCCGTCGAGGATTTAAGGACACCTGACCGAATCGTTTATGGTTGCGATGATCTTGAGGCTTTAGATAAAATCACTCACTTTTTTACTTTCCTGCAACGCAGGGACTCTTTGTGTCCGATGGCGACATTAAGCTCTGAGTTGACGAAATATGCCGCAAATGCTATGTTAGCAACAAAAATATCCTTTATGAACTCCCTGGCTCTCTTGTGTGATACCATCGGAGCAAATGTAAGGGAGGTACAAGATGGCATTGGCAGGGATCAGCGAATCGGGAGTAAATTCCTGAATGCAAGTATGGGTTATGGGGGTAGTTGTTTCCCAAAAGATACTCAGGCAATAGCGGAATATGCTATATTACAGGACGTACCTCTTTCAATCATAGAATCGACAATCAAGATAAATAAGCACACCACCAATTACTTTTTCAATAAAATAGTTGAAGACTTTCCGGAGAATCTGGAGGGCACTAATTTTGTTATTTGGGGTATAGGATTTAAGGCTCGTACGGATGACCTTAGAGAAAGCAAACCAGTGGAGATTGCCAGAAAATTAATGGACAATGGCGCTCATGTTCATATTTATGATACAGTTTCAGGGGCTTTGACTAATTTCGAGAAGGAAAACCCCACGTATTCTCACAGATTCACCCTCTACCATGATCAATATGAGATGTTCTCTAATAAGATCGATGGCCTTATCATTGGAAATGAACACGAAAAATTCAGAAATCCAGATATAGATAAGTTGATGACCATGAGGCACAAATATGTATATGATGGCAAGAATATTCTGAACAATTATCTCATAAAGTACTTAACGAGATTGCAATTTCAATATAAGAGTGTAGGGAAGGATTCAGTGGTAAACGGGCTGGACAAAGTCAAATTGGTAAATTTCTTACAGGAAAAGTATATGGATTAATATACCGAAATTCCCTGTTTATCTTATTATCATAATTGCGATCTCCATTGATAGCAAGTTATTCTTAGCCCTCAGCCTAAGTTGATTACTATCCAATCGCCCGATGGTTACCAGTCCCATTCAACATTGCTCAAAGACCCCCCTGTTCGGCATAAAATCCTATTGTGGATAACCTGGTTTTGGATCGTTACAATGATTAATCCCCCAGTGTCCATTTTGAGCCATTTTAATACAAAATCTTACACTGCTGGTTTCTGGCAGTGACTTTCCAAAGTATAGATACTTATTCCCTATAATTTTACCCCAGTTCAAATCCCGCTGAAGACGGGAAGCGACTTGCAAGTATTATCACAATATACCATACGTTCAATGAAGTGGATCAATGATCGTAAACTATGGGCACTAGCCTTACTAGTAATAACGACAAGTTTTGTCTCCTTTGGGCAAAGTTTTACTGAAGTTGCCGCAGCCAGAAACGCACAAGTTGATGCCGGGAGTTCCGATGGTGGGCAAGCCTGGGCCGATTTAAATCAGGACGGTTATTTAGACCTGGTGGTTAATACCAACAACACTACCGGACGGTCTCGTTTGCTTTTTTGGAATAGCGGCACCAATCAATACGATGATGTTACCGCTACCAACGCACCAGAACTCTTGCTCAATACCTGTGAACGTTCGGCTTTGGCCGGCGATTTCGATAATGATGGTGACATTGACTTCATGAGGAGTACTTCATCCCGATTGGAGATATATGAAAACCTTGGTCCAGGCTCCATTCCGCCTTATAGGTTTGTCATCAAACAAGTATTCATTCCAACGTCTTTTTCCATCCCAGGTACACAGGCCGGAATGAACAATGAAGGCCTGGCCTGGATGGACTTCGATGGAGATGGTGATCTTGACGTGTATATGGAGGATCATCAGTATGGTCAGGATATTCTTGAGAACGATGGAACGGGATTTTTCACTCACTATACTCCCGACAGCGATCCGAAAGGATTTCCCACCACGGGAGCTTCAGGAGACTACTCAGTAACTGCTGACCTGGACAACAACGGGGATGTAGACATAGTCGCCCGAAGGGAAGGAACTACCACAACATTGCGTGAAGTGGATATATTTATCAATAATAGCGACGGAACCTTTAGCCCAAATACTTCATTAAACCTGGATACCAGGAACAGCTTCAAAGGAGGAGTGGCTATAGCTGATTTTGACAACGACGGAGATTTTGACTATTTCTGGACCAATAATGGAACTTCCTCAGCTAATGTTACACATGTTATTGCAGAACAAACGGGATTAAACAGTGGAATATTTGTCTTAGCTACCGTCACCATCACTCCGGCACCGTCCTGGACAGGTCAGCAAATTGAAGGGATAGCCATGGGGGATGTGAATAATGATGGTAAGGTGGATATCTTCCTGGCATCAGACAATGCTCCCAATTATTTGTTGATAAATACTACTTCAGGTGGCACTTTTAGCTTTAACCATCAAAACTCCGGGATTAACCTGGGGGCGGATGGAGAAGGTTGCGCCTTTGGGGATTATGACAATGACGGAGATTTAGACCTTTATGTAAATATCAGAAATGGGAACAACCAACTCTGGGAAAACGATTTAGGAGGGAATACTGATTATTTAAAAGTTGAACCGTTGATTGATTTGGGCGGCGGTTTAACCCGCTCCGCAATTGGCGCTACCGTAGTGGTAGACCAACAAGGATGTACTGCTCTGCGTTTTATTCAGGAAGTTAGTGGAGGTGTTGGTCATGGCTCACAAAATGACAACCGATTACATTTTGGGTTACCCTCAGGGGCTAATCAGCTGTATAAGATAACCGTTAGTTTTGTTCGACCCAACGGCGGAGCAAGAACTATTGTGGAAAAATATGTAACTCCCTCAGCTTTAACAAATCAAACGCTGCAAGTATTAGATACCGATGCCAGTGACCCGGATGCCCATCCAACACCAACTGACGATAACTTCAATGTTGCCAGAAACTCGTCGAACAATGCACTCGATGTATTAGCCAACGACACCGACCCTAATGGTGAAGATTTAACCATTTCTTTATTATCCGGTACTACCACCCAGGGCGGTACGGTATCTGTAAATGATAACGGTACCCCAGTCGATCCAACAGACGATTTTATCAACTATACGCCTGTAATCGGCTTTAGTGGTGTGGATAACTTCACTTATTATGTAACCAATCAGTCTAGTTTCTGTTCGTCTGCAGATGTTGTTATCACGGTAAACACACCACCAACAGGTGATAATAGTACGGTATCTACTCCGGAAGATGTAACCTACGTGTTTAATGTGGCTGACTTCACAGTGAGCTATAGTGACCCTGAGGGGGATGCCTTTGCGCAGATACGGGTCACCAGCCTGGAATCGGTGGGAAGTTTATTATACAGCGGAGCACCTGTTACCCTAAATCAGGTAATCACGGCAGCTGACATAGGCAGTGGGTTATTAACATTTGTCCCACTGGCCAATCAGAGCGCCAGTCCCTACGACAGCTTTGACTTTGAAGTAGGAGATGGCACTGACTTCAGTGTGACTGACTACATCTTAACGATTAACGTTGGTGCAGTCAATGATCCGCCCGTGAGCAATAGTTTAACTATAACTATAGACGAGGATGTCACCCATGTCTTTGGTACAGTTCAATTTACTTCAGGCTACAGCGATCCGGAAGGGGACCCGTTTGCCTCCATCCGGGTAACTCAATTACCTGCTGTAGGAGCTTTACTATACAACGGAACACCAGTTGCGCTTAATCAAGTAATTAGTGCATCAGATATAATAAGTGGGCTAGTGACTTTTGTTCCATTACCCGGTGAGAGCGCCAGTCCCTATGATAGCTTCGATTTTGAAGTAGGAGATGGTACAAATTTTAGCACTTCAGCTTATACAATAACAATTAATGTCACCCCTGTCAATGATTCTCCAAATGCTGTAGATGATAATGTTATCACAAATGAAGAAACCGCTCTGGTTGTTGATGTTCTTGCAAATGATGATCCTGGAGATACTCCTACTTTTATTAGTAATGTGGACGGTACTACCAGTCAGGGAGGAACAGCAGTTATCAACAATAATGGTACTCCAGCTGACCAAAGTGACGATTTTATAGATTACACACCCGCTACCGATTTTAATGGTACCG
>SMVA01180864.1_pt1 | contig 25102 bp, 23 predicted proteins | sample 2456451 | NCBI WGS metagenome assembly SMVA01 (sample SAMN11095933, study PRJNA526329) | marine sediment metagenome | biome: Marine sediment; feature: Surficial sediment; material: Deep marine sediment; isolation source: Hadal surficial sediment | place: Pacific Ocean | collected 2014-05 | depth... | reverse complement strand
GTGTCAAACTCGTGATAGAGGCTGTCTTGAAGGCCATTGAACTCCAGTGGGTGCAGGCCAAACTTTTCACACAGCTCGATGTTGAACGCCGGCGTGGCTTTCACCCACTTGTCATTCAGGTAGATGGAGGTATAGCCGTGGTAATAGAACAGGTCTGTGCTCATGCGCTCGCGCAGTCGCTCAGTGGTCAGATGATTGCGCACATCGGCGAACCCCACTGCGGCGGGAACACCCACCGCGCGACATAGCGCCGCCAATAATACAGCCTTGGGTACACACCAGCCCTCGCCCGCCTCCAGCGTGGTAGACGCAGACAAAGACTCGGCAGTGGTACCCAGACCATAGGGGTTATAGCGAACCTGGTCGCGGGTCCAGTAATACAGCGCGATAGCTTTCTCCAGGTTACTCTGGCCCGGCTCCACCAGCGATTGCGCCAGGGCAACAACCGCCGGGTGCTCGCTATTGATACAGAGGCTGGGTTGCAGGCAGTCGGATACTGCCAGCGTATTGGCCAAGGAGTCTAAACCCCGTCCAGCAATTCGATATTGGGAGCCGCGGCCATGCAGGGCCCCATCTGCTTGCCCAGCGCGCGAAAGTAGTCGGTTTTGCCGTGGGCATCAAAAGATTCCTGGTCGGCATACTGTTCCAGGACCACGTATACCTGCGCATCGGTACGGGACTTGTGAAGCCGGTAAAAATTGCAGCCGGATTCATTGGCATTTACCTGGGCAGACAGTTCACTGAAGATGCCTTCAAATTCGGCATTTTTGCCTTCGGCGATGGTGAGGGTGGCGATAACTCCAATGGTCATTTATTGCTCCTGTTGTTTAGTGGGTGGATCTCTTTAGCTTAATCATTCTTTACCAGGGTTAGTGCTTCGTCAAATGCTGTTACGGTTCGTTGGTAGTCATCCTCGCTGTGCACACCACTAACCCAGCCACCCGGGAAACCGGCAATATGCACGCCCCGGGTCATCAACGCCATCACCAGCTTTTGCGCAAACCCCAGTCGGTTGGTTTTCAATACGGTGAAATCATAGTCCAGTGGATCAAAATCCAGCGGCGAGATTTTTAAGCCCTCGGGGTTAGTGAAGATAAAGAAACCGGAGTAGCTGCCGTACACCGCCCAGGGCATCTGCTGTCTGACCAGCACTTCATTCATACCCTCACGCAGCTTTTGTGCATAGGCATTGGCACGCTCACACACATCGGTATCACGAATTTGTTTTAGCAGGGCAATGCCCGCCTGCGCGGACACCAGGTTGGCGTTGAAGGTGCCATTGTGCTGCACTTTTTCTTCACCCTTGGCTGCCATCACGTCAAAGTCGAGGGTGTCCAGTATGGCTTTCTTGCCACACACGGCCCCGCCGGGCAGGCCACCGGCAATAATCTTGGCATAGGTGCTCAAATCGGGGATAACACCCAGCGCTTCCTGCGCCCCGCCCGGTGCGACCCGAAAGCCGGTAATGACCTCGTCGAAGATCAATACCACATTCTTCTGCTCGGTAATGTCGCGCAGCTGTCCTAAAAATTCCGGTTGCAAAGGCACCATGCCAAAGTGGGTACCGGTGGGTTCCAGAATAATGGCGGCGATATCGCCACAATCATTCAATGCCTTGTTGATGGCATCAATATCTCCAGGTGGCAATAAAATGGTATCGCTCGCATACGTGTCCGGCACACCTCGTACTACGCTGCCGTCAAAGTGGGAGGAGTAGCCAGAGGCAACCGCGTCATGCCAACCGTGAAAATGCGCCATAAAACGTATGGTCTTGGACTTGCCGGTGAAGGCGCGCGCCAAGCGCAATGCCAGATGGGTAGACTCGGTACCCGACATGGTGAAACGGACTCGCTCTGCGCAGGGCACCATCTCCCTGACCAACGCACCGTACTCGACTTCATCGGCTGTGTTGCCGCCCAACTGGGTGCCTCGCACAATACTTTGCTGTACGGCCTCTATAACCGCCTCGTTGCCATGCCCCAGAATATGAGCGCCATGGCCGCCGATATAATCCACGTACTCGTTGCCATCCACGTCCCACTTGCGTGAACCCTTGGCATGATCTATGTAGAGCCCATAGGGTTTTTGATAGCGCGAATCATGGGTAATGCCACTGGGAAATATCTCTATGGCCTGCTCCGCCAGGGTTTTCGAGCCCGGTGTCATGCCCCGGTAAATATCTTCAATCGATGTTGGACGATCCATGCATCAGTTCTCCACTGCGTTGCTTCTATCTATGGTGATAATTCTGTAGATGCCAATGGTGAGCACCGGCACCACAAACACGGCAATAAATCCGAAGGTCAACATACCGTAGCCTTTGGCAATAAGAGTAACCAGGCCAAACCGGGAAGCCATGACTATGGCCACTAACAGCATGCAAGTTGCCACCATGGCCCGCGCCAGACCCGGCATAGTCTTGTCTCTATGGTGCAGGGTCGAGGCGATGCGCTCGTTGACAGAATGTATCAGGCCGACACCGGTTTGAACAAGCGTGCCCAGCAGCACCAATTGAAAGATCACTGAGAACCAGGGCGAACCGATACGGGCCAACAATTCCCTGCTGGGTATGGCTGCAGTGCCGATCTCTGGATACTGCCCCATCATGGCTACAAACAAAAAGACTGCCGGCAGCATGCCTATGACGCCGGCCAGCAAGCCGGCACCTACAGCCTCGCGTCTTCTGGTGATGTGATTGAGGCAGAAAAACACAGCTGGCACCCCCGCCAGGTTATATCCCGCATAGCGAATACCATCCAGAGCCCAGCCTGGCTCGATTGGGGCCTGCGCAAAATGATGCTGAATATCATCGCCGAACACCAAAAAGCTGGATACCACCAGGGCCAAATAGCTGGCATATAACAACAGCGACCAGAAACCCATAAACTGTTCGATCAGGTGGCTGCCATAGAAGGTCAGCACGCCTATGGCCAGCATCAAAGCGATGGTGCCTGTTAGCGCCGGTGCGCTAAGCAGGCCACGTGCGATCTCGCCAGCGGCGGCACCGATTACCGACAGTACCACCACCATCAAAAGCATGAGTAAAATTTCATACAAAAACCAGAATCGCCCCAGCAGCTGCTGGAAAAACGTTTTGTAATCGTAACTATGCGATACACGGCTCAGTTCAAAAGATGCCGCCATGACACAGCTCCAGACGACAGCGGCGACAGCCATGGCCAGCAAGCCACCCACCGGACCATGAGGCAGAAAGAACTCAGCCAACTCTCTTCCCGTGGCATATCCGCCGCCGATAACGATGCCCTGAAAAACCAGGCCGGGTAGTAGGTATTTTTGGAAGAAATTCATAAAAGAAAGGAAAGAGTTGGCGGGAGGGGATGATGATACCCCAAAGGGGTCGAAGCTGAGCACCTATTAGCAAAATGGTCTTTTCTGTGCAGATAATAATCAACTGTCGCGCCACTGGCCAGGAGTAGGCGGTGGGAAAGTTTTATTCGGAACTGCAACGCCGCAGTGTCTTCAAGGTCATCATTGCCTATCTGATTGTTGGATGGCTATTGATTCAAGCAGCAGAAGCTTTGCTGCGCTCGGCAATCGCCCGCCAAAATGGCTTTGCCTTCGCACATATTGTCTTGGGCATGCTGCTGGCGGCAACAGAGCGTCTCGATGAGGACCGCCGGGAGATGCAGAAAGCCTGTGATCTTCAGCCAGAATCCACCAGGGAGACCGTTGCCGACGTGCTAATCTGGTCAGCCAGTAGCGGGGAGCTTGGCAGTTACATTGTACATCTGTTGGGTAAGACCTGGCCCGCAGGTGGCACACAGTGAGTGGAAGAGGATAGCTATGCTCAAGCGTCGGGATTTTGTACATTTTGGTATTACACTGGCAGGCCTGGCCGCCGCCAGTGCTTCACGGGCCAGGGATATTCGCAGCGAACTGGAACACTCTGACCTGATCTATCTTACCGCCCTCAAGTCCAATGGCCAGGAAAGCCGTTGTCAGGCGGAAATCTGGTATGTGTGGGACGGTAAGGACATTTTTGCCTGCACCAACACCAGCGCCTGGCGCACCCAGGCCATCGTCCGGGGATTGCAACGCAGCCGCATCTGGGTGGGTGACGTGGGCAACTGGAAACGCAGCAATGGTAGCTACAAGTCGCTACCCATGATGGAGGCCACTGGCAGTATTATTCATGACAAGGCGCAGCACGCACGGGCACTTGAATACTTCGGCGACAAGTATCCGCTGTCCTGGATTATCTACAAATCCAGATTTACCAAGGGTCTGGAGGATGGCTCTCGCAGCTTGCTGCGATATCGTCCAGTCTAATGGGGTCAGGTCGCCCATTGCCCATGGGCAGTGGGCGACCTGACCCCATTTAGTTATTTTTTATCCTGCTGCTGTTCCGGCTTTTGTTCTTGCTTTGAAGTTTCATCCGGTGCTTCAGTTGTTTCTTTTTTGGCCGCATTATCCTGCCCGCCACAGGCACCACAACAACTATCACTCATATCTTTCACTCGACTATCAAGGGTTAAAATTGAAACTGGAGCATAAACCAGTTATCCAGTCGGCTAATTGATAGAGATCAGCATTGCCTGTAAGACCGTCATGAATACGGCTATCCGGGTCGACCGGACCCCGAACCTAGGTGGCGTGCTGAGTTCAACACTGCTTACCTTACTGGTAGTGCCGGTGGCCTATTCCCTGATGGACCGTTGGTTAAGGCAGGAAGGGGGAAACGTCGGGAGGGATTGATCACGGCAGGCGCTCCTGTTAACTCCAATCCCTTCCTCGGAGCTATATACAAAAAACCCGGCCAGCGGCCGGGTTTTATTGTTTATGGCGGAGAGGGAGGGATTCGAACCCTCGATAGGGATTAACCTATACGCCCTTAGCAGGGGCGCGCCTTCAGCCACTCGGCCACCTCTCCGTTACGGCGCGCGATAATACCACAACCGATATAAAAACAAAGGGTTGGCGGGCTATTCCTGGTTTTTCTCCTCTTGCTCTTGCTCTTGCTCTTGCTCTCGCTCTTGCTGGATGCGTTGGTAGATTTCTTCGCGGTGCACAGCAATTTCTTTAGGCGCGTTAACCCCCAACCGCACCTGGTTACCTTTTACCCCCAGCACTGTGACTGTGACCTCGTCACCAATCATCAGGGTTTCACCAACGCGTCGCGTCAGAATTAACATACACTACTCCAAATAGGGTCACGCAATAACGTGCTAGTTCTTGTCTCTTGTTGCATTGTCGGAAGAGTACGACACTTATCAGTATAGACCGTTTCTGTGTTTCGTCAGTATATTAGCTTTTTCATATATTAGTATATTAATTTTTACTAACTTTTGACGGGTTCCACATCCAGCTCAAATGCCGAGTGCAAGGAGCGCACTGCCAATTCCAGGAACTTTTCGTCTATCACTACGGATATCTTGATCTCCGAGGTGGTGATCATCTGAATATTAATACCAACATCCGCCAGCGCCGCAAACATCTGGCTGGCCACGCCCGCGTGTGAGCGCATGCCCACGCCCACCAGCGAAACCTTGGCAATTTTATCGTCGGTGCGCACTTCGCGGGCATTAAGCTCCTCGGCGGTGCGCTGCAAGACCTTTTCGGCCCTCTCCATGTCAACACGCGCCACGGTAAAGGTGAAATCTGTACTGCCATCGTCGGCAACGTTCTGTACGATTACATCAACCTCAATGTTGGCATCACCAATAGGGCCGAGAATTTTATAGGCCACCCCGGGAGTATCGGGCACGCCCAGTATTGTCAGCTTGGCTTCATCGCGATTAAAGGCGATTCCCGCAATCGTGGGAGTTTCCATATCGGTTTCTTCCTCCAGTGTAATCAGGGTTCCAGGGCCTTCCTGGAAACTGTGCAACACCCGCAGGGGCACGTTGTACTTGCCGGCAAATTCAACCGCACGAATCTGTAACACCTTGGAGCCCATGCTGGCCATTTCCAGCATTTCCTCGAAGGTAATTCGGTCCAGGCGCCTGGCGCCATCGACCATGCGAGGGTCGGTGGTATAGACGCCGTCGACATCGGTGTATATCTGGCACTCATCGGCTTTCAAGGCCGCTGCCAGTGCCACCGCCGTGGTATCCGAGCCACCGCGACCCAGGGTGGTGATATTGCCCTGCTCATCCACCCCCTGGAAGCCCGCTACCACAATCACATAGCCTTGCTTCAGGTCAGCGTGCAGTCGTTCATCGTCAATTTCCTTGATGCGCGCCTTGGTGTGGACATTATCGGTGAGAATACGCACCTGGCTACCGTTGTAGGACCGGGCTTTCACACCGCGGTGATTCAGGGCCATGCTCAGCAGGGCCATGGTCACCTGCTCGCCGGTGGATAACAATACATCCATCTCACGGGGCGTTGGCGCATCTTCAATTTCATTGGCCAGCTCTATCAGGCGATTGGTCTCGCCAGACATGGCCGACACCACAATCACCAGATCGTGACCAGCGGCGCGATGGGCGGCAATCTTGTCGGCCACCTGGGCGACTTTTTCGACTGTACCCACCGAGCTACCACCAAATTTCTGGACGATAAGGCTCATTGCCCAGCATCCCCAAGCTGATCCTGGACCCAGCCTGGCACGGCCTCCAGCGTGGCCGACAATCCGGCCACATCAGAACCACCGCCCTGGGCCATTTCGGGACGGCCACCACCTTTTCCTCCCAAGCGGGTGGCAAATTCACGCATCAGGTCACCGGCCTTAACCTGATCGGTTAAATCTTTGGTAACACCTGCCGTCAGCGAGATTTTATCGCCGTCGACGGTCGCCAACAGAATCACCCCACTGCCCAGCTTGTTCTTCAACTGGTCGACAGTATCGCGCAGGGATTTGGGATCGGCCCCGTCCAGTATCGCCGCCAGCACTTTGGCACCATTTACCTCGGTCGCCTGGCTAATCAGGTCTCCACCGGCAGCAGCAGCCAGCTTTTTCTTCAGTTGGTCTATTTCTTTTTCCAGGTCGCGATAGGAGGCGCGCAGGCCCTGTACTTTTTCAACCACATTGGATACATCGCCCTTTACCGCCGCGCAGATCGCGTCGAGGTTCTGCTCGGCTGCGTCAAATACCGCCAGCGCGCCAGCACCGGTGACCGCTTCAATGCGCCGTACACCCGCTGAAATTCCCGACTCGGAGGTCACTCTTATCAAACCGATATCACCACTGCGGGCGACGTGAGTGCCGCCACAGAGCTCTACCGAAAAGCCATCCCCCATGGTGAGAACGCGCACTTCATCGCCATATTTCTCGCCAAACAGGGCCATGGCACCCGCCTGCTGCGCCGACTCCATATCCATCACCTGGGTATCCACCACTGTATTGGCGCGCACCTGCTCATTAACCATGGCTTCTATAGTTTTCAGTTCTTCAGCGGTAACCGCTTGCGGGTGACTAAAATCAAAGCGCAAGCGCTGGGCATCCACCAGGCTGCCCTTCTGTTCTACATGCTCGCCCAATACTTTACGCAGCGCGGCATGCAATAAATGCGTGGCCGAATGATTGAGCGCGGTGGCACTGCGCACCGAGGCATCTACGCTAGCCTCCAGTTCAGAGCCAAGCTTGATCTCTCCTTCCAGTACTACACCGCGGTGCAAATGATGACCGCTACCCTTGGTAGTATCGCGCACTTCAAAACGCACACCGGCGGTGCTCAGGTAACCGCAATCACCTACCTGGCCACCAGATTCGGCATAGAACGGGGTGCGATCCAAAACGATTACCGCCTCATCACCGGTTTGCAAACTGTCTACTTGCGCGCCGTCGCGCAACAATGCCGTCACGGTACCGGCGCCAGCCAGGGCGTCGTAGCCGGTAAACTCAGTGCTACCGTCCAGATTCAGTGCATCGTTGTAATCGACATCGAAGGCGCCAGCTTCCTGCGAGCGCCGGCGCTGCTGCGCCATGGCCGCATCGTAGCCCGGCATATCCAGGGTCAGCTTGCGCTCGCGGGCGATATCGTTGGTCAGGTCAACCGGAAAACCATAGGTGTCATACAAACGGAACACCAGTTCCCCTGGAATTTCCGTGCCTTCAAGATCGGCCAGCGCCGCATCGAGAATGCCCATGCCGTTGTCGAGGGTCTTGGCAAACTGCTCTTCCTCCGCCAGCAATGTCTGCTCGATGCGTGCCTGTGAGTCAATCAGCTCGGGATAGGCCTCGCCCATTTCGGCGGCCAGCGGTGCCACCAGTTTGTAGAAGAACGCCTGTTGGGCACCCAGTTTGTTGCCATGGCGAACCGCGCGGCGAATGATGCGCCGCAACACATAACCACGACCTTCATTGCTGGGTATCACCCCATCGCTGATCAAAAAAGCGCAGGAGCGAATATGGTCGGCAATTACCCGCAGCGAATTATCGTCGATACTATCCAGGCCCAGCACCTCGGCGGTCGCCTTGAGCAGCGTCTGAAACAAATCGATTTCGTAATTGGAGTGCACGCCCTGCATGACCGCGGCAAGTCGCTCCAGCCCCATACCGGTATCGACTGAAGGCGCAGGCAGCGGCTCCATATTGCCGCTGCTATCGCGGTTGTATTGCATGAACACCAGGTTCCAGATTTCAATATAGCGATCCAGCTCACCGTTCTCACTACCGGGCGGACCGCCGGGCACGTGCTCGCCATGGTCGTAAAAAATTTCACTGCAGGGACCACAGGGGCCGGTATCACCCATCTGCCAAAAGTTGGCTTCATCCAGGCGCGAAAACCGCTCCTCGCTGACACCTATTTCCTTAAGCCAGATATCGGCAGCTTCATCGTCGGAAATATGCACGGTCACCCACAATTTTTCCTCGGGGATGCCCAGCGTGACGGTGAGAAATTCCCAGGCAAACTTGATAGCCTCTCGCTTGAAGTAATCACCGAAGCTGAAATTGCCCAGCATCTCGAAGAAGGTGTGGTGCCTGGCTGTATAACCGACGTTCTCCAGATCGTTGTGCTTGCCGCCGGCGCGTACGCAGCGTTGACTGGAGGTGGCCCGCTGGTAGTCGCGAGGATCGCGGCCCAGAAACGTATCCTTGAACTGGTTCATGCCCGCATTGGTAAACAACAGGGTCGGGTCGTCATGGGGCACCAGCGAGCTACTGGCTACCCGGGTGTGTTGCTGCTTTTCAAAATAGGCGAGAAAGACCTCGCGGAGCTCTGCGCTTTTCATTTCAGGTATCCAATCCCTGGGCCATGCTAGCCTCGCTCATGCTGCGCCCCGCCAAAATATGCAGGTGCAAATGGGGCACGGTCATACCGGCGGCTGCGCCGTTGTTGATCATCACCCGAAAACCTTCTTCCACACCCAATTGACGCGCCACATTGCCAGCTGCCAGCATCAGGTGACCCAACAGGGCCTGGTCTTCCACTGTTGCCTCAGACAACATGGTTATCGCCTTGCGCGGAATCACCAGCACATGCACCGGCGCCAACGGATTGATGTCATTAATAGCCACACAGTGTTCGTCTTCATAGATAAACTCGGTGGGTATTTCTCCGCTGACAATCTTGGCAAAAATAGTATCGGACATAAGACTTAACCCTGCTTCTCATCGGCGGTGAGTTGGCGGGCTTCCTCCTCCAGCATCACGGGAATTCCATCGCGCACCGGGTAGGCCAAACCGCTGGCCTTACACACCAGTTCTTGCTTCTCCTCATCATAGACCAAGGGTGCCTTACTCACGGGGCATACCAGAATACTCAGCAGTTTTTTATCGATCATGGTTCTCGCCAGTTACGCATTTTTAAAGGCCGCGAATTATACGCTACTCACGGCATGGGTGGTACCAATAGCTGTGGGTCTACCCGGCGATTGCGCCAGCTCATACGCCAGTCCAGGTGCGCCCCGGTGGCTCGCCCGGTACTGCCCACCTTGCCGATAATATCACCGGGTTCTACCCGCTCTCCCACCATCACAGAAACCGCGCTGAGGTGTAGCATGGAAGAACTCACCTGAGAACCGTGATCGATGATTATGGTGCCGCCACTGTAAAACAGGTCGGGCTCTGCCAACACCACCACACCGGCGGCCGGAGCTGCGACCTCTGTGCCCGTGGGCATGGCCACATCCACGCCGTAGTGAGGATTGCCTGGAGTGCCATTATAGACGCGTTGACTGCCGTAGACTCCGCTTATAGGGCCCTGTAATGGCCAGGAAAAACCCCCGGCAAAATCCGTGCGGTCACTACTGTTGGCTTTGGCGGCTCGCACCAGAGCGCGCTCGCGGCGAATGCGTTGCATATCTTTCGGGCCCGGGGTAACCGTTTTCTGCGGTACGCCCTCAACTTGCTGAATGCGGTATTCCCGTACGGCAATCACCAGGGATTGCTGGCAGGTTTTGTTACCTTCTACACGCAGGATGGAATCACCTGTTTCATCCCGGCCAAAGCCAAACACCACAATACCATCGGCTGAAACTGCCAGCGCCTCGTCATCCAGAAACACCCGACTGCCCGGCGCCACCTGCCCCCACAACAGTGCGCCCTGACGCACCTCACCACTAAGTTCGATGCAGGCCTGTGCCGGCCCCGCCAGGATCAGCAGCATACAAACAAGCTGTTTCATGCCAGCTCCTGCTCGGCCAGGGCAATGGCTTCAAATTCCTCTTCCGGCGCACTGGCCACCAGGTGGTGCCGAGAGTACAGGGCAAAGTAGGCGATCATGATGCCGTAGAACAATGCACTCCACAGGGCCGCCTCCAGGCTGACGAAAAAGGTGGAGGCAAAAGCAAAAATGGAAAGCACAAAGGCGGTACCTGAGGTGAGTGTGCCGCCGGGGGTACGATAGGGGCGCTCTAAATCCGGCTCCTTGTGCCGCAGCACAATATGCGAAAGTGTCATCAAGGCATAGGAAATCGTGGCACCGAACACGGCCATGGTAATCATCAGGTCACCCTCACCGGTCAACGACAGCAGAAAGCCAATGACGCCGGGAATAACCAGTGCCAGAACAGGCACTTTGTGACTGCTGGTCACCGACAAAAAACGTGGTAGGTAACCGGCTCGCGACAGCGCAAATACCTGCCGGGAATAGGCGTAGATGATGGAGAAGAAACTGGCTATCAGACCGCTCAGGCCCACCCAATTGACAAACTGCGCGGCCAGCGATCCCTCTCCATAGACTTTTTCCAGCGCTCCCACTAATGGCGCACCGTGATCCTTCATGTAATCCGCGCCAGCCCCACCGGGCGCCAACACCAGCACCAGACCGCCGAAGATCAATAGAATAATCATGGCCGTGATAATGCCGCGTGGCATATCCCGGGCCGGATCACCGGCCTCTTCGGCTGCCAGCGGCACGCCTTCGACCGCCAGAAACAACCAGATCGCAAAGGGCACCGCCGCCCATATGCCCATATAGCCCTGGGGCAGAAAGCTACTGGCACCGGTGGCATTTTCATTGACCGCGATATCAAACAGGTTGTCGACATTGAAGTGCGGGATCATGCCAACCACGAATACGACGATCGCCAGCACCGCCAGCAGGGTAATCACCATCATGACCTTGAGGGCCTCACCCGCACCCCACAAATGAAATCCGACAAAAATGACATAACTGGCCAGGTAGACCACCCAGCCGTTGATACCCACCAGCGACTCCACATAACCGCCGATAAATATGGCAATGGCAGCAGGTGCGATGGAGTATTCCAGCAAAATGGCGGTGCCGGTTAAATAACCACCCCAGGGGCCCAGGGCGCGACGTGCAAAGCTGTAGCCGCCACCGGCGGTGGGCAGGGATGCCGACATCTCCGCCAGGCTCAACACCATACACAAATACATCAGGCCCATAATCAGCGTGGCGATAAACATGCCGCCAAAACCGCCCTGCTCCAGGCCAAAGTTCCAGCCCGCGTACTCGCCGGAAATAACATAGGAAACTCCCAGGCCAGCCAGTAACATCCAGCCCGCCGCGCCCTTCTTGAGCTGGCGTTTTTGCAGGTAGTCTTCTGCTACAGTTTCGTACTCTATGCCGCCCTTGGTGTGCAGATCGGACATGTATGGATCCTCTTATGAATGTGAGCGGAGACAGGCGGCGAAGAATCATTCTAGGGAATTCGTCTCTGTTGCTGAGCGAAGGCGGAATGGAGAATATGCTTTGTGCTAGCGTAGGAATCCGCGCAAAAGCATTCGAATCTCTCGTAACTCACCCCCTCTACCCAAGGCCCCGTGGCGGCGGTAACCGACCCTGCAGCAATCTGGTAGTCCGCCAATGCCCCAAGGTACTCCTGGCGTTGTATTGACTGTATTACGATGGGTGGAAGCCCAGAGTTGAGCAGTGGAATATTGGCCGCCAAGCGGGCAATGCGTCCATTGCCATCCCAAAAAGGGTGTACAGACGCTATGCCAATATGCACCTTGGCATAAACAATATGTGCGTTGTCAGCGTCCACTCCGCCATCGAAGTGCGCGTTCATTTCTTCGATGATGGCGCGCATCAAGTCAGGCACCTGTACTGGCATGGCGTATTCAATAAAAACCTGGTTGCCGCCGTCATCTACAGCAGAGGTTCCATTGGGCTCGTTCTTCCAGGCATCCTGGGGCTTATAAATGTCAGTTACTCTCTCGGTCTGAACAGCCTGGTGAAGCAGGAAAAAGTCGTCTGCTGTGACTGGGCGATTCAGCATGGAATAGACAAGGTCAATCGCGCGACCATGGCCGATCACTTCTTCATGATCTTTGATCGGTTTGCCCGAGACGGCAAGCCCTTCTTCCAGAACGAAATGGGTTTCGCCGAGACTGAGACTATTACCCTCGATCGCTGTAGAGGTGTGCGTCCAAAGTACTTTCAATTGCTGGAGCACGGACTGCCTGAGATCTTTGTCCAGGTCATCGAGAAACGCAAGCTTCAGATTCTGCTCATCCATGGGTCGATTCTACCACTCTCCAATGAGGTAACATAAGCAAATGGGCCCGAGCACATCAGTGGTCAGCTAAAAATGGGGGATTGCCATTCAGGTCCACAATTACAAATCATGGTAGTCCAGGGGGCGCAAAAAAATAACAACTGCAGTTCAAAATATATCGACCTCCATTCTATACAACATGATGTGGCCCTATGCGATTCCACCCGGTTATTTTTTCGCCGTCCCAATGAAACTGAAAATGAGCACCTTGAGTAACGGGAGATAGCGCTGTCGGTCTAAAGACCGCAATACAGTCACCGTCGTATCGCGCACTGAGATAGAGCAGACCGTTAGAGTCTGTAGCTTTGCGTTGCCTGGCGAAGGCCTGGCATGCCGGATAACTGCGTACATCAGGCGAGCGGCAATCGGCATAATCCGCCCCGCGAATATCATCGAAATTGGTATTAACCAAGGTGTTGTAACTGCGCATAGTGACAATTTCTGCTGGCGAGTGATTCTGCTGCAAAATGCGCACTCGATTATAAATAGACTCGTGAATCGCACACTCCTGAGAGTTGCCAGCATAGTAAACACCAAAGGAACCATCGGTAAATCGACTGGGGTGACCGACATGCGTAAACGCGGCCATGATGGGTGTAGTACCTGGCCCAAATACACGCTCTTCTTCTGGCACTAATCCGAGGTGCCCCTCCTGCTCTCGCAACCGGTCATTGGTCATTGCTTCAATCTGGTAGGCTATCTCGTAATCCACACTGTTCACGACATCTTCAAACAGCAAGACCGGGGGATATTGGCTGGGCACCAGACGATACCAGCGACCTTCAGGATGAAACGTGGGAATCGTCATTAACTTCGTATAGAGTCTAAATAACGGCGAACATCAGCCAGATCTGAAACATTTCCCTCTAGCATCCGCTCCAGCGGCGTCCGACCTGTAAATCCCGGCGCTTCATTCTCCCTATGCACCCAGGTGTCCTGGATCGCCGGTGTACTGTAGAGAATCTTAAGCGCCTTATATATCCCCATAATGTAGGAAATTCGCTCCAGCACGTCTCGTGGCACGGTGTTTCTACACCCTCCGCGTTCGGCATTAGCCCACTCTCTCCAACGCGTTAAAGTGGGGCGGCTCGGATTTCCCAGGAGTGTCTGTTGCTGCCTGGGCCGCAGTTCCCATTTCTCTGAGATATTGAAAAATGCCTGAAGGCCAACCCGCGTGAACTCGGAGTTAGTGGTGGCTTGCGTCGTTTCTGGCTGTAACATCACTCGCCTCTCATGCCGTATGTTATATTTATATACATAATGTAATGTATATTACATATAATGCCAACCCAAAAATCACTCCTCGATGGGGTAACATAAGCAAATGGGACGCTACCGACCACCCCGCCAGCGCGGATCTACCTATATCACCCCCGAGGGTGAGGCCGCTTTGCGCGCCGAAGTACACCAGTTGTGGAAGGTGGAGCGACCGGTAGTGACCGCCGCCGTGCATGAAGCCGCCAAAAATGGCGATCGCTCCGAGAACGGCGATTATATTTATGGCAAACGCCGTATGCGCGAAATCGACAGCCGGGTGCGCTTTCTCACCAAACGACTGGAAGAACTTGAGATAGTCGATCGCCCTCCCAATGACAGGGACAAAGTGTACTTTGGTGCCTGGGTCACGCTGGAAGACGACGATGGCGAGCAACAACACTACCGCATCGTCGGGCCAGACGAGTTCGACCTTAAAGCTGGCAAGCTGAGTATGGATTCTCCCATGGCCCGGTCGCTAATTGGCAAGCGCCTCGATGACGAGGTCACCGTGCGCAGTCCCGCTGGTGAGAAAAACCTTTACATCGTAGAGGTTCGTTACGAGGGTTAGAATTCAAAGACCAGGTTAGCGGTAACCGGCACGGCGGTAGCAATGTTTTTCAGTCCTGCCACCTCGCGCAAACGCTCCACGCCATCGACCAACTCAAAACTGGAGACGTTGATTAGCAGCGGTTGCAGGGTATCGACGTGAATTTCATTGCCCAGTCTAGCCACGCTGACGGTGGACTCCAGCATCACGTGTTGGCCGTGCAAGTTGAGCTCAAACAACACTTGCATGGTGGTGTACTCGCCATTGGCCAGGGCCGTCACGGCTTTCATATCGATATCTGCCTCAATTGTAGCAGCGGGGAAAGTAGCCGTTTCAAAAAACAGCTCACGCATGCGCTCATTGCGAATCGGAATCATGGTTTCCACGCTGACCAGGGGAATATTCACCATCACCCTGCCCTCGTCATCGATCCAGCCGGTGATACCGGTGAAGTGATGTACCTCGGCGACGGCGGCATTTTTTACCGACACAAACTGGATGGAGGATTTATCGGGGAGCAACACACCACCCGCCCAGGCTGGAAATCCCAGCAACAAAGAAGAACCAAGTATCAATAACCGTAATGCTCTCATAGCAGTGCCCTATCGCTTTTCCATATCAACAGTTTAGCCTAAATAGTCCGCTGTGATGCGCTCGGATGCGTTCCATAGTTCATCCGCAAGTGTCTCGTCACGTCCCCAGGCACTGGATTTGGTGGTTTTACAGTTGGCAAAATATTCACCAGAGACACCTGCCAGCTCTGGGTGGGTAGCGACATAACATTGGGTCGCCGCACCCTGGGCAACACTCTTCATAAACGGACGTCCCAAAATACCCACTACATTCATCAGGGCACCCCCATCGCGGCCAAGATTGGTTTTAATCACCCCCGGATGCACCGCATTAACGGTAACGCCGGTTCCTTGCAACCGTCGCGCCAGGGCACGTGCATACAGCAAATTGGCCAGCTTGGACTGTCCGTAAAATCGGGTGGGGCTGTACCGGTGCGAGGCATCGAGATTGTCAAAATCGATGCCGCCGGTCACCGTCATAACATGGGCTGCACTGGACAGTATGACAATGCGGCCCGCCTCCGCCGCCTGCACCTGCGGCAGCAGGTGGTGTACAAGAATGGAATGGCCGAGATGATTGGTCGCAAACTGCATTTCCACCCCGTGTGCCGTAGTCAGTTTTGTCGGCGCCATAATACCGGCATTGGTGATTACTATATCCACCGGCATGCCCAGCGCCTTGACAGCCTCCCCACAGGCTTTAACCGAGGCGAAGTCGCTGAGCTCACAGGCCAGCGGCAGGGTTTTTCCCTTCACATCGCGACAGGCTTGCTGCGCTTTTTCCAGGGTGCGAGCCAGGCCGATAACGCGGGCACCACGCCCGGCCAGCACACGCATGGATTCATAGCCCAGGCCGGAGTTAATACCTGTGATAACCGCGGTTTTTCCAACCAGGTCACAACCGCGCAGTACATCTTCCGCTGTCGAACGTCGCGTAAATCCCATAACATCCCCCTGCCGATAAGTAATGGTCATTCACTAGAGTATATGTACGATTCCGATGCCGAGCGAGATTATCAACGCCAGGTTGAAAAAGACCTGCCGCGAAATTTCCTTATTCACCTTATCCATGGCCTGCTGGGACAGACCGGCTTTCGCCTGGTTAACACCCCAACCTTTGTACCCGCCTACATATTACTATTGTCGGGGGGCTCCGACTTTGCAGTGGGACTGGCCCTGTCACTACAGGCATTGGGCAGTGCGCTGACCCCCCTGCTTAGCGCCAGCTGGATCGGCCACCGCGACCAGGTATTACCGATAGGGTTCTGGGCGGGCGGATCCATGCGAGTGGCCGTTCTGGGCATGGCGCTGGCTGGCTTGTACCTCTCTGGCGACACTGCCCTCTATGCCGCTATCGCCTGCATGGCTGCGTTTGGATTGTTTGCCGGCATACAGACCGTCATCTTCCAGGTACTGCTGGCCAAGGTGATACCGGTGACCAACCGTGGCAAATTGCTGGGTTTGCGCAACTTCCTGGCCGGTATCACCACCATTATCGTGGCCTGGTACGGCGGCAATTACCTGGTGGGCACACCGCCCACCGCGGCTGGCTATGGCTGGATATTTTTGCTGGCTTTTGGGCTTACCAGCGTGGGCCTACTGATGCTGGCACTGGTGCGCGAACCCCGACCCCCGACCGTGGCCGACCGACAATCCCTGGCCGAACACCTGCGCGGTATGCCTGCCTTTCTCAGGGCCGAGCCCGAGTTTGCGCGTTATGTGGCGGCACGGGCACTGGCCACCATGGGCAGAATGGCGCTGCCTTTTTATATTCTCTATGCCGGTCAGACTATCGGTCTGTCTGGGCCCACCCTGGCCACCGTGACCATTGCTTTTACCGCAGCGGCAACCGCCTCCAACTTGCTGTGGGGCATCATGGCGGATCGATACGGCTTTCGCCTGTGCCTGCTGATCACCATCGCCGTGTGGATTGTGGCCACCCTGGCACTACTGTTGAGTTCATCCTACTGGGCCGTGATCGGTGTATTCCTTGCCATCGGAGCGTCACAGGAAGGCTTTCGTATGGCCAGTATGAGCCTGGCCATGGAGTTTGGATCCCGCGAACAAATGGCCCTGCGGGTGGCCATTGCCAATACCGCGGCGGAAATCGCCGGTAGCGTGGCACCGCTGCTGGGCGGTATCGTTGCCACCCTGCTCGGTTATGGGGCGGTATTTATCGGCGCCAGTGCGGTGCTGGCACTGAGCGGCCTGGTATTACTACTGTGGGTACCTGAACCGCGTTACGCCTTGATACGCACTACTGCTCAATAGCCGAGTAAATAATCGACTGCAGTTGACCGCGAAAATTGAAACTGCCAGACGGCATTAATTGGGTCATAAATATCACCATCAGGTCCTCGGCGGGATCCACCCAGAACAGGGTGCTGGCCATACCACCCCAGTTATATTCACCCACCGAGCCCAGGCTGCCATTGCGCACCGAATCCAGGCGGGTGGAGAACCCCAGCCCAAAGCCAATGCCGTCGTAGCTGGTTTCGCTAAAACTGCCGCGCGCTATCTGCGCCAGGTCAACACCACCGGGCAGGTGATTACTGGTCATAAATTCGATGGTGCGAGGTCCCAGCAAGCGGTTGCCATTGAGTTCGCCGCCATTGCGCAACATCTGGCAAAAACGGTAGTAATCGGCAGTGGTAGAGATCAGACCCCCGCCACCACCGAAAAATGTGCGGTCTCGATACTCACTGCTGTGGGCATCGTCGGCCAGGGTCACAGATTTATCCATTTCACGCTGGTAGCAGGCGGTGAAGCGCTGCTCTTTGTCTGCGGTAATGGAAAATCCCGTGTCCACCATGCCCAGTGGCTCAAAAATCTGCTGGCGTAAAAATTCATCCAGTGGCTGGCCGGAGATCACCTCTATCAAATAGCCCACAACATCCGTGGACACGGAGTAATTCCAGGCCGTACCGGGGCTGAACTCCAGCGGCAATTCCGCCAGCTCATCAATCATATCCTTGAGGGTATAACCGGGACGTGGCACCTGTACGCCGACCTTGCGGTAGGCGTAATCCACATTGCTCGCCCGCATAAACCCGTAGGTCAGGCCCGACATATGGGTGAGCAAATCGCGAATGGTCATTGGCGCCACACAGGCTTCGGTTTGGAACAACGGCCATGAGCCGCCCTGAAACACCTGCAGATTGCGCCACTGGGGGATAAAGCGATGCACCGGATCGGTTAAGGAAAACAGGCCGCGCTCATATAAGGTCATCAGCGCCACCGAGGTGATCGGTTTGCTCATGGAGTAGATGCGAAAAATGGCATCATCAGCCATGGGCAGGTTTCTCTCCCTGTCCATCAGGCCCTCACTCTGCAAATAGCAAATCTCGCCTTTTCTGGCCACCAGCGTCTGTGTGCCAGCTACTTTCCCTGGCTCAATATAGTGACGGCGCAGATGCTCACCGATTCTATCCAGGCGCTGGGCCGACATACCCACCGAGGCGGGTTCAACCAGGTCCAGGAGGGCTATATCCGGTGTAGCAATATCCATTGGGGTTACCTCCATACTTTACTTCCTCGCTACTGATAAGTGTTCCCGCAACGCGGGAATTACCTCTGCTTCAAACCACGCATTGCGCCGCAACCACATCTGGTTGCGCGGCGACGGGTGTGGCATAGGCCAAAATCGCGGTGCGAACTCCTGCCAACGCCGCACTCGCTCAGTGAGGCTCTCTGTCGATTTTCCCAGGTAGTAATCCTGCGCATACTTACCCAACAACAGGGTGGTTTGTATGTCCGGCAATTGTTCCAACAATGCCTGGTGCCAGGTGTTGGCGCACAGTGGCGGCGGTGGCAGATCCCCAGATTTACCCTTGCCCGGGTAACAGAATGCCATGGGCACTATAGCAACACGCGACGCATCGTAAAAAGCCTGCTGGTCCATGTCCAGCCACATTCGCAAACGATCACCACTGGGATCATGCCAGGGAATGCCACTGTAGTGCACCTTCGTTCCGGGTGCCTGGCCAATGATCAAAAGCCGGGCATCGGCCTGCGCTCGCACCACAGGATTCGGCCCCAGCGGCAAGTCACACAGAGTACAGGCACGCACCTGCTGCAGAAGATCATTTAGCGGTATCATGGGCAGCCTATGCTACTGCATCACCTACATCGAGGGGAATCATCCGCCGACGCCCCCAGCATCATCCTGCTGCATGGTCTGTTTGGCTCAGCCAGCAACCTGGGCATGGTGGCCCGTGGGCTGGCCAATGACTTCAGCGTTTTCAGCCTGGATTTGCGCAACCACGGTAAATCTCCCCGCGCCGATACCATGAGCTATGACGAGATGGCTGATGATGTCGCTGACTTTATCAGGGCCCAACAACTGGATCGCTGTCATGTACTGGGCCACTCCATGGGCGGCAAGGTCGCCATGCAGCTGGCGCAGAACCAACCTCAATTGATCGACAAACTGGTGCTGGCGGATATCGCCCCGGTGCAATATCCCCCCCATCATGACCAACTACTGGAGGGTCTGGACGCGGTGGCTGAAGCTGGTGCCAGTGATCGCAAGCAAGCGGACCAGATTTTATCTGGCTATGTGGAGGACGCTGGCGTACGCGCCTTCCTGCTCAAGAGTTGGCAGCGCGATGAGAGCGGCAATAACCACTGGCTAATTAACCGGCAGGCGGTGCGTGCCAATTACGCCAAACTGGGAGAGGCTAATCACGGCACTGGTTTCAGCGGCGACACCCTGTTTATCGTGGGAGGGGATTCAGACTATATGCAACCCAGTTACCGGCAACAGACACTGGCCTTGTTTCCCGTCGCACAAGTCAAAGTCATTGAGGGAACGGGCCACTGGCTGCACGCCGAGAAGCCCACTATTTTCAATAAACTGGCGCTGCGCTTCCTGCTGGACTAGCCTTGGAAAGGCTGGCCCAGGCGGAACTCCAGCAACGTACCAGCGGGAATATTTATTGATTCGCCCTTGGTAAGAAGCGAAGCTCCCAGACCTACTTTCGCACCGGTCTTGGCACCGCTCCTGCCACTGATCAAGCCGCCTATGGCCGCAGCACCCAGGGTTTTTCTGGCCGAGTTGCCGGCGGTATTGTCGGTCACTGCCTGCATACTGGATGTCACCACCGGTCGCATCTGGTTATTGACCATAATGTCGGTCAGGGTCAGGGTTATTTTCGATTTTCCGGCCATACGCCCAGACTGCTTGGCACTGGTCAGCACCCCATAGACATTGGCGCCGCGCGGCGCAATGGTGACCCCATTGGCCACCAGGTCAGACTCCAGTCTGCCGGTAAAACGAAATCCCGCCTTATGTTTGCGCGAATCGATGGCCTGGCCCAGTCGGATCATGATTCTTGAGCCTGCGGCCAGCACCGGAGCGGGCGCTGGTGCCGCAACAGGCGCAGGTGCTGCCGCTGGAGCAGCGGCCGCTGCGGGTGCAGCCTGGGCACCTCCCGATTGGGCGGTAAAGAATACTGCATCAACGGTGCCGACATTATAGGTATACATGGTCCCACCTGAGTTGAAGCGCACACTGCTGGAGGAGCCGCCCGCATAACTGCCCTGCTTACTGCTGCCATCCTTCAGTTCAAGCATGTCACTGCCACCACTATTGGCAGTGTCAGCTTTAGTAGGGGCAGCATCGGAACTGTCGGCGCTCTCAAAGAACAGGGAATCCACCTCGGCCACGGCAAAGGTCTGGGTAGAGCCATCGACACGAAAACGCACATTATTGGACGAACCGCCCGCATAATTGCCGCTCAAACTCTTGCCGCTTCTCAATTCGAGAGTATCGGCCTGCGCCAGGCCGGCGCACAGTAACAGGGCTGAAAAACACGGAACTACAATGCGATTGATTAAGCGGGTCATCATTACCTCTGCAGACATTGCAACGTGGATATTTCCATCAGTCTAGCACCAGTAGAAATTCAGTACATCCCACTGGAAAAAATGCCATATTGAGGTAAAATCGCCGCCTTATCTTTGCCGCCCGATGTTCTACGAGATAGTGCGGCCACTCAGGAGCCCCTGCATCCATGAAGCGAGCATCCCTTTCGGCGCTGGAAAACCAGGCAGACTTTATCCAGCGACACATCGGCCCCACTGTGGCCCAACAAACAGCAATGGCACAGGTCATGGGCTACGACAATCTCGATGCCCTCATTGAAGACACCATTCCGCAGCGTATACGTCGTGAACAGCCCATGGCCCTGGGCGAAGCCCAGACCGAGCAGACCGTATTACAACGACTACGCACTATTGCCGACCAAAACCAGGTGTTTCGCTCCTACATTGGCGCCGGCTACAACGACACCTATACGCCCCTGGTAATCCAGCGCAATGTGCTTGAAAACCCCGGCTGGTATACCGCCTATACCCCCTACCAGCCAGAAATATCCCAGGGTCGCCTGGAAGGTCTGCTCAACTTTCAGCAGATGATCATGGACCTGACCGGCATGGACCTGGCCAATGCCTCCATGCTGGATGAAGGAACCGCTGCTGCCGAAGCCATGACCCTGTGCCAGCGCGTCAACAAGAAAAACCGCAGCCGCAGCTTTATCGTCTCTGCCGATTGCCATCCCCAGACCATTGCCGTGGTGCAAACCCGCGCTCCCCCCCTTGATATTGAAGTTGTTGTTGGCAATGTTGATGAGCTACTGGGGGAGACGGAAGCCTTTGGGGTACTACTGCAATACCCGGGCACCTATGGCGACGTTCATGATATTGCCCCGCTGATCGAAAAGGCCCACGCGGCTAACACCCTGGTCACCGTCGCGGCTGATATCATGGCGCTGCTACTGATGAAATCTCCCGGTCAGCTGGGCGCGGATGTCGTGGTGGGCAACACCCAGCGCTTCGGCATACCCATGGGTTTTGGCGGCCCCCACGCCGCTTATTTCGCCACCCGCGATGCCTACAAGCGCTCCACGCCGGGCCGCATCATCGGCGTGTCTATCGATCGCCGTGGCAACCAGGCCCTGCGCATGGCCATGCAAACCCGCGAGCAGCATATTCGCCGCGAGAAGGCGACCAGCAATATTTGCACCTCGCAGGCACTGCTGGCCATTATGGCCGCCTTTTACGCCATGTATCACGGCCCGGATGGTTTGCGTCGCATCGCGCAGCGCATCCACCGACTCACCGCCGTGTTGGGCAAGGGCCTTACTGAGCTGGGCTTTAACGCCGACAACCCACAGTTCTTCGACACCCTCACCTATACCGTCGGAGATAAGCGCGAGGCCATTCTGGAACGCGCCGAATTGCTGCAAATGAACCTGCGCTGTGTCGGCACCGACCAGTTGGGTATTAGTCTCGATGAAACCACCGAGCGTCAGGATATAGAAAACCTCTGGTTCGTCTTTGCGGGTGAGAACGATGAGCAGACACTGGACCTGGCCGCCATCGATGAATCCATTGCCGATCACCCGGGTATTCCCGACAGCCTGTGGCGCGAGGTGGACTACCTGCAACATCCCATATTCAATGACTTTCATTCAGAAACGGAAATGCTGCGCTACCTGCGCCGCCTGGAAGACAAGGACATAGCCCTCAACCGCGCCATGATCCCGCTCGGTTCCTGCACCATGAAACTCAATGCCACTGCTGAAATGGCCGCCATCACCTGGCCGGAGTTTGCGCGCATTCACCCCTTTGCACCGGAAACCCAAACCCGCGGCTACCAGCAACTGCTGCAAGAGCTGTCGCACATGCTGCTGGAGTGCACCGGTTACGATGCTATTTCCCTGCAACCCAATGCCGGCTCCCAGGGAGAGTACGCCGGCCTGCTGGCCATTAAGCGCTACCATGAGAGCCGCGGCGACCAGCAACGTGACATATGCCTGATTCCCAGCTCTGCCCACGGCACCAATCCGGCCAGTGCCGCCCTGGCCGGCCTCAAGATAGTAATCGTGGAATGCGACACGCAGGGCAATGTGGACATGGCCGACCTCAAGGACAAGGCCCAGCGACACAGCGAAGACCTGGCCTGCATCATGGTCACCTACCCTTCAACCCACGGTGTATTTGAAGAGAGCATTATCGAGCTGTGTGAGATTGTTCACGCCAACGGCGGCCAGGTGTATCTCGATGGTGCCAATTTAAACGCCATGGTCGGCCTGGCAGCGCCCGGCAAGTTCGGTGCCGATGTGTCACACATCAATCTGCATAAGACCTTTTGCATTCCCCACGGCGGCGGCGGCCCGGGCATGGGCCCTATCGGCGTCGGTGCACACCTGGCCCCCTTCCTGCCCAATCACCCGCTGTGCCAGATTGGCGAGCTGGATGAAGCCAATGATGTCGTGGCCAGCGCACCCTTCGGCAGTGCTTCGATTTTGCCGATCTCCTGGGCCTACATCGCCCTGATGGGAACAGACGGGCTGGAACAGGCAACTCGTGTCGCCATTCTCAACGCCAATTACATTGCGCACCGCCTCAAGGATCACTACCCGATTTTGTACACCGGCCGTACCGGTCGTGTGGCACACGAGTGCATTATCGATATCCGCCCCATCAAGGAAGCCAGTGGCATCTCGGAAGAAGACGTGGCCAAGCGCCTGATTGACTACGGCTTTCACGCACCCACCATGTCGTTCCCGGTGGCAGGCACCTTGATGATCGAACCCACCGAGAGTGAATCGCTGTATGAACTGGATCGTTTGTGCGATGCGCTGATTGCCATTCATGGAGAGATTAGTGCCGTGCAGGACGGTAGCTTTGATGAAATGGACAATGTGCTGCACAACGCGCCGCACTCCTTGCAGGACATCGTCGAAGACAACTGGCCCCACCCCTACTCCCGGGAACTGGCCGCCTACCCGCTGGACAGTTTGCGACAGGGCAAATACTGGGCGCCGGTCAACCGTATCGACAACGTCTACGGCGATCGCAACCTGGTGTGCTCCTGTCCGTCTATCGATTCCTACCGGGACCAGTAGGGTCGAATTCATTCGACCAATGGTGGGATTGGATGGATCGTTGGCCGAATGAATTCGGCCCTACCTGGGGACGGACTGAGACAGCTAGGGTTCTGCTTATGACGGTTCGCCGACGGCCGGCACACCGGATGGGATCTCTAGTTCCAGGTCTGTGTCTGGATGGACAAAGTATTTCGGAATGGAGCTAATCCTACTACTATATGTAGCTAATAAGGCTATATATAGTCAATAACGCTACATGAATCCCGGTCAAATTTACTGGCCACCCCGGCGCCACATGTGGGCATTACCGATTACTGGTTACCGGTGTATGCCTCGCAGCTCACCATCATGCTTCGCGAGTCATGATCACACCGCATCGTCGGCACTGGACCTTTTCGACACCGCCTGCGGCACCAAACCCGAACGTCTTATTGATTATGCGAAAGTCATGAAACCCTAACCAACACAGGAGACGGCCGAGAAATGGGGGTAGCTTTGACATATCACGAGTCCTCTGAAGGATTATACATGCTGTCTCACCTTCGTTTGGCTGCGGTCTTGCCAACGTTCCAATGCGACGACCGGAGGCGGCGAGCGCTTTGGGCCTCGAAGGAATAAACGCCATGTGCGTGTATTCGAAGGTAGTTCAAACACGGTCTTACTTGACCATTACAATTCAGTCATAACAAGCATCAGTGTACACGTTCATGAATCACCTCCCGCAGCAGACGGGTCAACACCTCCTCCTTGTGGCCGATATTCTCGACAATCTTTCTCGCTCGCGCGGAGAGGCGCTGATAGCCCCAAAGTGATCGCCGTTTGGACTCGGCCCACCCCTCGCGCCGATAGTAGAGCGGCAGGTTGACATCGAAATAGGAAATGCTGTCGGCATCCTTGAGCAGATCGGCCTCGGGATCGCCACCCACCTCGTGGATCTCCACCAGGCGACAAGCTTCGTC
>SMVA01040092.1_pt1 | contig 25180 bp, 21 predicted proteins | sample 2456451 | NCBI WGS metagenome assembly SMVA01 (sample SAMN11095933, study PRJNA526329) | marine sediment metagenome | biome: Marine sediment; feature: Surficial sediment; material: Deep marine sediment; isolation source: Hadal surficial sediment | place: Pacific Ocean | collected 2014-05 | depth... | reverse complement strand
GCCGTTGGCACCGCAATGATCAGCGTGGTCGTCGCGAAGAAGAAACCGAAGTAGGGATTCATGCCGCTGACGTACATGTGGTGAGCCCAGACGATAAAACTGAGTCCGCCGATCGCGAGAATCGCCCAGACCATCATGCGATAGCCGAAAATGCTCTTCCTGGCGTGCGTGCTAAGAAGATCCGAAACCAGACCAAATCCAGGGAGTGCGACAATATAGACTTCGGGATGACCGAAGAACCAGAACAGGTGCTGGAACAATATCGGGCTGCCGCCCTCGTGGTCCAGTTGTTCCCCCATTGACACGATCGCCGGCATGAAGAAGCTGGTACCGGCTACTTTATCCAGCGTCATCATAACCGCGCTGACAAATAGTGCCGGGAATGCCAGCAGGCCTAAGATAGTGGCCATGAAGATGCCCCACAACGACAGCGGCAGTCGCATCATCGTCATACCACGGGCGCGCGCCTGCAGAATCGTCGTGACATAGTTCAGGCCGCCCATCGTGAACGCCACGATGAACAGGGCGAGCGCAACCAGCATCAACACGATGCCCCAATCGGTCCCAGGCGTGCCTGGCAAGATGGCTTGCGGCGGATAGAGGGTCCAGCCGGCCCCGGTCGGCCCGCCGGCTACGAAAAAGCTCGAGAGGAGAACGATGACCGACACCAGGTAGACCCAGAAGCTCAACATGTTCATGTACGGAAACACCATGTCCCGCGCGCCGATCATCAATGGAATGAGGTAATTCCCGAAGCCGCCCAGAAACAGTGCCGTCAGCAGGAAGATGACCATGATCATCCCGTGCATCGTGATGAACTGGTAGTAACTGATCGGGGTTATGAAAGAAAAGCTGTCCGGGAAGCCAAGTTGCAGACGCATCATTCCGGACAGGACCAACGCGACCAGACCGACGAAAATCGCCGTGATCGAATACTGGATGGCAATGACCTTATGGTCCTGACTCCAGATGTATTTGGTGAAAAATGTCGTCGGATCGTGGTGTACTAATTCATGATCCCGATCGGCAATTGCAACGTATGCCATCAAAATCCCCTTGGGCTTTGATCGTGATTAAATAAATTTTCTGCAGACTTTTCGCAAATTGGTCTCTACAGCGTGTTGATGTAAGCGACAACATCCCTCATTGCCTGCTCGTCCTGGAGCGTCCGCGCCATGAATCCCATCTGTTTGCCATCGAGGTCTTCAGGATGATGTCCGCGAAGTCCCTGCTTGAAATTCCCAAGCTGACTGAGCAGATACCAGTCGGTCATACCGGCCTGACGTGGCGCATTCATTGCCTCGATGCCGGCCGCGTCCGCACCATGACAAAACGCGCAGAGTTTATAAAGCTTCGCACCGTGGGCAACATCCCCAGCAACAGTGGCCGGCGCGGGCGTATCGGGCAGGGTTTGTATATAGGCGACGACGTTGTCAATCATTGCATCGTTCACCAGCGTGGCTGCCATCGGCGCCATTTGCTTTCCATAGATATCATCTTCATGGATACCACGCCGGCCAAGCTTATAGTTTCGCAGTTGCCGTTTCAGATACCAGCCACCCTGACCGCTGAGCTTCGGTGCATTCAGTGCCACGAGGCCTTCACCCTGCGAACCGTGGCAGGCAGCACAGAGGGCATACGACGCCGCGCCGAGCGCAGGATCACCGGGTGCCCTGGCCCGGATTTCGGCAAAGGTGGGCTGGCTGTCCACCCACGCCTGGTAGTCCTCAGGCTCGTCGACGACAACGCGGCCGCGCATGGCGTGATGCGCGATACCGCACAGCTCTTCACAAAGAATTTCATATTCGCCAACCTTGGTTGGCTCCAGCCACATATACGTCACCAGGCCCGGCACCAGGTCCATCTTGACCCTGAATTGAGCGACCGTGAAGTTATGCAATACGTCTTTCGAGCGCAGCCAGAATTGCACCGGTTCCCCGAGCGGAATATGTACGATCGCCTCATTGATCAGAACATCATCGTATCCGTTGGGGTCGTCCGGATCGATGCCGAATGGATTGTCACTGCCAATCAGCTTCGTGTTGACGGTGCCGAATTCGCCGTCCTTGCCCGGCAGACGAAAGGTCCAATGCCATTGCTGGCCGACGACTTCGATTTCGGTCGCGCCTTCGGGGACCACCACGAATTTGGCAAAGACAACCAGTCCCGGTGCCAGCATCGCGGCGACACCTATGGTCGTGATAACAGTAAGCCAGGCTTCCAGCTTTTTGTTTTCCGGTTCGTATTTTGCTTTAACGCCCTCCCGATGGCGGTAGCGAATGATCGCGTACGCTAAAAAGAGATTGATGGCAACAAATACGATTCCGGTAACGACAAAAGTTATGTCGACAGTGGTGTCGATCATTCCCCAGTTTGAAGCGATTGGCGTAAAGGTCCACGGACTCAGGAAGTGAAAAACGAGCGAACCGACCACCAAAACAATCAACGCAATTGCTAAAGGCATACTTGCTACATCCTCGATATCTTGACCGTCACGGATTCCATGAAAACCACTGGAATCCGGACTGCCGTTGGTCATCTAAGTGATCAGTCTGCAATCAATGCTGTAGACGTCAGCCTCGCAATCAATGTCCCCAACGATTAATGGCGGCTTTTGAGCTGCTTTCTGATACGGTCAGACTGAGTCCAAAGCGGAGAATAGAGGATTTAGTATCTAATTTCCACAGGTTAAACTGCCGGTTCCCGAATTCGAAAGACGGTAACGGAGGAGTTGAACGATGGAGGGTTTTTTCCTCTTTTGCGCGGACGCTAAAGCAAGGTCCGACGGCAAACTCGATATTCACGGTGTGTTCAATGAACTCTATGCGCCGGACTTTCCGGCTCGGCAGGACGAGATGGTTCTCGTAGGAATCGTCGAGTGGCAACGTGACCTGCAGGGCCGGATTCCGTTTACCGTCGATCTCATCGATTCTGACGGGTTGGCGATCTTCTCGATCGAAGGCCATACAGATGTCGATGCCCGGCCACCTTCAAAAGCGCCGGCGAAAACCCATTTCATATTGCCTTTGAAAAACGTGATGTTCCCGGCACCGGGACACTATCGGGTTCGGATCAATATCAACAGCAGCGAATTGGCGGGCCCGTCCATGCACCTGATGAGAAGTTAGCTAAGGAATCGCGGCGGGACGCCGCTCCTACCGTAGGAGCGGCGTCCCGCCGCGATTCCTTGTTTATTCAACGCCGGGCCGATACTCCAGGCTGGCGATATAGGCGGCGACGGCGCGGATACGTTCGTCAGATTCGAGCATCTGCGACATGATGCGCATCTGCGCACCGTAGATATCATTCTGATGACTGCCGCGAATCCCGGCGTTGAAATTCTCGAGTTGGCGGACGATGTACCAGTCATGTTGATTTGACAGGCGCGGCGCATCCAGGGACTGCGCCCCTTGACCATATTCTCCGTGACAGGGAATGCAGGTCTCGTATGCCTGTTTTCCAAGCTCGATATCACCGTCAACAGTCTGCGGAGGGTCGGGCAGGTCCAGACTGTTTATGTAGGCCACGACGTCCGCAATTTGTTCTTCGTTTGCCAACACCATAGCCATCGGGCGCATCTGAGCGCCGAACGTATCGTCGGGATGTGCGCCACGGATACCCGCCCGAAAATTCTTGAGTTGCCGGGTCATGTACCATGGATCCTGGCCGGCGTTGGCCGGGGCGTTCAGGGCCGAAATGCCCTCTGCATTCAGACCATGACATGCGGCACATAACGCATAGAGCTGCTTGCCTTGGGCAGCATCGCCGGCGGCTTTGACCGGCAGTGAGACGCCAAGAGTGACTAGCAACAAGACTACCGAGTATATGAGTGTTCTCATAATTGGCTTTGACACACCTTAAGGGCATTGAAAGCGCGCTTAAACGTACCGAAGTCACCGCCGCGGCGCAAGCTCGGGAATTTGTTTAGTGTCGCACGCATTGAATTTGTAGTTTGCACCGCTTACGGGCAAACTCTTGCCCTACATTTAGGGGGGTACCATTTGTCTATCTCTGTGCTCGATGCGCTTGCACCCGCGAAAAAGCCAGCCCTGCTTGGGCTTGTGGTGGTGATCGGACTGTTCGTAGGCGCATGGGTGCACGGCAAATATTTTTCGGACCGCAGTCCGCTTCAGCCCATCGAATTCAGTCACAAGGTACATGCCACCGACAACGAGATTCCGTGTCAGTACTGCCACATCTATGCGGACAAGACGCCGGTTGCCGGCGTCCCCAGCGTTAGTAAATGTATCGGCTGTCACAATTTCGTACCCAGCGTCCGCGAACGACCGGAGATCCTGAAGCTGGCCGCATACTGGGAAAATCGTGAACCGATACCGTGGATAAAAGTGCACGATGTTCCCGATTTCGTGCACTTCACACACAAGCGGCACGTCAGGGCGGGCCTCACATGTCAGGAATGTCACGGTCCCGTGGAGACGATGGACCGGATTACGCGCGTTGCGACGATGAGGATGCCGTGGTGCGTCGATTGTCACACGGAGCGAAACGTAGAACATGGTCGCGATTGCTGGACTTGCCATAAGTAGTCGCGGAGACAGGGGACCAGATGCCAAAAATCAGTCGTAGAGACTTGCTGCAATATATCGGGGCCGGAGGTATCGGGGCCGCCGGCGGCGTCCTGTATGGCGAGAGCGTACAGAGGGATGTCGAGTTCCTGATCCCGCAGGTGATTCCCCCTGAAGACTATTCGCCGGGAATCGCCACCTGGTACAACACGATCTGCAATCAGTGTTCCGCCGGTTGTGGAATTTCAGTACGCATTCGCGAAGGCAAGGCCAAGAAAATCGAAGGCAATCCCTTGCATCCGGTCAGTCAGGGTCGCACGTGTGCCAGAGGACAGGCCGGCCTGAATGTCCTGTACAACCCGGACCGCATCAGAACTCCCTTGCAGAACGCGGGGCAGCGCGGAACCGGAAACTTCGAAGTGATCAGCTGGGACAAAGCACTCACAGCGGTAGGAAGTCGCATCGGCCGGCTCAAGATCGGCAATGAGGCCAGTCGCGTCAGGCTGCTGACGGGTCGAGCCAGGGGACACCTGCACGAACTTTTCCTGCAGTTTATGGACTTGCTGGGTTCGGCGCATTACCAGCAATACGACTTTACTTACCCGCACGCACTAAGGGCAGCGAACAAAATATCCTTCGGCACCGACGTTTTGCCGTACTACGACATTAAGAATGCCGATTTCTTACTGTCATTTGGTGCCGACTATCTCGGTACGTGGATTTCTCCGGTGCACCACAGTCTCGCCTACGGACACTTGCGGCAGGGGCGACCGGGCCGGCGGGGTAAGACGGTACAGATCGAGCCGCGGATGTCACTGAGCGGCGCCGCCGCCGATGAGTGGATTGCGACGCGACCGGGCACGGAAGGATTGCTCGCCTTAGGGATAGCTCATGCGCTTGTCAGTGCAGGAAACTATCTCGGCAGCGACAGGGACGAGTGGTCCAGTGCACTACAGGCGTATTCGCCGTCGATGGTGTCTGCCGAGACCGAGGTCAGTGAGGATGACATCGCGAGACTTGCCGGAGAATTTGCCACAAGCACAGCGAGTCTCGCGATCGCAGGTGGTGCGACTGCGGCCGGTACCAATGCCGTGGCAAGTATCGTCGCGGTCAACGCGTTAAATTATCTTGCCGGCAACCTGAGTCAACCGGGTGGGATTATTTTCAACCCTGATCCGGCATTTTCTGCCGTGGCGGGGTCCAGCCAGGCAGGATTTCAGGGAATGCTTGACCTGGTTGAGGCAATGGCAGCCGGCGAAGTCGAGGTTTTGCTCGTGCACGATACCAATCCGGTGTTCGCCCTGCCGGATGAGGTCGGGTTCCGGCAGGCCCTGGAAAACGTTCCACTAATCGTCGCGCTGTCGAGCTTCCGCGATGAGACGACGGAAATGGCAGATCTCATCCTGCCCACCAGCACCTATCTGGAATCCTGGGGCGACGATGTGCCGGATCCAGGTGTCGGCTTCCCGGTAGCCTCGATATCCCAGCCGGTCGTGGCAACGCTGTATGACACGCTCGCCGCAGGTGACATCATGTTGTCCCTGGCACGACAGGTTGGTGGTGAACTTCCCGTGTCGATGCCCTGGGCGACGATGGAGGAGTTTGTCAAGGAACGGTGGCGCGAGGAATATGAAGAACGTGGCACAGAGGCGGCTGATCAGGGTTTCGAGGAATTCTGGCAGGCCGCACTCGAAGCAGGCGTGTGGGGGCAACCGGGTGCCACGACCGTTGACCAACCGCTGCCGACGAGCTCGTCAATTATTGCGTCGATTACCAATCCGGTATCAAATTTTGCCGGCGACGAGGGTGAGTACCCGATGGTGCTGCATCCGTTTCTGACGGCAACGTTCCTGGATGGCAGGGGCGCCAACCTGCCGTGGCTGCAGGAGATGCCCGATCCAATGACCAGCGTCGTGTACGGGTCCTGGGCGGAACTCAACCCCGTGACAGCCAATGAGTTGGGAATCGAAGAGGGAGATGTACTGGAGGTAAAGTCTCCCGCCGGTTCCGTTCGCGTCCCGGCACTCATTTTTCCGGCTATCAGGCCCGGCGTGGTCGCAATGCCAGTCGGTCAGGGCCATACAGACTACGGTCGTTATGCCAGAGACCGGGGCGTCAATCCGATCCACATTGTCGCAACGCTTATCGACGACCAGTCAGGCGATCTGGCCTGGGCGGCGACGCGCGTGAATATCAGGAAAACAGGCGAACGGCTGCAGATCATCAAAACCGGTGGCGTAAGCCGTACATTGGGCCGGCAGATTCTGGGCCCCGAAGACGATCACTCGTGACCCAAGGAGTTGTGATTTGAGCACATTCTTTGAAAAACTTAAGGCTTACAGCAAACCCGGTTATTACGAGAAATTCGATTATCACTGGACGATGACCATCGATCTGGACCGCTGCACGGGTTGTGAGGCCTGCGTCGTCGCCTGTCAGGCAGAAAACAATCTTCCGATTGTCGGCGAGAAAGCTTACGCGCGGAGCCGCGAGATCAAGTGGATACGCATTGAGCGCTACTGGGAGGGCGAGTACCCCAACGTAAAAATGGGGTTCATCCCGATGCTTTGTCAGCATTGCGATGATGCGCCCTGTGAAACTGCGTGCCCCGTGTTTGCCACCTATCACAATCAGGACGGACTGAACACGCAGATCTATAACCGCTGCATTGGTACCCGGACCTGCGCCGTATATTGTCCGTACGACGTTCGCTATTTCAACTGGTTCACCTACACGTGGGATGAGCCTCTCGAACAACAGCTGAATCCGGATGTCACTGTACGCGAGAAAGGTGTCATGGAGAAATGCACCTTCTGCATCCAGCGCATTCGGATAGCCAAAGACAACGCGAAAGACGATGACCGGCGCCGGGTTCGTGATGGCGAAGTCGTCCCCGCCTGTGTGCAGAGTTGTCCGACCGAGGCCATGGTATTCGGGAACAGTAATGACCCGGACGCCAAGGTGTCGAAGATGATGAAAAACCCAAGGGGGTATACGGTTTTGAAAGAGTTAAACACGACCCCGTCGATCGTCTATTTGAAAAAGGCGCAATCTTGAGCCGAGAAGAATCATTAACAATGTTTGATCACGGGCAGCCGAGTTACGCGGAAGTCAACAAGGACGTCCTGTCTGTGATGTTGGAGACCGGCCCCAGGTACTGGATGTTGCTGGGTGGCACGATGAGCGTCGCCGGAATTTGCTTCTTTATGCCCTGGATTTATCAGCTGTTCGTTGGCGTTGGTGCTGCCGGGATGAACCGCAATGCGGTCTGGGGGAGTTATCTGTCGAACTTCATTTTCTGGATCGGTCTGAGCCACTCGGGTACGTTGTTGTCCGCAGTACTGCACATCACCAACAGTCAATGGCGCAAGTCGATTTATCGTAGTGCGGAGGCCATGACGCTGTTCTCGCTGATGACTGCGGTATTATTTGTGATGGTGCATTTGGGCCGGGTGTGGTACGTGCACTGGAGTTTTCCGATTCCCAACCAAATGGGCTTGTGGCCAAATTTCCGCTCGCCTCTGATGTTCGACGTCATGGCCATCACGACTTATCTGATAGCCAGTTCGATTTTCATCTACATGGGGTCTGTGCCTGATTTCGCTGCAGTCCGGGATGCCAGCACCGGATTGCGTCGCCGGCTCTATACGGTTTTCTCGTTTGGCTGGCGGGGTACGGCGAGGGAATGGCATACGCTGGGCTGGGCTTACACTTTTTTTGCCGTTTTCGTTATTCCCCTGGCGGTGTCGGTACACAGCATTGTGTCCTGGGATTTTGCGCTATCGGTCGTGCCGGGCCTGCACCACACGATATTCGCACCCTACTTCGTGTGCGGTGCTATTTTTTCCGGTACGGCCGGTATCATTACCGTCATGTATTGTCTGAGAAAGTTTCTCAATTTCGAACGCTACATCGGTCAGGAGCATCTCGACAATCTCGGCAAGCTTCTGATCGTGTTGTCCATGATATGGAGCTACATCAACATACTCGAGCTTTTCGGCAGCTGGTACGGCGGCACATCGTTCGAACTTGAGGCGCTTAAATTCAAGCTCACCGGTTTCTATGCGCCGCTGTACTGGGAGATGATTCTGTTCTGCGCCTTTGTTCCGCTGCTGCTGTTTTTTAAAAAGATTCGCCTGTCCTGGAACAAGATGCTGGTGATCTCCATCCTGATAAACATCGGCATGCTCAGCGAACGATTTATTATCGTAGCCACGTCACAGGCTCGCAAATTTCTACCGGACGCGTTCGGATTCTACTTCCCGAGCTGGATTGAAATCTCGATCACAGTAGGCTCATTCGCGATCTTCGTAACGCTGTTCCTGATTTTCATCAAATGGGTACCGGCGATATCAATTTACGAGGTCAAGGAAACCCTGAAACCGCTCAGGAGGAATGCCTGATGGCCATCGTGGGCACCTTCGCTTATGAAGAGGATTTTCTTACTGCGGCAGAAAATCTGAAAGCATCAGGATTCGACAATATATCACTGTTGTCGCCGGTGCCCCTCCACGAAGCACAGGCAGTCCTCGGACTCGGCAAGTCGCCGGTACGCCGCTTTTCCCTCGCCGGCGCTATCATCGGCGCCTTATCCGGCTTCGCCATGGCGGTGGCTACTGCCCTCGTTTTCATTCTGCCTACCGGTGGCAGGGCGATCATCACCGTGCCGCCATATCTCATTATCACGTATGAGATGACCATATTGACGGGCGTGTTGTTTACATTGATCGGATTTCATGTCGTCTCAGACCTGCCCGCGTGGCGCAACAGACCGTACCTGCCATCTGCCAATATTGATCGTTTTGTGGTCATAGTGGAAAACGCTGTGGACAGCGAGGCGGCCAGGGCCGAAACGATCATTCGGGAAGCCGGCGCACTGGAAATACAGCATATGGAGGACAGCGAGTGATCAAAAAACCTATGCGTAATCTGGTCTTGGTAATTGTCATGACGGTAATTCCCGGCACGGCGCTTACTCTGCCGTGGGACAAGGACATGCAGGACCAGCCATCCATGAAACCGCAGGATTCGGTGGTCACAGAAATCGGTTCTTCAATTCCTGTTGGGGGCAGAGACGCGTATCCGCCACCGAAAGATATCATCGAACTGGTGCGGGCCCGTCTCGATGCCGGGCGGACCCTGGTCAACCCGATCAGTAAATCGCCGGAATCCCTTGCCCGCGGCAGAGAAATGTACGATACGCATTGCATTGTCTGTCATGGTGCGCAGGGCCGGGGCGACGGGCCCGTAGGCCAAAAATTTGTGCCCCAGCCCATGGAACTGAACCTCGACTATGTGCAGCTGCAGCCGGACGGGCAGCTATTTTATACGATCAGCCACGGCAGCCTGGCGATGCCATTTTATCGGCAGGCAATCGCGGCGGAAGACCGCTGGCATCTGGTCAATTTCATCAAACAAGTATTTGGAGAGTCATGAGCGCGGTCCCCGAAATTGCAATCGGTGTGCCTGACGGTAAACGGGGCTATGCGGCGACTTTGCTGGTACTCCTGGTGCTGTTTCTGGCCGCGGCCGGAAGCTTCACTTACCTGCTTGTCACAGCGCCTGATTCGATTCCATGGAGTTTCTTCGTAGCAAGTTATGTGTTCCTGCTCGGGGTCAGCCAATTCGGTGTCGCGTTCTCCGCCATCATGCGTATAAGCAGAACGAAATGGGCGCGGCCGTACTATCGAATCGCAGAGATTGCGACACTGGCGTTTTTTCCTTTCGCCATTGGTTTATTTTTGCTTATTTTTGCTTACGGCAAAGAGCATTTGTTCTTTTGGTTATCGCCGGAACCGGGCGAGCATTTGAGCGCTTGGCTGAATGCGGACTTCTTCCTTATTCGAAATCTGACCGCGCAGCTGGTGTTTTACGGTCTGGCGATATTCTATTTTTCGCTGAGCATGCTGCCGGACGTCACGCGAGAATCTGCAGAGGCTGGTCCGGGCTGGCGTCGTAGTATGTATCGGCGGTTGTGGTCTTTACGACAGCGGTGCGACGTTGACAAGTTGAAATCCAACACGAGTTTCTACGCGCCGGTGGTACTGGTAATTGCGGTTATCGCCAACACATTCATTTCCTGGGACTTTGGCATGATGTTGTTCCCGCACTATCACAGCACGGTGTTTCCCCTGTATTTCATCCTGGGGAACATGCTCGCCGGCACCGCAGCCATCGTGATTCTCGGCGCCGTTACCTCCCGCACGCTGAATTTGAAGGCTTTCTTCAAGACCGTGCAGTTAAAGAGCATGGGAATCGTGATCACCGGGTTCGCGCTGTTCTGGGTCTATATGTTCTGGGCGCAGTTTTTCGTGACCTGGTTCGGCAATCTTCCCTATGAGACCGGGCCGTTATACACACGGATGTTCGGTCATTATTCGCCGTATTTCTGGACCATGATGTTTTGCATCGTCGGCCTGCCGATCGCTTCGATGATTATTGCATCCGTCAAGCGCAATTTGTGGTCCATGTTGCTCGTCTGTGCCGTCATCATCTTCGGCGTCTGGCTGAATCGCTATCTGCTGGTGGTGCCGGCGACGATTGCCGACCACAGACCATTCTCCTCGGCATCAGAGATTCTGCTGGTCGCTGGCCTGTTTGCCGGTTTTCTGCTGGCGTTCCTCACGCTCCTCCGGGTTTTTCCGATGATCTCCGCATGGGAGATGCGCGACGCAGCCGGGGAAGAAGGCCCCGCCTATTAAATAATTGGGGTCAGACCGAAATTTTTGTGTTCTCGCAGCGGGGAACAATTCTAATTGTCGAAATACAAAAAAATTTCGGTCTGACCCTAAATTATAGCTCTGCGGCTTTGCTACCAGATTGTCGTCGCCATCGGGATTACAACGCCGAGGAATATCAGGATCGGGATGGCGGTCCATATCAACTCAACCAGCGTACTCTCATGAAAATGGACGCAATCAGGCTGATTCGTGCGCCGATGAGCGAGGGTCGCATAGAACATGGCACCGACAACAAAAATGCCGCCGACGGCGCAAACACAGAGTATGATTTTGTGCAGCTCGAACATATGCGCGCCTGTCAACATGGTTGATCCTGTTCCAGTATAATACGCCGTTCGAGAAAGTAAGAGTCGGCCAGACAACCGCCGGCGTCCTTGCAGACGCTGGAGGAAAGTCCGGGCTCCATCGGGCAGGGCGCCAGGTAACGCCTGGAGGATGCGAGTCCATGGAAAGTGCCACAGAAAACATACCGCCTAAGCGCAACTTGTCTATGACACGGGGCGCCGGCAAGGGTGAAAAGGTGCGGTAAGAGCGCACCGCGCGGGTGGTAACACGCCGCGGCAGGGTAAACCCCGCCTGGAGCAAGACCAAATAGGGGAGTACGCGGGCTTAAAGCTCCGCACCGCGCGCCTGAGCGGACTCCCGGGTAGGTCGCTAGAGGCAGCCGGCGACGGCTGTCCCAGATGAATGGTTGTCCACGACAGAACCCGGCTTACGGCCGGCTCTTTCTTTCTCCTCCCAATAATCGTGGTTTGTCCGCTGATTTATCGAACGGGATCCGTCCCGGCGTCCATCCGCTAATTTTATATTAGTCAATAAGTTACGTAGGTTTCATCGAATTCAGTTGTTTTTGGAGCGCGGCACCCGTGTTTCCGGGGCTCGCGGGCCGCTATCCCTTTGCTGTCGTGCCTTGGCGACTATCTTCTAAGTGAAAATCGAGAAAAAGCAGTTAACTCGTTGATTTATAGTTCCTAAACGCTGCCACAATTCGCCCGAATTTAGCCACGGGAAAGTCCCTAAGTCCCTGTACAACAACAATTAATTGGACCAGTCGGTTGACGCTGATGAAACGCCCGAATATAGTGTTGAAAAGTGGAAAAAAGTGGGAGGAGATGGGCTAATGCGGGTATCGCGCAATCACTGCCGATTCCGTTCCCATCACAAAAAAAATGTTTCGCGGGGCTACCAAAGTGACCCTGGACGCCAAAGGGCGTCTGGCAATTCCGACCCGCTATCGGGAGCGGATTATTGCGCGCTGCGATGGCCAGTTGGTAGCGACGGTCGACAAGGATTACTGCCTCCTGATTTATCCATTCCCCGACTGGGAAGAGATCGAGCGCAAGCTTATGCGACTGCCAAGCCTCAACAAAAAGGCGCGCCGCCTGCAGCGGCTCATGGTGGGCCATGCGACAGAGGTCGATCTCGATGGGCACGGGCGAATATTGTTGTCGCGGGAATTGCGTGAATTCGCAGGCCTCGGGCACCAGGCAATGTTGATTGGACAGGGTAACAAATTTGAACTTTGGGACGAAGAGAGCTGGAACCGGAAACGGGATGAATGGCTGAGCGATGACGATGAGACAGATCTGCCGGCCGAGCTGGAATCGCTTTCCCTTTAAGTCAACACCGGCGAGGTGAAAAAAAAAGAGCACGTACCAGTTCTTCTGGATTCTGTCCTTGAAGGGCTGAACATTCAGTTATGTGGCTGTTACGTGGACGGGACGTTTGGTCGTGGGGGACATAGCAGCGCGATATTAAAGCTACTGAAAGCGCAAGGGCGATTGCTGGCTCTCGATCGTGATCCGCAGGCGATAGCACAGATTGATGCAGCACTGCAGCACGATCCACGATTTGAATTGGTACAGGGTGAATTTGCGGAGCTTAAAAAATATGCGGCTGAAAGAAAACTACTCGGAAAAGTGGATGGCCTGTTACTCGATCTGGGGGTCTCGTCACCACAACTGGATGAAGCCACGAGGGGATTCAGCTTTCAAGCTGATGGACCGCTCGACATGCGAATGGACCCGGGCAGCGGTATCAGCGCCGCCGCGTGGCTCGAACAAGTGGACGAAGAAGACTTGAAAAAAGTGCTTGCACAACTGGGTGAAGAACGCTTTGCGGGGCGAATCGCCAGGGCGATCGTTGCCGCGCGTGTGCAAACGCCGATTCGCACGACGCTGGCTTTGGCTGACATCGTAAAATCCGTCGTGCGCGGGCGGCGCAGAAATCCGGCGACAAAAACTTTCCAGGCAATTCGAATTTTTGTCAATAACGAGCTCGGGCAACTGGAGCAAGCACTTGCAGCATCACTGGCCCTGTTACGTCCGGGTGGCCGGCTTTGCGTGATCAGTTTTCACTCACTGGAGGACCGGCGCGTCAAACGCTTCATGCGAGATGCATCTCTTGTGCCTGCCCAGTTTCGCGGATTGCCCGAAATTCCGCAGGAGTTTCGTCCACGACTGAAATTAATCGGCAAAGCGGTGATCGCCAACGAAGAAGAGATTGCCGCCAATGTACGGGCGCGGAGCGCGCGTTTAAGAGTTGCGGAGCGCTTGTAATGGCGATGCGCTTAAGCAAGGACGGGCAGCCGATTCTTTTGCTCACGATTTTTGCAGTCGTCTGCATGATCTCGGCGATCGGACTCGTGTACGTCAAGCACGAATCGCGAAATCTGTTCATCGAGCTCGAGCAGCTTACGACCGAACGCGACGAGCTTAATATCGAATGGGGTCAGTTGCAGATTGAACAAAGCACGTGGGCCACGCATGCGCGCATTGAGCGGATTGCGCTGGAAGAACTGGCACTGGTGCATCCGAAGTCAACGGAAATTTACCTAATTGAACGACAATGAGCCGCGGAGCAGAGACAAAACAACAGATTGCGCGACGTTTCACGGGCAGAGTGTCACTGGTCATCGCATTTTTTGTGCTGGTGGCAGGTTCCCTGGTCGCCCGTGCTGTGCATTTGCAGGTCTTCAACAAGGACTTCCTGAACCAGCAGGCCGATTCTCGCCATCTGCGCACCGAGAAAATTTTCGCGCATCGCGGATCGATCACGGATCGCAATGGCGATCCATTAGCGATCAGCACGCCGGTTGACAGCGTCTGGGCGAACCCGAAAAAACTTGCTGTTGCCATCGATCGAGTACCGGCACTCGCGCGTTCGCTGGATCTCGATTCGGAACAGCTCATGCGGCGCATTACCCGCAGTATGGACAAGGAGTTCCTGTATCTGAAACGTCACCTGAATCCCGATCAGGCACACACGGTGATGGCGCTGAAATTACCGGGCGTCAATGTCATACGTGAATACCGGCGATACTATCCGGCGGGTGAAGTCACCGGCCACCTGGTCGGCTTTACAAACATCGACGATGACGGTCAGGAAGGTCTGGAGCTTGCATTCAATCACTGGTTGAGCGGTGACTCGGGCGCGAAGCGTGTGCTAAAGGATCGCCTGGGCCGGTCGGTTGAAAATGTCGAGAGCATCAGGCCGCCGCGTCACGGCAAGGATTTGCGAACCAGTATCGACCTCAGGCTACAGTACCTTTCGTATCGCACATTGAAGGCGGCAATACAGCAGTACAAGGCGGAGTCGGGTTCGATCGTGATCCTCGACATCGTCACGGGTGAAGTTCTGGCGATGGCCAATCAGCCGACCTATAACCCTAATGATCGCGCCCAGTATTCGGCCGAGCGCTATCGCAACCGGGCCATTACTGACATCTTCGAGCCAGGCTCGAGCATCAAGCCGCTAATCATTGCAGCCGCACTCGAGTCCGGCCGTTACCGCGCGAACAGCATTGTCGATACGGCGCCTGGATATGTCGTTGTCGGTCCGAAGAAAATCGAGGACCCGCGAAATCTCGGCAGGATCAGCCTGACTACGGTGCTGTCCCGGTCAAGCAATGTCGGTGCGACCAAGATAGCATTATCACTGGAGCCTGAGCAGCTGTGGCGTACGCTGACCCGTTTCGGACTCGGATCGCTGACCGCCAGCGGTTTTCCCGGAGAGTCCGCCGGCATGTTAACTCACTACAGCGACTGGCGGCAGATCAGCCAGGCAACGCTGGGTTATGGCTATGGCGTCTCGGTAACACCCCTGCAGCTGGTCCAGGCCTATGCGGCGATCGGCAGCGGCGGCGTCATCCGGCCGGTCTCGCTGGTCAGGCTTGACGAGCCGGTACCTGGTGAGCGAATCGTTGACCGCGAGACAGCCGTTGCCGTCCGCCGCATGATGGAAGAGGTCGTCAGGCCCGGCGGCACCGGCAATAATGCGAGCATCGCCGGCTACCGGGTCGCAGGAAAGACCGGAACCGCGTGGAAATTTGCCGCGGGTGGTTACTCGGAAGACAAATACTTTTCAATTTTTGCGGGACTCGTCCCGGCAAGCAATCCGCGGCTTGCGGCCGTTGTCGTCATCGATGAACCGAGCGGGGACTTGTATTACGGCAGCGACGTTGCGGCGCCGGTTTTCGCGAATGTCATGGCCGAATCGCTGCGTCTGCTTGCAATTCCTCCTGACGCACTGCCTGTCAATGGCGTCGCTGGAGGGATACAGGCAATGAGCCAATGAGCATGCCGGCTGAGATTGTCACAACGAATTTCACCCTGGACCAGCTGCTGCAGGGCATGGCCGAGGCGCCGGCAATTCCACTAACCGGCATTTCGTCTGACAGCAGGAACCTGGAAGAAGGCAATGTGTTCATTGCCTGTCAGGGCAGAACCTCACACGGACTTGAGTTCCTGGCTCAGGCGGTCGAGAAGAAAGTTGCTGCCGTGGTCTGGGATTCCAGTACTGGCCAGGCACCGTCTGCAGGCCTTCCAATGATTCCGCTAGCTGGTCTTGCCGGGCACGTTGGCACAATCGCCGATCGTTTTTTCGATTCACCGTCGACGCGTGTCAAGGTGAGCGGCGTGACCGGTACCAACGGCAAAACCACGGTTGCCTACCTGATCACGCAATGCCTGCGTCTCCTTGGTCACAAGTGCGCATACATCGGCACGCTCGGCAGTGGCATCGATGAGATTGCCAGGTCCGATAGCATGACCACGCCGGCGTGCATTGACCTGCATCGGCAGCTTGCGAATTTTTCCGATTCCGGAGCCGGGCATGTGGCAATCGAAGTATCGTCACACGCGCTCTCACAGGGCCGGGTCGATGGCGTGCACTTTGATTCAGCAATCTTTACCAATCTCAGCCGTGATCACATGGATTATCACGGCAGCATGCGCGCCTACGGCGACACAAAAGCGCGCTTGTTCCTCGATTACGATGTAAAGCATCGCATCGTCAGCCTCGACACCGAATTCGGTCAGGAACTTGCCGAGCGCTGCGGCACGAATGTCGTGACGGTCTCAACCCGTTTCGACCGGGTCGCCAACGGACGGCCCTTCGTCTTCGTGCGCGCGGTCGTCGTCACCGAACGCGGTTCCAGGGTTTCCGTCATGACCTCCTGGGGTGCCGGCGAGTTTTTGCTGCCGCTGCCGGGAGATTTCAATGTTTCAAATGCGGTCGAGGTTCTTGCCGAATTGCTGTGCTGGGACGTATCGCTGGATGAAGCCTGCAAAGTGCTCGGCAAAGTGTCGGCACCGCCCGGAAGGATGCAACGTGTGCGCCCTGACACCGAAGCTGCCTTGCCGGCGGTGTTCGTGGACTACGCGCATACGCCGGCAAGTCTTGAAGCGGCACTGCGTGCGCTGCGTCGACATTGCAAGGGCCAGGTGTGGTGCGTATTCGGTTGTGGCGGCGATCGCGATCGGGGCAAGCGCGCTCTGATGGGCAAGATTGCAGCGCGTTACGCTGATTACCCTGTGGTCACGAACGACAATCCGCGCTCCGAACCGCCAGCGGAAATCATCGCCGGCATTCTTGAAGAGATGGACGACGACACGGTCGTGATCGAAGACCGTGGCGCCGCAATTGCACACGCAATTTCTGCCGCCGGTGATGATGACGTGGTCCTGATCGCAGGCAAGGGGCACGAGGAACATCAGATCATAGGCAAACAACGTCTGCTGTTTTCCGACTACAACATCGCCTGCGAAAATATGCTGGCCCGCCTCGAGCAAGGTGCCAGAGGACAATGATGGAGAGCACCTTGGTGCAAGCGGCGAATTCCATGCGCGGCACGCTTCAGGGCACAGACCTGAATTTTCGTGGCGTCAGCACGGATACGCGCACGCTTAAGGCGGGCGAATTGTTTTTTGCATTGCAGGGGCCGAATTTTGATGGCGCGGCGTTCGTTGAAGCAGCAGCCAGGCAACAGGCATCCGGAGTGGTGGTGCCGGTCCCGGTCGACGCCGATGTTTCTGTCATTGTGGTCGATGACACCTTGCAGGCGCTGGGCCTGCTGGCGGCGGACTGGCGCCAGCAAATGTCTGCAATCGTGATTGGCATCACCGGCAGCAACGGCAAGACAACGCTCAAGGAAATGATCGCGAGTTGCCTCGCCCTGTCTGCGGAAACGTTGCCGACACAGGGCAATCTCAACAATGAAATCGGCGTGCCGTTGATGCTCGCAAGGCTGGGCAAGGAACACCGTTACGCGGTCATTGAAATGGGTGCAAACCACGCCGGTGAAATCGCACGCCTGACAGCGCTGGTTCAACCGAAAATCGTTGCGATTACGAACGCAGCGCCGGCACACCTCGAAGGTTTCGGATCGCTGGAGGCTGTGGCGCATGCAAAAGGCGAAATTCTTACCAGCGAAGTTCGTCCCGAGATTGTCATTCTGAATGCAGATGACCAGTTTTTCCCGTATTGGCGCTCACTCATCCCCAATGTTGATGTCGTCAGTTTCGGCCTCGCGCCGCAGGCGAATTTCCACGCCAGCGATGTATACGCGACCGAATATGGATCCGCATTCACATTGCACATGCCAGAAGGCGAGTTGCAAATCGCGCTGCCACTTTTCGGTGTACACAACGTTGTGCATGCCTGCGCCGCTGCGGCGATCGTATCGTCGCTCGATATTGACCAACAACAAATCAAGAAAGGGCTGGAATCGGTACAGCCTGTCGCAGGCAGATTGCAGCCGGTTCACAGTGTCTCGGGAGACACGCTTTTTGACGATAGCTATAACGCGAATCCGGTCAGCGTGATCGCGGCTGCAAAATTTCTTGCGGCACAGACGGGGGACAGCTGGCTGGTACTCGGTGACATGGCGGAACTTGGCGATGACGCGGCCGAATTGCACGCCTCCGTCGGCCGGGATCTCAAGAGCGTCGGCATCAAGCACCTGGTTGCCACGGGTGAATTATGCAGACACTCAGTTGCGGCGTTCGGAGACGGTGGCCTCTGGTTCGCCTCGCAGGACGAGTTGATCGAAATGCTGCAGGCATCTCTCGACGGGAACGGTAACGTCCTCGTCAAGGGGTCGCGCTCCATGGGTATGGAGCGCGTTGTTGATGCCTTGCGCAACGGATCAGACAAAGCGGGGGGCGAATAACGATGCTGCTTGCTCTGGCCAACTACCTGGCCCAGTTCGAATCAGGGTTCAACGTATTCAGCTACCTGACGATGCGTGCCATATTGAGCGCACTGACCGCGCTGATCCTGTCGTTCGTCATCGGCCCCAAAATGATTGCAAGGCTGAGCCAGAACCAGGTGGGCCAACCGGTACGTGATGACGGACCTGCGAGCCATTTACCGAAAGCAGGTACACCGACCATGGGCGGCGCACTGATCCTGACGGCAATCGTCGTCAGTACGGTGCTTTGGGCTGACCTCGAGAATCATTTCATCTGGGTCGTGCTTTTCGTGACGCTCGCCTACGGCGCAATTGGCTACGTCGACGATTACCGCAAGCTGGTGCTACAGGATCCGAAAGGCCTGACCGCGTGGCAAAAACTGCTTTGGCAGTCTGTTGCGGCAATCATTGCTGCCGTTGCGTTGTACATGATGGCGACCGACGACGTCAGTACTTCGCTCTTGATTCCATATTTCAAGGACCTGGCACTGCCACTCGGCATGTTCCAGATCGTTGTCACTTATCTTTTCATTGTTGGATTTAGCAATGCCGTCAATCTGACGGACGGACTGGATGGTCTGGCAATCATGCCAACCGTTCTGGTCGGCGGTGCGCTCGGCGTATTCGCCTACGTGACCGGCAATGTCAATTTCTCTGAATACCTGGGTATTCCCTACGTGAGCGGTACCGGAGAAATCCTGGTGTTCTGTGCGGCACTTGCCGGCGCAGGGCTCGGATTCCTCTGGTTCAACACCTATCCGGCGCAGGTATTCATGGGCGATATAGGTGCACTTTCGCTTGGTGCAGCTCTGGGTGTTGTAGCGGTCGTCGTTCGGCAAGAGCTAGTGCTCGCAATCATGGGTGGAGTTTTTGTCGTCGAGACAGTGTCGGTAATTATTCAGGTTGTTTCGTACAAGCTGACCGGCCGGCGTGTATTCCGGATGGCGCCGCTACATCACCATTTCGAGCTGAAGGGTTGGGCCGAGCCGAAAGTCATTGTCCGTTTCTGGATTATCACAGTCATCCTTGTCCTGATCGGGCTGGCGAGTCTGAAGATTCGATGAGTGCTGCGACCGAAAAGACGCGGGCGAGCGCAAAAAAAGCGCTGGACGCCAGGCACACAAACCTGGTGTTCGGTCTTGGAATAACGGGCCTGTCGGTCGCGCGATACCTGAAGCGCAAGGGCATCGCGGCGCGCTTCGTAGACACTCGCGAAAAGCCGCCTGGTCTGGCTGAGCTGGGTGAAATTGATCCGGATGCGGATATCGTGCTGGGCCAGTTGCCCGAGCGCCTGCTGAAAAATGTAAGCCGGATTATCGTATCGCCGGGCATTTCCGATGCAGAGCCATTGCTCCAGGCCGCGCGTAACGCCGGCGTCGAAATCGTCAGTGATATACAGCTGTTCGTCCATGATGCAGTTGCACCGCTGGTCGCTGTCACCGGTTCGAATGGCAAGAGTACGGTTACGACGCTGCTTTCATTGATGTGCGATGCCGCCGGTATCAACGGGCTGGCTGGTGCAAATCTCGGCGAGCCGGCACTCGATTTGCTCGAACAGGACACGCCCGCCTATTACATTCTTGAGCTCTCGAGTTTTCAGCTGCAGCGAACCGCAACGTTACCGCTAAAGGTTGCGGTCCTTCTGAATATTTCGCCCGATCATCTTGACTGGCACGCGAGCGAGGACGAGTATCGCAGTGCGAAGTACCGGATTTTAAAAGAGGCGCAATCCGCAGTCATCAACCGGGACGATGAAGAGGCGCCAAAGCACCTTGCAAAGGATGTTGTGCGACTTTCTTTTGCGCTGGACGCGCCAGACGAAGGTCAGTTCGGACTGGTCAACGAGGACGGCGAGGAATTCCTGGCCCGCGGTGAACAACTGTTGTTATCAACCGCGGATATCGCAATGGTCGGTGCGCACAACCAGGCGAATGCGCTTGCGGCACTTGCCGCCGGGGAACTCATGGGGCTCGAGCTATCAGCGATGCTCCAGGTGGTGCACGAGTTCCCCGGCCTGCCGCATCGTATGCAATATATCGCGCGCATCAATGGCGCCGACTTCATCAATGACTCGAAAGCAACCAATGTCAGCGCTGCTGTGGCGTCTGTTGAGTCGGTGCCGGGACTGGTCGTATTGATCGCCGGCGGGCAGGGCAAGGGCGGAGATTTCGACGCATTTGCCAAATCTGTGTGCAGCAAACTTCGCAGTGCGGTTTTCTTCGGAGAGGATGCTGCTGCCATCGAACGCGCCTTCGATGGACTGGCGCCGACATCACGGGTTGCGGACCTTCACGAGGCTGTACATCGCGCAGCAGAAATAGCCGCGGTGGGCGACACGGTGCTGCTGGCGCCGGCCTGCGCAAGTTTTGATCAGTATCAGAATTTTGAGGCGCGCGGCGACGACTTTCGCAGTGCGGTGATGGAGCTGACGGCATGAGGGTTTATGAGATGGGCCCAAGGGCACCTCTATATACCTGTCGTGGCCGCGCCGTAGGGCTGTTACACGTCTGGCAAGGCGGATACGCGAAGACAGTATCTGGATACGGCAAGCGTGTCCAACACCGCCAGACGTGTAACAGGCCACGGCCCATGCGGGTTGCGGCCAGCCGTGGGAGCGGCTTTAGCCGCGAAATTTGTATCCATTCGCGACTAAAGTCGCTCCTACAGGCCATTCCCTTCGGCACGCGTCGCGTCGCGCCATCAATCTGGCCCGCAACGCGGCTCACGAGAGGTATATAGAGGTGCCCTCAAGCATTACGATGCCGTTTCCAGCGCGCTTGCGCACACCGATGCAGATTGACCCGGTGTTGCTCGTCATCGCGGTCACGCTGCTGTTCGGTGGCATGGTCATCCTCGCGTCCGCTTCAATCTCGATTGCGGATAATGCGGAAAACGATCCTTTCTATTACGTCGGACGGCAAGCGATTGCTGCACTCCTTGGCGGGGCAGCCGGTTTTGCCTGCCTCTTCATTCCCATGCGGCTCTGGAGCAACGTTGGTCCGTTAATGTTGCTGCTCGGGCTGGCACTGTTGCTGGTGGTCCTCGTTCCCGGCATCGGCCATACCGTTAACGGCAGTACCCGATGGTTACGTATTGGCGCCATCAACCTGCAGGTCTCCGAACCGGTGCGCCTGTGCCTGATGATTTACCTCGCCGGTTACCTTGTGCGCCACAATAAATCCTTGCGCGAGCAATTCACAGGCTTTCTGCGACCCATGATGATCCTGAGCCTGGCCTGCGGGTTATTGCTTGTGGAGCCGGATTTTGGCGCCGCGATTGTGTTGCTGGCAACTGCGCTGGCGATGCTGTTCGTGGCCGGCGCGCGGTTTCGCGACTTTTTCATTTTTTTCAGTGCAGCAGTCATCGGCATGGTGGTACTTGCGATAACGTCTCCGTACCGACTGGAACGACTGACCGGTTTTCTCGACCCCTGGTCCGATCCCTTCAACTCCGGCTTCCAGTTAACGCAGTCTCTGATCGCAATCGGCAGCGGTGAATGGTTCGGCGTGGGCCTTGGCAACGGAGTGCAAAAACTGTTTTACCTGCCGGAAGCACACACCGATTTCGTCTTTGCGGTGTTCGCAGAAGAATTTGGATTATTTGGGACGCTGGTATTGATCGCACTATTCCTCGCATTGATGTGGCGTATTTTCATGCTGGGAATTCGCGCTGCAAACGTTGAGAGGTTTTTCGAGGCTTATCTCGCCATTGGCATTGGCACCTGGCTTGGATTGCAAACCTTCATCAATGTGGGTGTGAACATGGGTCTGCTGCCAACCAAAGGGCTGACATTGCCGCTAATCAGTTACGGTCGCAGCAGCCTGATCGTTGCCATGGTCAGTATTGGACTGCTGTTACGAATTCATCATGAACTGGTCACCGATGGCCGGATGGCAAATGCCAAAAAGAAAATAAAGAGGCGTCGCAGATGAGCGGCCGTCGACTTTGGCTCCCGATTGTCACCATCGACGGTGACAGTCGATGAATTCAAGACCAATTTTGGTGTTGGCAGGTGGCACCGGCGGTCATGTCTATCCGGCGCTGGCAGTCGCGCAGGCGCTGCGGCAGCAGTCGTGTGAAATCGTGTGGCTTGGCACGCATGCCGGGCTCGAATCACGAGTCGTCCCGGCAGCCGGAATTGAAATGGAATGGATCAGCGTCAAGGGCCTGCGCCGTAAAGGTGCCATCTCAATCGTCCTTGCGCCGTTGCAGCTGCTACTGGCTCTCATGCAATCGCTACGAGTCATTCTCAAGCACAAACCTGCGGCGGTGCTTGGCATGGGTGGCTTCGTCAGCGGACCCGGCGGCCTTGCTGCCTGGTTGTTGCGCAGACCGCTGGTCATACATGAACAGAATGCTGTTGCCGGCTTAACCAATCGTCTTCTGGCGCGTCTTGCCCGGGTTGTGCTGCAGGCCTTCCCGGGCAGTTTTTCCAGTAACGTCAAAACCGAAACGGTGGGAAACCCGGTGCGCGCCGACATTGCCGCACTCGAAGATCCGGCAGTGCGATATGCCGGGCGCGAAGGGCCGCTGCGCCTGCTGGTTCTCGGCGGCAGTCAGGGCGCGCTTGCACTGAACAAGGTGGTGCCGGCGGCACTGGCATTGTTGTCCGATGAATTAAGACCCATAGTGCGCCACCAGGCTGGCGAGCGAACGATTGCCGAGGCGCAAGCGGCCTACGATGCGCATAACATCGATGTTGAACTGCAGCCGTATATAGAGGACATGGCAGAGGCTTACGCCTGGGCGGATCTGGTTGTTTGCCGCGCTGGTGCTCTAACCGTCGCGGAGCTCTCCGCCGCAGGCCTGCCCGCGATCTTCGTGCCATTGCCCTCGGCAGTCGATGACCACCAGACGGCGAATGCGCGACCGATGACTGACGCTGGTGCGGCAGCACTCATGCCCGAAAAAGATCTCAGTGACGAAACGCTTGCCGGTCTGTTGAAGCACTGGCTGGCCAGTCGCGACGCTCTGCTGCAGCGCGCTTTGAAATCAAGGGCGCTCGCACATCCCGATGCGCTACGGCGTATCACGAACTATTGCCTCGAAGCAGCGGGGGCGATGACGTGATCAAACGCATGCGTCGAATCAACTGCGTCCATTTCGTCGGCATCGGCGGTTCCGGCATGTCCGGTATTGCAGAGGTGATGCTTAGTCTCGGGTACCAGGTGCAGGGATCCGATCTCCGGAGCAATCCGGCAATCGAACGGCTCAAGGCTCAGGGTGCGTCCGTGTTTATCGGACATGACAGCGAGCATATTCGCGATGCGGATGCTGTTGTTGTCTCGAGCGCCGTTGACGAAGCCAATCCCGAAGTGGCAGCCGCACGTGAGGCGCTGATGCCGGTTGTTCAGCGCGCCGAAATGCTCGCCGAACTGATGCGTTTTCGCTATTCGATCGCGGTCGCGGGTACTCACGGCAAGACCACCACAACGAGTCTTGTTGCCAGCATACTTGCGGAAGGCGGACTCGATCCGACCTTCGTTATTGGCGGACGATTAAAGAGTGCAGATGCGAATGCACGGCTAGGGCAGGGCGAGTACCTCGTGGCCGAAGCCGATGAGAGCGACGCGTCCTTCGTGCATCTGAAGCCAATGCTTGCGATCGTTACCAACATCGATGCGGACCATATGTCGACCTACGATTTTGACATCGACAGGTTGCGCATGAGCTTTGTCGAATTTCTGCACAACCTGCCGTTCTACGGTCTCGCGGTTCTATGCACGGATGATGCCGGTGTCAACGAAATCCTTTCGCAGGTCGGACGCTCGATCGTTACCTACGGCATCGATAGCGGTGCTGACATACGCGCAGAAAATATTCGTTTTGACGGCGGCTTGTCGACCTTCGATGTCGTAAGGAAGGGACAAGAGGGGCCGCTCGAGATCAGCCTGCGACTTCCCGGTTTGCACAATGTTCGAAACGCACTTGCCGCGATAGCAATTGCTGGCGAATTGCAGGTGAGCGATCAGGCCGTTGTGGAGGCACTGGCGAAATTCGAAGGCATTGATCGACGCTTTCAGATCCATGGCGAGATTCGCACGCAGGCGGGCAAGGTCATGCTCGTCGATGACTATGGGCACCACCCGACCGAGCTCAAGGCAACGCTGGCGGCCGCACGCGCTGGCTGGCCGCAGAAACGCATCGTCCTGGTGTTTCAGCCGCACCGCTACACACGGACGCGTGATTTGCTCGACGACTTCGCAACCGTGCTGAGCGATGCCGACGTGCTGGTTCTGCTTGAAGTATATGCAGCCGGTGAAGATCCGATCGCGGGTGCTGACGGCCGGGCTATTGCCCGTGCGGTCAGAAGCCGTGGGGGCGTCGAACCGGTATTTATCGAGTCGACGGACGAACTCCTGCCCGTGCTCGAGGGCTTGCTTAAAGACGGCGATCTTCTGCTGACCATGGGTGCCGGCGATATTGGCGCCACCGCTGCACGT